>Ga0074193_1003557_pt1 | contig 11214 bp, 8 predicted proteins | sample EPASupsiteHSE605_FD_64523 | JGI IMG/M metagenome (GOLD analysis project Ga0074193, IMG submission 64523) | Bioremediated contaminated groundwater from EPA Superfund site, New Mexico - Sample HSE6-05 | ecosystem: Environmental > Aquatic > Deep subsurface > Groundwater > Contaminated ...
ATTCCGGTCTGTGGATCGGATCCAAGAAGGCCTCACCCTTCGCGAAGAACTCAAACAAGACCTGCTTAAAGCGGGTGGTGCGATTCCGGCGATCTTAAATGATGCAGCCACTTGGACGGCACCTGCAGATGAGTTCGAACAAAAAGCAGCTCTTGTTGGCATCTTAGCAACGGAAAATGAAGATGTACGTTCACTCAGGCAGTTGCTCACCTATGGGTTAAAAGGGATTGCTGCCTATGCTGAGCACGCGTTTACTCTGGCATACAAAGAAGAAGAGATCTTCGCCTTCATCGAAAAGGCTTTAGCAGCCACACTCGATGACACGCTCGAAGTCGGTGCCCTCGTTGCCTTAGTCCTGGAAGCAGGGAAATACGGTGTTGATGTGATGGCCCTCTTAGATAAAGCGAATACCACAACTTATGGTAACCCTGAACTCACCAAAGTTAACATTGGAGTTAGAAACAATCCAGCCATTCTTATCAGTGGACATGATCTGAAAGACCTTGAAGAATTGCTGAAGCAAACGGAAGGTTCTGGCGTGGATGTTTATACCCACGGCGAAATGCTCCCAGCCCACTATTATCCTGCCTTCAAAAAATATGATAACTTTGTCGGCAATTACGGCAATGCTTGGTATAAACAAGACAAAGAATTCGAATCCTTCAACGGCCCTATTTTCTTGACCACCAATTGCCTTGTGCCGCCCAAAGATTCTTACAAAGATCGCGTCTATACTACCGGCGTTGTTGGCTTCGAAGGACTTAAGCACATCGCTGACCGCGCAGATGATAAGGCTAAAGATTTCTCTGCCCTAATTGAACATGCCAAGAAATGTCCTGCGCCGACAGAAATTGAAACTGGCGAAATCATCGGAGGATTTGCCCATAATCAAGTTTTGGCACTGGCTGATAAAGTTGTGGATGCTGTTAAAACCGGAGCTATCAAACGCTTCTTCGTCATGGCGGGTTGTGACGGTCGCATGAAGAGTCGGGACTATTACACTAATTTCGCGGCAGCATTGCCTAAAGACACTGTGATCCTTACGGCCGGCTGCGCGAAATATAAATATAATAAACTTAATTTAGGGGACATCGGCGGAATTCCGCGAGTGCTCGATGCCGGACAGTGTAATGATTCATATTCCTTGGCTATTATTGCCTTGAAACTCAAAGAAGTTTTCGGCTTAGAGGATATCAATCAACTCCCAATCTCCTACAACATCGCTTGGTATGAGCAAAAGGCTGTCATTGTCTTACTAGCCCTTCTTCACTTGGGCGTGAAAAACATTCACTTAGGACCGACACTGCCTGCCTTCTTGTCCCCCAATGTTGTTAAGGTTTTGGTTGATAACTTTGGAATTGCGGGCATCACCAACGTTGAAGACGATCTCAAATTGTTCATGGCCTAAAATTTATACCGAAATACAAAGAGAGAAGCCCACATATTTAGGGCTTCTCTTTTCGTATTTCGGTGGAGTTACATTTTAAAGTTTTTTTCCTAAGGCAATGATCTTCTGAAATTTTTTCTTAACTTTTCTCTCTAACTTTCTTCTGAAATAACGAAAATATCTGCTGTTGGTTGATAAAAAACTAAAACAGTGGTTATACTTTAAAATATCGCTACAATTACAGGAAGCTAAACTACTTCCCCAACATTGACGCATAATCCATAACTAAATGAAGAGGTGTTTTTAATGTTTACAGACAAGGTTCTAACTTGCAGGGACTGTGGTCGGGAATTTGTATTCTCAGCGTCTGAACAGGATTTCTTCGCTGAAAAGGGGTTTACTAATGAACCTGGAAGATGCCCTGAATGTCGTGCCGCAAAGAAGGCCCAAAACCGACCTTCTGGCGGAGGATATAATAACTACCGTACTGAGCGCCAAATGTACCCAGCCGTCTGCGCTGAATGTGGAAAAGAAACAACAGTACCTTTCCAACCCTCCGGTGATAAGCCTGTGTATTGTCGCGACTGCTTCCATCCTACTCCTCGCAACAACTGGTAAAGGTCCATACAAAAAACCTCACTGGCCACAACTCTGGTGAGGTTTTTTGCGTTTCACACATATCGATTCCGCTGCAGAGAGTCTAAAAACAATATAAAATATCAAGTCACCGCAATTATTTTTGTGTCATCCTGAGCGAGAGCGAAGGATCTAGGGCTTTAAGATCCTTCGCTTCGCTCGGGATGACAAGAAAACGTGATATTATAGCATAACAAGGGGTTTCTTCAGCAGAATCATATATAAATGAGCATGAATAATACAACCACGTAGTATTGCGCATTTCTTTACTCACGTAGACTAAAAGACCCTGAGAATAGTCGATTATTTATTTTAAACCAGAGACTTTGCCATTTGTCCTAACCCTTCACTTAATCCTCCGTAATTTAGTTTGTCTCTCTGTCTTTGTTTGTCTCTCTGTTTTTGATAAAGGATATGCTTGGGTTGATTTGGTTTTGTTTCTTCCCTCTAATTTGCGCCGCCGACTTCCTGACCAATAGCCAAACAAGACTACAATTCCCAGAGCAATTATTATTACCAAATAGCTCATACGCACTCACCCTTCTAACCCCTACGACCTTTTCCGGACCTACTAATAGGTTATATTCAAAGTATCATTCTAGCCAATATATTGTCAATGATAAGTAAAAAGTATCCCCGGCTCACAAAAATATACTCAGTATTTATTTCTTAGATATTCTTCCTTAATTTAACTTGACTAAATATAAGTCGATTCCTACAGAATAATAACTGAAAATATTCTAAATCTGAGCGTAAAGGAGATAATGATGAAACGTAGTAAAGCAATTTTCAAAATCTTTCTTGTTACTATTCTTATTTTGACAACTTCTCCCAATGTCATTAACGCCCAAACTCCATTAAATAGGGCCAATGTACCGGCGAAGATCTCTATTACTACTACAGCCAATGTCAGATCCGGACCTGGGACTAACTTCCTGAAAGTTGGTTTAGTCTACCAAGGTCAGGTCATTGAGTGTATTGGCAAACTGGGAACATGGTGGGTTGTACATTTGCAAAATGATGTCGTGGGGTTAATTTCTGGAGGCCTCGCCAAGGCTTACTATCCCGCAACTGCTCCCGCTCCCGCTCCCACTCCTGCTCCTGCTCCAACTCCCAGTCCCAGTCCCAGTCCTGCTCCTAGTCCTAGTCCATCTCCTTCACAAACCCAACTTACCGCCGATCAACAGCGTATGTTGGACCTGATTAATCAAGAACGATCCAAAGCAGGGGTAGGACAACTTAAAATTGACCCCCAACTCCAAAAGATGGCCCAAGCAAAATCAGACGAGATGGTTGCAAAATCATATTTCAGCCACACTTCACCAACTTATGGTTCCCCATTTGACATGATGAAAACATTTGGGATTAGTTATACGTCAGCAGGTGAGAACATTGCTGGTAACTCGACGGTCGATGCTGCCCATGCAGCCCTAATGAATCATCCTCCTCACAAAGAGAATATTCTCAATTCTTCCTTTAAATACATTGGTATTGGGATTACCACTAGCCCTGCTTACGGAAAAATATTTGTCCAGGACTTCGTTGGACGGTAGATGGAAGTGAACTCGTTCAGCCAGCTGAACAAAGTCTCATTGTTAAGAAGCATGAGTCTCGGAAAAGAAACCAAAACAAGGCTGGAAGTTTATTCAGCCTTGCTTTGTTCTTTTCTTTAACCTAATTTTGCATTATGTCTAAGACAGGATAACAAGGATAGATTCTGTTTCGGCCGTCTTGTTTGGCCTGATATAGTGCTGCATCCACCTTTTCAACAAATTCCAAAATTATGTCGGACGGTCGGGGGATAATGGCTGCAACTCCTACGCTGATTGTAACCCAACGTGCTACCTCAGAATACGCGTGCGCAAGAGCTAACTGCTCAATACCTTTTCTCATTCTTTCAGCCACTAATAGAGCCCCAGCCTTATCCGTATCGGGTAACACCGCCATGAATTCTTCACCCCCATAACGTGCGACTAAATCAATCGGTCGTCTGATACTTGATAGTAAAGTTTTTGCTACATGTACTAGGCAATTATCCCCTTTTAGGTGCCCATAATTATCATTGTAGGCTTTAAAAAAATCTATATCTACCATAATTAAGGATAAATGCTGCTGTTCTCTCATAGAATACTTCCAACTTCTCTCAATGAACTGATCAAAACTACGCCGGTTTGGTATTCCGGTTAATCCATCTAACGTGGAAAGATTCTCCAAATAACAATTGATCTGTTTAAGGTCAAGTAATTCTTTTAGCTTTAATTCAAGTAATTCAGCTTGTTTTTTGAGCAACCTTTTTTGTTCATAAAGCTCTAAGAAGACCTTAACTTTACTTTTTAAAACAATTGGCTCAATAGGCTTAAATAAATAATCAACCGCACCGACCTCATACCCTTTGAAGATACACCATTGTTCCTTACTAATAGCCGTCACAAAAATTATAGGAATCACTTTGGTTCGCTCACTTCCCTTCATAAGGGTAGCGGTTTCAAAGCCATCCATTTCCGGCATTTGGACATCTAAGAGTACTAGGGCGAAATCATACTCCAGCATTAATCCCAAGGCGATGTTTCCGGAGCTAGCTGTAATTATATTGCACTCTAGAGTTTCTAAGATGCCTTCTAAAACAAGTAAATTCCCAGGTTTGTCATCAACGATCAATATATTAACTCTTTCACTAATATCCACATTTGTCCCCACTTTTTCCTATAATTATTTTACTAAGCAAGCACCCAATTTCTGTCAGAGGTATTATGTAATCAATATCTGTTGCCCTGATTGCAGCACTAGGCATAGCCTCTGCCCGGGCAGTATAGGGGTCCTGAACAATCGTTAACCCACCACACTCTTTAATCCTTTTCAAACCCTTACTTCCATCAGAATTTGCTCCAGTTAAGATAAGGCCAATCAGGCCTCTGTTATAAGCGTCGGCTGCGGATTCAAATAGCACATCAATTGAAGGACGAGCATAACTAACCCGTGCTTCAACCGAAAGTGAAATAAATCCATCTTTTTCTACAAGCAAATGGTAATTAGGAGGCGCGAGGTAAACATGACCTGGGATTGCTTTTTCTTTTTCTTCGGCTTCTCGGACAGTGATCTTGCAGGCGTTATCAAGAAACTTTGCTAAATAGTTGTCAGAATGGGGACTAATATGCTGAGCCACTAAAATAGGAACGGGGAAATCCTTTGGCAATACTTCTAGTATGATTCTTAGCGCCTCCATCCCCCCTGTCGAAGACCCCATTACGATCGCCCGATATCCGATGTTTCTCCCTCCCTGCTACTTAAGTTCAAATTTTTTTTGATATATCCTGAGGTTTTCACTAATGATATCGAATTTATCCCTGTAATCCGAAAATCTCAGGCTTTCTTTGGTCCCTATACCCAAAAACCCACCATTACGTAAACTTTCGTAAAAAAGCTTAAAAACTTTATTTTGAAGTTCTTTATTAAAATATATGAGGACGTTTCTGCAGATAATGAGATGCATTTCCCCAAATATACCATCTGTAACGAGATTGTGGTCCGCAAAAATAATCTTTTTTTTAAGCGACTGATCAAGGATAACCGAATCATACCGAGCAATATAGTAATCTGCAAAAGAGGCTGTTCCACCGGATTTTTGATAATTGTATGTGTAATCTTTAATATCATCAATTGGGTAAATAGCCTGTTTAGCCTTTTCTAGTACCTCGACGTTAAAATCTGTGGCATAAATTTGAGTACGCTCATATAAACCCTCTTCTTTAAGTAAAATGGCCATCGAATAGACTTCTTCTCCACTTGAACATCCCGCGTGCCAGACTTTAATAAACGGGTATGTTTCTAAGACAGGTACTACCTCCTGGCGAAACGCTTTATAGAAGGGCGGATCTCTAAACATCTCGGTAACATTGATCGAAAAGTCGTTGAGTAAAGCGTCTAAGAACCCCCTGTCATAGAGGACCTGATGTTGCATCTGCGAGATACTGTTAAACCCCGCAAGGGATAAGCGATGTTTTATCCTGCGTTTCAAATGTGCCTTGGAATAATCCCTAAAATCATACCCATATTTAAGAAAGATTGCCTCCAGAAGGAGCTGAATCTCTATATCTTCATTTTCCAGGCTACTTAAACTTTGATCTTGTATCATTTATATAACCATACCCTCAAGAGCGAAATGAGTTTATCCAACTCAATTGGTTTCGTTAGATAATCATTAGCCCCAGCCTCAATACATTTATTTCTATCCTCTTTCATTGCTTTAGCTGTAAGAGCTATAATAGGTGTTTTTCGATACTTCTCCTCGCTTCTAATTTCCTTCATTGCGGAATAACCATCCATCTCTGGCATCATAATATCCATCAATATTAAGTCAATATCCTGATTTTGATGCAGTTTATCAATTCCTTCTCTGCCATTCTTGCCGACGATAACGATCATGCCTTTTTCTTCTAAGGCACTCGTCAGGGCAAAGACGTTTCTCATATCGTCATCAACGATGAGGATTTTCTTATCCTTTAAGGAAGCTTCTTTTTCTTGGTATTTTTTAGTTGTTTTTTGTTTCTTATCAGTTATTTTGGAATTGACACCATGCAAGAACAAGCTTGCCTCAGCCACTAGCCTCTCCATGGAACGAGGCCCTTTAATAATGATGCTTTCACCATAATCTTGTATTGAACCTTTATCCTCCATAATAGAATCATTATCGGTATAAATAATAATTGGAATCTGGCCTTTATCTTCTCTAAGTCTAGCTAACAGCTCATACCCTGACATATCTTTTAGCTTAATATCGAAAATGATGCAATCGAAACGTTCCGTTTTTAAAAGGTCATAGGCCTCTTGTCCTGTATCAACTGTTGAAACTATGATATCCTTGTTACCAATTATATCGGTTATGACTGTTTTCTGGAAATCATCACTAGCTATGATCAGTAGTTTCTTCAAAGATTTTTCTCCTAAACCTTCTAATCGCTTGAACATATCATATATCGTTTCTACGCTGACTGGTTTACGAAGATATCCGACAATCCCCCTTTCACTTTCGTCCGTAATAAAACTTTCATGACCGGAGATAATGTGAACAGGAATATTTCTCGTCTCTATGTGGTTCTTCAGTTCTTCTATAACCTCCCAACCACTTATTCCAGGCAAACCTAAATCAAGCAAAATCGCCTTTGGTTTATGTTTAATCGCTAATTGAATACCACTCAGACCATCATGGGAAGTTAGACAGGTGAAACCTTTTTCGGTGGCGAGATCCGCTAAAATACTAGCGAAATTTTGATCATCGTCAATGATGAGCAGTGTTTTATCATTTAGATTTGTAATACTAACGTTCTCTTTCGAATTTGCTTCACCTAGAAGAGCTCCTTCAGATAGTTCAACGATGTCTTTTTGCTTATTGCTCTGTTGTTGATGGGTTACGGCTACCTGCTCCAAGGCCTTAGGGATAGCCGATTTTTCTGGGAGAATCAGAACAAAGGTGCTCCCTTTTCTTTCTTCACTCTTTAACTCAATCGTTCCACCAAGTAACAGCGCAAGTTCTTTGGAAATGGAAAGACCTAGTCCTGTGCCACCATATTCTCTACTCGTAGTACCATCAGATTGTCTAAAGGCTTCAAATATGAACAACTGTTTCTCCGCAGGTATTCCTATCCCCGTATCACTTATAGCTATACTAATTGATTGGCCATAATCAATATCTTGCTTGGGAAAATCGTCTTGATTTGGCCGACCAACGTTGATCGTAACTCCGCCCTCTTTAGTAAATTTAAAAGCATTAGAAACCAAGTTGTTAATTATTTGTTGAACCCTTTGAGCGTCCGTTAAAATGCTTTCGGGAAGTTGTTTATCGATATTTATCGTAAATTCAAGACCCTTATCCAGGGCAATTTGTCTAAACGATTTTTCGACATAATCAAGAAATTCTTGTAAGTTCATATTCTCATAATTGACATCCATTTTTCCGGCCTCAATTTTTGATAAGTCTAAGACATCATTGATCAGTTTAAGTAGATCCGTTCCGGAACTATGAATCGTTTTAGCAAATTCCAGTTGTTTATCGGTAAGAGGTGAATGGTCCGTCTTATTAGCAAGCAGTTGCGATAAAACCAGGATACTATTTAAAGGAGTCCTCAACTCGTGTGATACATTAGCCAAGAATTCCGACTTAAATTTGCTTGCAACTTGAAGATCCTTAGCTTTGTTTTCAATCTCCTTTTGAGCATGCTCTAAATAGTTATTTTTGGTGGCTATATCATTCTTTTGTAGTTCGAGGCTTTTTGTGCGCTCTTCCAACTCCTCATTAATCACTCTTAATTCTTCCTGTTGCGCATTCAAACTCGTCTCGGATTCTTTTAAGGCCCTTGCTTGTTCTTCAAGCTCTTCATTACTCTGTCTTAACTCTTCTTGCTGTGCTTGAAGACGTGCTTCAGATTCTTTCAAGGCCCTAGCCTGTTCTTCAAGTTCTTCATTACTTTGTCTTAGCTCCTCTTGCTGAACTTGTAATTCCTCAGATTGTTCAAGTGTTTTGTCCAAAAGGGTCTGCATTGTGGAGCGTGTTTCAGTTGAATGCAGAGCAATAGCAATGCTTTCAGCAATTTGTTCCACGAATTCTTGTTGAAGATCCGTAATTTCCTGAAGTGAACCGATTTCAAGCACACATTTTACTTCATCCTTAAAAAGGCAAGGAGTGACCATAATATTGCGTGGCACCGATTCAAAGGTCCCAGAGTGAATTTTTATGTATTCATCCGGGATGTTACTGATAATAATCGTTTGCTTCTCCAAGGCCGATTGCCCAACTAATCCTTCGCCAACTTTGATTTCGTTGGAAAGACTTTTGCGTCTGGTATAAGCATAACTGCCGATCATGTTTAGAGTATTATCCCCGGTTGAAAGATAGATCGCACCGATCTGGGCGTTTAGATACTTAGCAATATAGGTAATAATCATATTGCCTAAAGTCCTAAGATTCTGATCTCCTCTGATCTTTTCGTTTAATTCTGTCTGACCGGTTTTTAACCAAGTTTGATTCTTATTTTCGATCATGATGACTTGAAGCTTCTCCATGAACTTATTAAAATAAGCCGCCATATCCCCTAGCTCATCAGCTGAGCCAACCTTTAATCTTACACTCAAATCCGCTTCTCCCTCAGAAATATCTTTAAAGGTATTAGTTACCGTTTTCACAGGTACAGCTACCATCTTTAATATTCCAAGGGATATTAGTATAACTAGACCAATAGCAAACAAAGATAAAATTAACATTCCATAAATCGAATTATTGTTGCTCGTTTGTACTTTGGGTCCATAACTGTTCTGTTCTTTGATAATTGATTGCTTGATTTCTTCTGCGGCATTGGAAATATCCGGTTCTATCGCAGTTAAGCTTTGAACGATGCTTTTTGTACTTTCCACGACTGAAACCAGCTTGTTGAAGAGGTCTAGATAATTTGTTTTGTCTTTAATAATGAGATCCAAAACTTCTTTGTTCTTTATACTACTTGATGATTTTTCATAGACATCCAAGGATTTTTCCAATTCAGAAAACTGCGTTTTAACCGATTCTATTGAATTTTGGTCATCACTTTCAAGATACTTCATGACAGATAACCTTACTAGCAGTAAATTCCTTTCAGCATTTCCTGCCCCATACACCGCTGCCGCATCTTGATCTTCATAGGCCGATTGCATGATTTCGGAGATGTTCTGCTCCATTTCGAGTCCCGTAGTGCTCATGGAGTTATATACTGTATCTCTTTGGGTTTTATAATCAACTACCTTTTTAAAGTCATCTTTATATTTGTTAGCCTTAGTTAAAATATCATCAACATTTTTAGCCCGGTCTTGGGCATTCGTAGTAGACTTGAGATCTTCGATATATTTTTGCATCTCAGCAAGGCGTTCCTCAAAAACTTGTTGCTGAGAATTATCTCCTAGCTCAATGAAGTTTTTAAAAGCAATCTGACTCTCTAATAAATTGGACTGAATCCTCCCGGCCAGTACCTCTTCTTTAGATATCATTCCGAATCGATAAAAATCGTTACTGTTTTGTGTTAAACCAAAATATCCAAATGAAGTTGATAATATTAATAAAACCAAGATTGCTCCTAAAAAAACGGTTAATTTTGTTGCAAGTTTCATATGTTTCAAAACGGACAAAATATTACACCTCTAATCATAAGAATATAGAAGCAACTGTGAATTTCTAGCACAAAAGCTTCTATAATTTCAATCAAAATATCCCTTACGTCGTAATTTAGTTATATGTTCTTTCAAAATAGCTTCCAAATCTATGCCATATTGCTCTTCCAGAACAAACATCATGGTGACAGCTGTTTGAGCTACGTCCACCAACTCTTGAGCCACCATCTGCATGGCTTCTTCTTCCTCTAGATGTTGTCGTTCTCCACTTAGTCCTCTAAGCTTGCCTATGGCTTGAGCTAACTCCCCAGATTCTTCCATAATCTTCAGTGCTGTGCTTTCCAAGGAAGGACTTAAGCGATTCAAACGAGGAAGCGTCACAGTCTTAGATACGTACTTACCTTCACCGAATTCATCTCGTTGAGTCATTATCCAATTACCCCCTGTTCTTGTATCGAAAAAACTGTAGTTTAAGTTATTATAGCACTCCTACGGTGGAAACGCCTAAAAGCCTATTAGCGATTGGAAGATGATCATATTATGAGAAAACAGGTCTGACAGCAGTGCTTTCAGACCTGTTCCATTACATTGATTCTTCTATGTTTCTAACGCCAGCCACTTTAAAAAAAATAGTTTTCGGAGTTTAATTTTGATTTTGATACCACCACGTTTAGTGTTCAGCACCGAGGAAAAATATATCTTAATAGCATCTTTTTCAATAACTTCATATTTATTTCGGTCATTGGCAAGGGGCTCTCCGAGAGAGATTTTCGGCACGTAACTACCTGTTACATGTTCTGTGGAACAAGCTCAGCCTCCGAAAGACGGTGGTAATTTCATGTCGATTACCACAGAACCGGACCTAAACCGGATATATTGCTTTGCATCTTCATCGATTAAAAACACAACTACACCTCTTCCACTTTACAACTTCTGCATCCCTAAAAATACTTTTTCAGGCGTAATAGGCAGTTGGGTTACTCTAACCCCTACAGCATTGTAAACCGCATGGGCAATGGCCGGGGATGGAGTATTGGCAACCACTTCTCCAATGGATTTCG
>Ga0074193_1003558_pt1 | contig 11213 bp, 11 predicted proteins | sample EPASupsiteHSE605_FD_64523 | JGI IMG/M metagenome (GOLD analysis project Ga0074193, IMG submission 64523) | Bioremediated contaminated groundwater from EPA Superfund site, New Mexico - Sample HSE6-05 | ecosystem: Environmental > Aquatic > Deep subsurface > Groundwater > Contaminated ...
AGCTTTGCGGGCAATTATTGCCCAGCGTTTAAGGCGTAAAGGCTATGAAATACTGGAGTCCGGTACAGCAGAAGCAGGATTAGTCCTTCTCCAAGAGACTTTAATCGATGCTGTTCTGTTGGATATCAAGCTACCTGATGGTGACGGACTGAGCCTTTTACCCAAGTTCAAACAAATACAGCCCGATCTCCAAGTTGTCATGTTAACGGGCAATGGTACGATTGAGTCGGCCATTGAAGCGATGAAATTAGGAGCGTATGATTACCTCACCAAACCGTGTAATTTGTCTGAGCTCGAAATTACATTGCAAAAAGCTCTTGAAAAACGGAAGTTAGTGTTGGAAAATACGGGACTTCGGCAGGTAGTGAACCGTCAAACTCCAGAACTGAAAATGATCGCCGAGAGCTCGTCCATGGGGGCTCTCCTGGAGATGACCCGTAAAGTTGCCCAAACTGATGCCTCGGTTCTCATACAAGGAGAAAGCGGCGTAGGTAAGGAGTTAATTGCCCAAACGATCCATTACTGCAGCGCACGAGTTAACCGCCCCTGTGTGCCGGTTAACGCAGGAGCAATTCCTGAGGCCTTAATTGAGAGTGAACTTTTTGGTCACGAAAAAGGTGCCTTCACTGGAGCCGGAACTCAAAAAATTGGTTTGGTGGAAATGGCTGATAATGGCACCCTCTTTCTCGATGAAATCGGTGAAATGCCGTTAGCCATTCAAGTAAAGTTGCTCCGGTTTTTAGAAAGCGGAGAATTCCGACGCGTTGGTGATACCCGACTCCGGCGGGTAGATGTTCGCATTGTCGCAGCAACTAATCGAGATCTCATACAGGAAATTAATCACGGTAGGTTTCGCGAAGATTTGTATTATCGTTTAAATGGCTTAACTTTATACGTCCCCCCTCTCCGTGAACGACGAGAGGATATTATTCCTCTTGTCAATCATTTTCTTGGAACGCAGAATAAAAATAAATCACGGCATTACGATTATCATCTATTACCAGAAACGCAAGAGCAATTGCTCAATTATGATTATCCGGGTAATGTTCGTGAGCTCTTCCACCTCATCGAACGCGGACGAATCTTATCAACCGGTGGCAGGATCACCCCGAAAGATATCTGGGGAATATCAGAACAAGTCCCCAAGGCCTCCCCTTCCAGCGATTCAGAAGAAGGATTTTTCGATCTATTCCGTAACAATCCTTATCCATCCTTAGAAGATGTTGAAAAGCACTACATTTTATGTACTCTAAAAAAAGCAAAGGGCAATAAGACTCAAGCTGCAAATTTATTAGGTATCAGTGTCCGGAATCTGTATCGGAAGTTACAGAGTTACGGGGTAGGAGAATAATTTTAAAATGATATTTTAGAGAATGCTTGACTATCACTACAATTTACCCTATAATGCATTTAAATCGCATAGTTAAAGGGGAGTAGCTCTCGCAGCAAAGTCGTCAATACGGGATTAATAATCCCCGGCTTTGTTGGCAACTATTGAAGTTGTAAGCAAGACCTTTACCAGTATTTACTGGTAAAGGTCTTTTTATATATGTTTTAAGTAATTTAACCAAATGAGAGGAGCATACGACATGGATTTTTTTTCGCCTGACTTTATTTCAGCCCTATTGTCCGTTATCATGATTGACCTGGTTCTCGGCGGTGACAATGCCATAATAATTGGCCTAGCCGCTCGTAATCTTCCCCATGCTGAGCGAAAGAAGGCAATTGTCTTTGGTACACTTGGTGCAGTGCTCATACGAGTCGTCGCAACCTTACTAGTTGTTTGGCTTCTGAAAATTCCCGGTCTTTTAATGGCTGGAGGGCTATTACTCATCTGGATGGCTTACAAACTTTTAGTCGAAGAAAAGCAAGAGCATCAGACTAAAGAATCTACCAGTTTATGGGCAGCTATTCGTACTATCATGGTCGCTGATGCAGCTATGGGTATTGATAACATGCTAGCTGTGGCAGGTGCCGCTCATAGTAATTTTCTCATCGTAGTGATCGGTCTGCTTATTAGTATTCCTATTGTTGTTTTAGGCAGCACCGTGGTTATTAGGCTCATCGAGCGATTCCCTTTTATTATCTATCTGGGGGCCATGGTCATAGCTTATACAGCTGGGAGCATGATAGTCGAAGAACCTCTGCTTCACTCCCTTCTTTCAGTGAATCCTTACTTTCACTGGCTAGTAATCGCAATAATTGTGCTGGGTGTGCTCATTTCTGGCAGGCTGAAAATGCAGGCAAAACTCCAAACGAATCACTAGTTCGTTATTAATGGGCTATAAAATCATAATTACACTTATCAAAAATCTCACTTATTTGAAAGGAGAAACTGATAAATTATGATTGGATTCGGTAATCAAGCTAAAACTGTCCTACTCATGAGTCTATTGACGATTTTAGTAGTCTTGGCAGGTCAAGCCTTGGGGGGGGAAAGCGGCATGATGCTTGCTTTCCTGATGGCTCTGGTAATGAATTTCGGCAGCTACTGGTTTAGCGACAAAATTGCCCTGGCGATGACTAGAGCCCAGTTAATGACCAGGGATGAAAAACCTCAGTTCTACGCACTGGTGGAAAATCTAGCTCATAAGGCCAACCTCCCAATGCCTAAGCTCTATATTACCCCTTCTCAACAGCCGAACGCCTTTGCAACCGGACGCAATCCCGCCCATGCGGCAGTTGCTGTTACCGCAGGTCTGCTTACTCTTCTGGACAGGAATGAGCTGGAAGGCGTAATCGCCCATGAATTGGCCCATATCAAGAACCGGGATATTTTTATCGGTACGATCGCCGCAGTAATGGCCGGGGTGATTACCACCTTAGCTAACTGGGCCCAATGGGCTTTAATGTTTGGCGGATTTAATGGCAACGATGAGGAAGAAGGCGGTGGCGGTCTGGCAGCCCTACCTTTTATAATCTTAGGCCCGATTGCGGCTTTACTTGTTCAGATGGCAATTTCTCGTTCTCGGGAATACTTGGCAGATGCTACGGCAGCTAAAATAACAGGTCAAAGCACAGGTTTGACCAACGCCCTTCTTAAATTAGAACGCGGATCAACAATAATTCCCATGGATGTTAATCCTGCGACCAGTCATATGTTTATTGTTAACCCACTTCATGCCAAAAGATTGCTCTCCCTATTTAGTACCCACCCACCAATTGAAGAGCGAGTTAAACGGTTAAACCGTCTATGAACTTTCCCTTTCGATATTTCGTTATGAGGTGGGGACTTCGGCGATCTGTAATACCAATACAGGCTCAGCAGAGTTTAAGCTGCTGAGCCTGTTTTCTAATTATGTTTTCCCACTTGTAGGCAGTGGCAGAATTGCCCTTGTCTATCATAATTAGGCCATTTCTTATTACTTTGGAAACAACAAGGCCAGCATCTTGCCTATCAAGGGAATTCTAACAAGATTGTTGTACTGAATTACCCTCAATAAAACCAATAACACTACATAAGCCACTACTGAAACTATGATTCCTGTCCACAAGAGCAATGCAACTCCCAATTGGGACATAAAATTATTGAGGTAAGCAAACAACATCCTTCCAAGGTATCCCATTGCTATCCCTGAGGCTAAAATCCTAATTATTTTCACTATGTCTAGAATAAATCCTGTTATTTTCACAACGGACAAGTAATGCAAGATCGTTTCTAGAATAACACCCATGCTAATTGCCAAGATCACACCATATATTTCTAATTTCGGATTAGAAGCTAATGGATAAATAAGTGCAATAGTCGTGCACCTGGCTATGATGTTGTTGATCATCACTCTCTTCGCTTGACCTATTCCAACTAAAACAGCTTGGAGTGGCGACTGGAGATAATTCAACAAGAAAAATGGTGCCATTAATTTTAAATGTGATGCTGCTGTCGGCGCATGATAGATCACCGTCATTAATTCATGGGCAAATAGATACAACAAAATAGTACTAGGTATCCCGACAATCAGCGCAACACCGATCGCTTGATTTAACCGGTGATTAATCAAACGGAGATTGTTTTGAGCATTAGCTTCACTAACAGCGGGAACCAACGTTACTCCAAGTGACTGGTTAATAAAGCCAGGGAAAAACAGCAAGGGCATGACGAAGCCTGTCAACATCCCATATTGTCTTGTGATCAAGGCGGAGCTGACTCCAGCCATAGCCAGACTCTTAGTTATTACAATCGGTTGCATTGCCCGAGAAACCGAAATCACAAAACCATTTCCCGTGGTCGGCAATCCTGTCTGTAATAATTCGGCCAGAACATCTCTCCCTCGAAGTGCTCGACTCCAGCTAGGACAAGTTAACCGAAATTTCCTGTGTGAGATTTTGAACAGGACCGTAAAAACAAATAACGAAGCTGCTTCCCCCAACACGCTGCTAAGCACCGCTCCTGCAGCCGCATATTCAATCCCCTTGGGAATCAGCCACTGTACCAAAACATACGTAAAACAAACTCTGACCATTTGTTCGATTACTTGAGCAAAGGCGATCGGATTCATTGTTTGCCTACCGCGAAAATAACCTTTGAGCACACCAGATACTGCCCCAATCGGAATAATCGGAATCATAGCCATAAAGGAATAATATGACCTTGGATCGGTCAAAAAGTAGCGTGAAAATACCTTTCCCCCTAAAATAGAGAGAAACACTACAAGAATACTCAAACTTCCCGTTATGAACAAGGATATAATGAGTATCTTTCTCACCTTTTCCCTATTTCTTTGGGCCTCTGCTTCAGCCACTAAACGGGAAATAGCTAAGGGTAGCCCAATAGTCGTGAGGGTCATCATTAAGCCCATGAAGGGCATGACCATCTTTTTCAACCCAATCCCCTCAGGACCAAGAATTCTAGAAAGAATTACTGAATTACTGAAAACCAAAATTTTCGTTATGAAAGACGCCACCGTTAGCACAAAGGCACCTTTGACCAAACTTTGTTTTTTCATGAGACGAACCTTCCTAAAACAATGTTTGATCTATGTCTATGTAAGCTCGGGGCATTTCAAAACAATATTATGAAGAAACCAAAAGATTACGCACTATATTTGAGAAATAACATTATCCATTTCCAAGATGTTTTTTTGCAACCGCGCAGCGGTTAAGTACCTTGTCACTTATCGAATTCAAGAAAAAAGAGGTAAATAATTACTTTGCCACGAATATACCCCTTGTTAAGTAATATTAGGTAATACATATAGGATTAATTTAAAGGGGGGTTTAAATAATGTTCAAGGGAGACAATCACAACATGAAAAAAATGGAGAAAGCTTTAGCTTCCTTGGCTATCGCAGGTTTAATACTTACAATGGTACCGATTAATGCGTTTGCTGATTACCCAGTTAGCACAAGACTTTCAGGTAATACTGCCGTTCAAACAGCGCAAGCCATCGCTAAAGACGGTTGGACAACCACTTCACAGTATGCTGTCGTTGCTCCTGCTACCACCTATAACATGATGGATGCTCTTGCTGCTGCACCTTTAGCAGCAGCCTTGAATGCACCGATTCTTCTGACAAGCGGTGATCAACTGAGCTTAGAAGCTAAAGCTGAAATTACGAGACTCGGTGTTAAGACCGTTTATGTCACCAGTGGTCTAGCCGTCATCAAAGACGACGTTATCATTGACCTACAAGATTTGGGGGTTACTGTTGTAAGCCTCGGTGGTTATGACCAATATGAAACTTCCGTTAACATTGCGAAAGAAATGGCAAAGGTTAGCCCTACTACTCAACTCTTTATTGCTAACGGCGAAAGTGCACAAGTCGCGCAAGATGCACTCAGTGTAGCTCCCATTGCCGGAGCTACCAAACAACCCCTCCTGTTAAGCCAAAAGGAACAACTTCCTAAAGTTGTTAAAGACTATGTTGATAGTATTACAGTGAACATAACGGATTCATTCATTATTGGAGGTCAGGGAGTTATTTCAGACGGCGTCAAAGCACAACTCCCAGGAGCTATTACTCGTGATTTTGGTGATGATGCCTATGATACAAACCTTGCAGTACTTAAGGGCTTTAAGGATTTGAAATATGACCGTTTATTCGTTGCTAATGGCGAGACAATGATCGACGCTTTGGCTGGTGCACCCCTCGCGGCACAAACCGGTTCTCCAATCCTGTTGGTGAACGGCTCTTTTAAGAAGGCAACGAGTGATTTTCTTATAGAAGTAGAAACTGCTAGCACAGTCTTAACTGCACTTGGTGGAACAGCTGTTGTTCCTGAGTACGTACGGATGTCAATTGCCGTTGCGTACAAGCCAGTGATCTATCTATATCCGACTACGGAACAACAGACATCTGTAGAAGTCATCTACAATGGCAAATTTACCTGTACTTATCCGGAATATAAGGATGGCTGGGAAGTAATTGCCCATCCCGATGGAACATTGTTAAATTTAGATGACAATAATGAATACTCTTATTTGTTTTGGGAGGGAATACTGGATAATAATCGTTGGGATATGACTAAGGGGTTTGTGGTAGCTGGTAAGGACACTAAAGATTTCCTTCAAGACAAGCTTTCTTTCATGGGACTTACCCCGAAGGAATACAACGAATTTATAGTTTTCTGGTTACCCAAAATGCAGGACAATCAATATAACTTGATAACTTTTGCCAACGAGGAGTATGAAGAAAGGGTGCATTTATCAATAGATCCTAATCCAGACTCTGTACTTCGGGTGTTTATGGTTTATAAACCAATACCTTCGAAGATCGACATTCCGCCGCAACAATTGACGACATTTACTAGAACTGGATTTAGTGTAGTAGAGTGGGGCGGCACAGAGGTTAGTAGTTCCCAATAATAATGAATGCTCAAATATTTGTCAAAGTGATAGTGTATTTGTCATAATACTGGTAGTATAATTATTGAATAAATCAAAATTTTTTAACTAAGAGGTGTCTAAATGATCAATCTACCAATTTTTTGTAAGTCTTGTGGAGCTATTTTCCCTTCAGGTATCGTTGTGGAGAGTTTAACCGATAAAATTGATGGTATTAGCGGTAGTTGTTCACTTTGTGGTGAATTTGGTGAAGTTCCATCAGGTATTTACAATTTTATCGGTCACACAATTGAACATCTAGTTCGGCCAGATATGACAATAGATGAACTTAACAAACTATCAGTAATTTTGTATAATTACCAGGATAAAGAATCAGGTATTGATGAGATTAGACAAAAAATTGCACAAGAAGTTCCTGAATTAACATCTTTAGCTGACCTATTGCCTAAAACTCGTCAAAATGTTTATCAATTTATTCAAATTATTCTTTTTATCATTACCATAATAATAACGTTAACTTTAGAAGGCCGACAGGAACCAATAACCGCCGAAACTATCGTTACACAGTTATATAAGCACCTAACTCCCACTACTGATTCACCCAATGATATGAAAGCTAAGAATTTTAAAGTTGGAAGAAACGAATTATGCACTTGCGGCAGCGGAAAAAAGTATAAGAAGTGTTGTGGACAAATAATAAAAGATGAGGATGAATGCATCTAAATACTTAAAACCGTCAAAGCCGCTGGAGACAGCGGCTGTTTCATTACAATAGCAGATTCTGATGCAAATAATCAATAATCCATTTATACTATCTCTTCAAAGAGCCATTCGCAGTCGCCGTATTTGATAAAATAATGACCATCTCGCTCGATTGCGTTTTTACACAACTCACAATAGGAAGCATGAGATAATTTTGTATCACGCTGCCAGAACAGAGAGATGTAGGGTATATTATTTTTCATGATAATAGTACCTGGGGGCAAGGGGAATTTTCGGCCATCATAAAGTTGTATCATAAGCCGACCAACTTGCTCGGTTACCGATTGAACGAAAAAAGGAGCGTCCTCTACCTTCACAGGGTACAATTGATTCTGCCAATCGATATGATATTGATCATGACCGTCATTTTTTAGATGAGAAGCAAATAACTCAACAATTTCTTTTTTGATCATAACCACGCCGTCTGCGTACCATAGTCCATTCTTATCAATAAAAAGTTCAGGGGCGCGTAAAATATCCAAGATATTTCCTCCTTGCATGTAATTAGGCCAAGTATAACCCAATTGTCTTTTAAGTACTTCAATCTCTGACCTCCGGATTACGAAATTAACGAGATTGAATTTAGTAGGTGATAATGCTCAATTTTACATAGAATTTGCACTAAACTGGAGTGCATTCACAAACTTCAACGGGGCTTAACCACCGCGATAGCGGTTTAGTCCAATACGGAATAATCCTCTAAATACGATCTCTTTGTGCACCGGAACACTAGCGAATTTTGCCCAAGTTATGTAGCTTTTTTTGACCAATCATTTTCATATTGTACCTTACCGTCTTTATCACTTATAATCACATTGATTAATTCCACTTTTTCTTGCGGGTAGGGAATAATCAAGGCATTATGATTATCGACCAATGTAGTTGTCGATATGTTGTTTTCGTAACAACATTTCACTGAAAAAGCATTCATTAATATATCAAAGTCGTTAATGATTACTGTAGAAAATCCAATATAGCCCTGCTCTGATTCGTGACTTTGACAACCGATGGATACAGGTACAATATCTGAGTTATTTCCTCCACTGCCGCCTCCGGAATTTATGATATTCCCATCCTGATCAGATGACAGTAGGATTGTTTTATTCAACTTACGTATGCTTTTCGGAGTAAGCGTTTCTTCCGGATCGCTTTCTACTTCACTTTCAGTCTTATATAGCACTACTGTATACTTGCCAATGTTCTGAATGGTCAGCGGTGATATCGAGTTTTCTTCCAGATATTTTTGGAGCTGAGCATCTGAGAGCGAAGAATAGGCTTTATTGTCTTCCTCGAAATTATTTAAGGTGATAGTTTTTGCCTTGCACGGTGTTTGTATTAACGATTGCCCAGCCTTGATTATAGGCAATCGTAAAGAGATAATTGGTTCCATTAGCCTTTTTGGCAAAGATATAGCCACTCTTGCCATCCTGTTTCAAATAGACACGGGGATTGATACTCCCATAGCCCTGGGTTTTTCTGATCTGATTCAAAACACCTAACATGGTAGAAGCATATGGATCTTCTTGTTGATCATATAGTGGCTCTTTATCCACCTCATTCAGATCTTCCAAAGATAGATTGAATGAATCGGCAATATCCTTTTCCACATCCTGATTGAAATTATTTGAGCCAACTAATATCGTTCCTTGTGATGAGTATGGTAAATCTGCCAATGTCTTAGTATTTGTTAGCAATCCAGAACCTAAGACAATAATGAGAGCAATAGATAGTGCAGACCATCTATAGAAATACTTGCTAAATAATGATATCATTTTAATTCTCCTTTTTCACAGAACTTGCCTTATCGTTTACACTGTTAGTAAATCCGGTTGATTACCGTAATCGGTCCTATCCTTGGCTTTACTCCCCTACCGAAGCCCCGATATTCAGCTTTAGCGTAAGCGAGTTGATTTTCATGACTGCCTCTATAAGCTGCTGGACGAGAAATATGTGATATCCGCTTTGGGTATAAGCTTACGCACATGGACTTAGACCGCAGCAAGATCGTTCAGACAGTTGGAAACCTAAGTTGCTCACCATCGTTATTGAAAAATCCCATAATATTTTTAATGTAATCTGATTGTTCTTTTGATGTTAACAATTCTAGCAATCTAAACGCAACATCCATAGCAGTTGAGGGGTTCCATGAAGTAATAATTTTTCGATCAATTACTATTGGCTCATTGATAACATTAACACCAAATTCTTTTAGTGTTTTTTGTCTTATCCCATTCTTCATATTGTATGTAGTAGCATTTTTCCCTTCCAGAACTCCACTTTTTCCCAATGGTAGAGCTCCAACGCATATTGATGCAATAATCTTATCTTTATAATAGAAATTTCTAATAAGCTCAAGAAATACCCCTTGATAAGCATCGTCATAAAAACCGTACTCCTCAAAACCACCTGGGATAGCTAAGGCCTCAAAATCGTCTACATTTACTTCATCAATTGTCAAATCTACAACGACTTTCAGATTAAATGTACTTACAATTTCCTTAGTTAGTCCACATGTCATTACCTTTGTGGATCTATCCCCATCGACTAGATTCCATCCTAAAACATCAATAAACACGCTTGCCTCATAAGTTTCAAAGCCATTCGCCAGTAATAATAGTATTTTTTTCATTCTTAAAATTTCCTCATATCTTCAGTTGCGGCCTTATACACATTATACACCTTCCACATCTTTTCTTCATTTCCTCCCAATATCATGTGAATAATCCAATTAAATCAAGAAAGGCCTGACTGTCCAAAAACAATCCGGCCTTTTGTACTGTTTTCATACGATTGATACTGCCGGCAAGACATTTGAAGCTTGCTTGAATTTAAGACGGATTTGTCAATAACTGATAAAAATTTTCCAAAGCAATTTCATCATCCTTATTGGTTGCAATCAATAGGGTCCGATCAACTATCCCTTCAGCGGCTCTTAAGCAAATAGGACAACGAGCATCCTCTTCATCTTCCTCAATGTCAGCTGGATTTTCCTTAATTGATTCAGTGTTTATGCCAAAAGTATGGCCACTTACACAAGTGAAAATTACCCAATTCTCCTTAAGCATCTATTAAATTTACCTCCTCGTTCACATCTGCTATTAATTTATTGATAGTATTTCTCTAAAGTTAATGAAATCCCTGTTACATTTGATGTAAAAACTATTCACACGTTGACACTCTAAATTGAATTTCCACCAACAAGACTACGTTGTCCTCGGCACGTAATGACTGGTTATTTACTCCTCTCTAGCCCTCCGGGACAGCATAATCGGAGGGAACTTTTTTCCCAACAATCTAGCTACTGACATCTAATGAAATGCTCCACAGAAAATGATCTCAGATTTCGGAGATCATTTTTATATTCTATAACAAACTTCTCAAAGAACTTTTGTTGTAGTTGTCATTAAATATCTATAATTGTTTTGCGTTCTGTTCTTTAGAGGATCTTAATTCGATATAAACTATATAACACTTTGTCCGCAGTCTAAATATAACTAACAAAAAGCAATTATAAGTAATAAATGGTAACAAATCCAATATGTTTGTAGTGTTATTTTGCGTTTAATATGTTAAGATCTGTTTTGTGCGAAGGAACATTTGCACTTGCGTTTAAACCTTTAAATTTTATTTGTTTTCCTAATGTTTAACCGTTGCATCATTTCATTAAGTA
>Ga0074193_1003559_pt1 | contig 11209 bp, 7 predicted proteins | sample EPASupsiteHSE605_FD_64523 | JGI IMG/M metagenome (GOLD analysis project Ga0074193, IMG submission 64523) | Bioremediated contaminated groundwater from EPA Superfund site, New Mexico - Sample HSE6-05 | ecosystem: Environmental > Aquatic > Deep subsurface > Groundwater > Contaminated ...
ATTTTCCAGAATAACATTAAAGAGGATGTCTCAAACTTTACAGGTGGTGCAAAGATCTTCTTAAAAGAAGTTCCGGATGCTCACAGGTTTGGAGTAGCCGAACTCAAGGGTGACAAGGTAATAGGAATTCAGGAGAAACCTCGTGAGCCAAAAAGCAGTTTTGCGGTTACTGGCCTTTATATATACAGCAATGATGTATTTAGAGTTGTTAAAACCCTCAACCCATCTGCACGAGGAGAACTTGAGATAACTGACGTTAACAATTACTTTGTTAATAACGGAACTATGGAATACTGTATTCTGGATGGTTTCTGGAGTGACGCAGGGACTTTTGAAAGTCTGTTAAGGGCTAGCATGCTGATTGCAGGTCAAAAAGTTCAAAAAGATTGAGTATTAATCCAGGCCTGAATAATCTTTTAAAGTGTCTGTTTACAACACAGAAGTAAAAGATATTAACGTATCTGGAGAATAAATTATTTCTCGATTTACTCCGTTTGAAACATTTTATTAGCCAGAGGCATTCTATTAAAGCTTTCAGGGCGTTCAAAGCTTATGAATATTAGTTTATTTATTTAGTTTAAAAGACATATTGCTAAAGAGATTATTCTGTTTATCTTAAGGAAAAAGAGTTAAAATGAGTACGGTTTCAAGGATCTTTAAAAACACAAGTGTATTGGCTCTAGGCCAGATAATCAGTTATGTACTTGGGTTCTTTTATATTGCTTATATAGTCAGGTACCTGGGTGCAGAAGGATTTGGAATACTTTCATTTGCCTTAGCATTAAGTGCAATTGTGAAAATCTTTATTGATTTCGGCTTGGATTCTTTAGCTGTAAGGGAAATCTCCAGAAACCGATCTTTAGGAAAAAAATATCTCGGAAATATCTTTGCTGTAAAGCTTATCCTTTCCGTTATTTGTATTTTATTTATAGTCCTTATAATAAACTTCTCCAACTACTCAGTTATAAAGAATAAAGTTTTATTTTTCATATTTCTCTCGGTAATTATCAGCTCATTCAGTTCGACTTTTAACTCTCTGTTTAGTGCATATGAGAAAATGGAATATTTATCTGTAGGGGCAATTTTGAACAGTGCCCTCATGCTTGTAGTTGCATTTTCAGTTACGAGCCGCGGGTATGACGTTGTAATGCTGTCAGTCTTAACCTGCGTAGTAAGCTTAATTAATCTACTGTACACCTCCACAATTTCCGTATGGAAGTTCGTGATTCCTTCTTTAAATGTAGACTTTAAATTTATTCGTTCGCTTACAAAAAATGCGTGGCCATTTTTCTTATCTGCAGTCGTGGATATTATTGCCTTTAAAATCGATGTAGTTATGCTTTCTTTTATGAAAGGTGATGTGGCTGTAGGTTATTATTCTGCGGCATACAAATTCCTGGAAGTTTTGATGTTCATTCCTTCAGCCTTTGTAGGTTCCTTATTTCCTATATTTTCAAACTTTTATATCTCCTCAAGGGAGTCTCTGGAATTACTGTACGAAAGATCTTTTAAGTATCTGTCAATTGTCGGGTTACCAATAGCAGTAGGCACAACTCTCTTAGCTGAAAAAATAATCTTTTTTGTATATAAGGAAGGATTTTCCGAATCCGTACTCGCGCTTAGAGTACTTATCTGGACAATACCGCTGATCTTTACAACTTTTCTGCTTGGCACCGTCATTGCTTCAATAAACAAGCAACCTATAGCTTTAAAAATTAATATTCTTTGTATGCTATTGAATATAGGATTAAATTTGATTCTTATACCTGGATACGGTTTGATAGGGGCTTCAGTAGCGACGGTAGTAACATATATATTGTCAGCAATTTTGTGTTTGTATTATGTTTCCAGGCAGTTATGCAAAATCCAGTCTCAAAACTTTGCATCGAAAATTCTAATTGCAAACTTGGTTATGGCACTATTTATTCTTAGCTTTATTAAAATGAACCTGCTTCTAATAGTGTCTCTCTCTGTAATATTGTATTTTGGAGTGTTATTCCTTCTTGGAGTTATAAACAAGACTGATTATGATTTATTAGTTGATTGAGGTTAGAGGTATATTACCAATATAAACCAGGCAGTTTAAACAGGAGGCTTATCACAAGCCCATCTAAATCATAAAAATTCTCAGATTAGTTTTCGTGATAAACAATTCTATTAACTATACCAAAGAATTTATAAAAACTATAATTTTTTACACAGGCTCGAGGAGACAATATGAATAATCAAAAGCCAGAGGTAAGTGTAATAATTCCAACCTACAACAGGGCACGTTTAATTTCCAGGGCCATTCAGAGTGTTTTAAGTCAGAGTTATCAGAATTTAGAAATTGTTATTGTTGACGATGGTTCAGTAGACAATACCGAAGAAGTAATAAAAAGTTTCAAAGATACTCGAATAGTGTATATCCGGCACGATAACAATAAAGGCGCTTCAGCAGCAAGAAATACGGGAATTAAAGCTTCTAAGGGGAAATATATCGCATTTCAGGATAGTGATGACGAGTGGTTTTCGGATAAACTGGAACAGCAGATGAAGGCTTTCGAGGATAGTAGTAATAAAGTTGGAGTTGTCTATTGCGGGTTTTATAGAGTAGAGGCTGGTAAAGAAATATACATTCCGGGTGACAATATTGCTCAAAAAGACGGAGATATACATAAAGTGCTTCTCAAAGGGAATTTTATTGGAACGCCAGCCGTCTTTATTAAGAAAGAGTGTTTTGAAACTGTAAAATATTTTGATGAGAATATGCCTGCTTTAGAGGATTGGGAGTTATGGATTGAGCTTTCAAAATATTATCTTTTTAAATATATAGACAAACCCTTATTACGCTCGTATTCCACACCTAATAGTGTAAATCTTAACTCCAGAAATCTGCTCAGAGCTCGTGAAATTATTTTAGCAAACCATTTAAATGATTTTAGTAAGGATAAAAAAATTATCTCAGACCATTATTTTAACATTGCTATCGAATTCTGCTCAAACGGCGATTTCAAGAGTGGAAGAAATTACCTGATAAATTCCGTAAAAGCAAACACTTTAAATCTTAAAGCAATTATACGTCTGCTTGTATTGCTTTCTGGTCAAAGGACTTACCTTACACTTAGATACATTTATCTGAAAGTATCACATAGAATCTAAAAAGTACTTAAAAGATACCAGTAAGTTGATAAAGTTTAAAAGGAAAAACTTTCTGTTTATACTCAGATTACACGAAAATATCAGTTCAACGGAGACTCCAAACCTTTGAAAATCTCTATCGCTCTCTGTACCTACAATGGTGCTCGGTTTTTACAGGAACAACTTGAAAGTATAGCTCTTCAGACCCGAACTCCAGATGAAATGATCATTTGCGATGATCAATCAAAGGACGGTACATTAGAAATTTTAAGAGAATTTGCATCGAAGGCTTCCTTTCCTGTACAGGTGTATCTCAACGAAAAGAACCTTGGCTCGACCAGAAATTTTGAGAAGGCTATTAAGCTGTGCACAGGAGATATTATTTTTCTATCGGATCAGGATGATGTCTGGTATCCCGATAAACTAGAAAAAATTGAAAGGTTATTTTCTGATTCTCCCTCTACAGCACTTATTTTCACAGATGCGGAAGTAGTGGACGAAAATTTAAGGCCACTGGAATATAGCCTGTGGCAATCCATCGGATTCAGTAAAAAAGAGCAGAGTTACTTTAATCAAGGTAGATTCCTCGAAGTATTGCTTAAACGCAATGTTGTAACCGGTTCAACAATGGCATTTCGTTCTGAATTTAAAAAATTGTTTTTTCCGATTCCTGATATCTGGGTTCATGATGGATGGATCGCCTTACTAATCGCTTTTGCGGCAGATTTAAATATTGTCTCAGAGCCTCTTATCAAATACCGCCAGCATCGTATGCAGCAAGTAGGGGCTGGGGACGAACCTTTTACTCTGCGTGAAAATGTAAGTAGGAAAATAGATCAATTGAAAAACCTTAAGTCAAGCTTCTATAACTTTCAGTCTGAGTGTGCCAGGTACACGCTGGCTTATAAACATTTAGTTAGTTCTGATTTTCCTGATCTGAAAGTAAACAAAACCCCGCTTCTTAAGGCCCGGTTTTCCCATTTTTGTGTGCGTACCAATCTACCTGTTAGCCGAAGAAAAAGAATCCCGCTTATCCTGAAAGAACTATTCAAGATGAATTATCATCGTTACTCTAATGGCATTTTTAGCTTTGGCGGGGATTTGCTCCGTGATAATACAAGAGCTAGATAATAACCGAAAAAGCCAGGAACAAAAATGAATCCAAAAGTTGCTTTTATAATCCTCAACTGGAATGGCTGGGAGGATACTATAGAATGTTTGGAATCTGTTTATCAAATAGAATATCCCCTTTACGATGTTATTATAATTGACAATGGCTCAAAAGATTGTTCTATTCAAAAAATAAAAGATTACGCAGCAGGAAAAATCGAAATAAAATCTAAATTCTTAAATTTTTCACCTGAAAATAAACCTATTTATGTTGACGAGTATTCAAAGAATGAGCTGGAATCTTCGGTTTCGATTAGAAAAACTGACGAAAATCAGGTTTCAAGAAAGAATCTGATTCTTATAAAAAATGATGATAACTATGGCTTTGCCGAAGGAAACAATATTGGAATCAGGTTTGCTTTAAATAACCTTAATTCGGATTATATTCTTCTACTTAATAATGATACGGTTGTCGATCCTTATTTTTTAAATGAGCTTGTAAACGTAGCAGAAAGAGACCCGCATATAGGAATACTGGGGCCAACTGTATACGAATATAAAAAACCTCAAGAAATCCAATCAGCGGGTGCAAAAATTTATTGGAATAAAGGTGAAGTAATTAACCTGACCCGGCGTGAAGGCAAATATCCTGAAGAACCTGAAAATGTCGACAGTGTAATAGGTTGTGCATTACTTGCAAAGAGTGAATTGTTCTATAAAATCGGGTATTTGAATAAAGACTATTTTGCCTATCTAGAAGAGACTGAATGGTGTGTACGCGCTCACGAAGCGTTATATAAAATAGTCTATGTTCCAGGAGGAAAAATCTGGCATAAGGGTGGGGCTACGAGCAATAAAATAACCGGTTTTACTCTTTACCACCATACAAGAAATAAATTCTGGTTTATGAGAACACATGCTTCAAAAAAGCAATATACTTCATTTTTAATTTACTTTTTCGGATTCAGGATGTGGCTAGTCATTGCTGGCATTTTATATCGTCAAAACAAGAATGAAATGAAACCGTCCTTTATCTCTTTTTTAAAGGGGATCCGAGATGGAATTTTAGTCTGAAATCATAATTCTTTATAAACCTTTAATGTCTTTTTTGCAGACGCGTCCCAGCTAAAAATTTTCGATCTTTCCAGTCCTTTCCTCATCATTTCTTCCTTAAGCTCTTCATCTACTAACAATTTATACATCTCTTCTGCAAACTTTTCGACATTATAGGGGTCTGCTTGAATTGCAGCATCTCCTACAACCTCAGGTAAAGATGAGGTGTTTGAGGTTATAACAGGTGTCCCGCAAGCCATAGCTTCCAGGGGAGGAATTCCGAACCCTTCATACAAAGAAGGGAATACAAATAAATCTACTGCGTTATATAGTTCTGCCAGTTCCCTCTCAGACACGTATCCCGTAAAAATGATATCCTTCTGTAAATTCAGTGATTCTATTTGTTTAAGGAGTTTTTCTCGCACTCCTATATAGTTTGGCATCCCTACCTTTAACAGTTTTACATGTGAAATCCTGTTTTTTAATTTGCTGAAAGAATTAATCAAAAATTGTAAGTTTTTTCTCGGTTCTTCAGCCCCCACATACATGATTACTTTCTCAGTTTCTCCTATCCCGTACTTTTCCAAAGCTTCTCTGTTTCGATTCGGATAGTATAAACTGTGGTCTACTGCAGGGGGTATGATCTCGATCTTTTCTTCCGGATATTTTATGTATTTACTGATATCCTGTTTGGAGAATTCGGATACTGTAATTATTCTTTCTGCCTTTCTCAGTCCCTTTGCATTAAGTTTCCAGATCGGGTTTCGGGTATTGTAATATGCTATGGGTATAATATCGTGGCAGGTTACAATAGTTTTTTTTAAATCCGTTAACTCCAGAAGAAATGCAAGGTCCTGGCGAGTTATATGTTTAATGTTATTCTTGATTACTTTCTTTTTTACAATTAACGGATACGCAAAATATTCGACAAGCCTGTTAATTCCGCTGACTTTTGATACATCTGGATATTCTATTCTATTCAGTTTGATATTATCTAATCTGCTGTGGATTTCACTTTGGTATTTTGACATCCCGAATATTTCGTCTGTCTTCAGGCCGTTTATATAATCAATTTCCATACTTCAGTTCCCCAGAAACCCGGAATGGTTTAACGAAATCTCTTTTAAAAAGTAATTTATTATTTTTATCTTTGAATAATTTATTCTTTACCCTTCATGTACTGCTTCTCTATTCTGGCCGAGACCTCGTTCCAATCCATTATATTTTTGCCTGTTCCAGAGCTTTCTTTTCCTTCCGTTTTCTTAATTTCCTTCAGTGCTCTGATTACTTTTTCCTTTGATATCGGGCTCTCAATCCCGATACAGTTTCTTCCGTCCACAAACTCCTCAAGTGCGCTTCCGGTTGCCACTATACACGGAGTTCCTGTGGCCAGTGCCTCCGCAACCGTTATCCCATATGCCTCATGGGATGAAAGCATTAAAAATATATCCGCATCGGCATAGCATTCAAGTAATGCTTTCCTTGAAAGCTCCTTTAACCATTCAACTCTTCTCTCTACCCCTAAATTCTTTGCCATATTGTGGAGTTCGACTTCATATGGCCCTTTCCCGACAATTCTCAGACGGAAATCCTGCAGTTCAGGCAAACTGTGAATAATATACTGTACCCCTTTGTATTCTTCCAGCCGGCCCACGTAGAGAAGAATTTTCTTTTTACCTGGCTCTCTTTTTAAATTCTTACCGGCCGATTTTAGATTTCCAAACTCTCTGAGGTTTATTCCGTTGGGGATTTTTACGGTTTTTGCGGCAACTTTAAAATCCGATTCCACAAGTCTCTTTTCGTACTCGGATACGCATATTACGGAATCCGCTCTGGAGAAGATCAGTTTCCCTAGAAGCCTGTAAGGCCCATGAAGTAAATTCCTGAACGCAGTATGTCCGTACCGGTGATAATGGGGGGTAAATACGAATTTACCGCCGTGCCCGCCCAGGGCTGCAAAAAATGCAGGAAAAGCATGGTAGCTGTGTGCATGAATTACATCATAATGGTGTTTCCTGAGATAAGTGTAGATTTGAGGAGCAAAATAATAAGCATTCCCAGGAGCAAAAACTCTGAGCCTGGTAACCTTTACCCCGTTTATTGTTTCTCTTTTTTTCAGTTTCCCAGTGGGATCGGTTGTTATGACTTCAACATCATGCCCTGCTTTAACCAGCCTTTCACTAATTTCTTTGACATGAGTCTCTACTCCCCCTATATCAGGGAAGTAACGGGGGCAGATCTGGGCTATTTTCAAGGCTGAACCTCTTTTTCACTGGAACCTATACGGAGTAATGCATTAGCTTAATATAAAGATAATGTGATAGTTTAGGTAAATGACATCTAACAGAAGCATTTGCATAGCTGGACCTTCGAAGCGTTTTTTAAGCGGCATCAGTTATTACACTATCCGTCTGGCAAATGCCATGTCTGCGGAAAAGGACGTCTCAGTGGTCTGTTTCCGGCAGTTGCTTCCAACTTTTCTTTTTCCTGGAAAGTCTCATGTGGGAAAAAATATTTCCGACCTGAATTTTTCATCCGGGATCCCTGTCTTTGACGGCATGGATTATAATAATCCATTTACCTGGATTCAAGCATATCGTTTTCTTAAAACGCAAAAGCCGGATATCATCGTCTTGCAGTGGTGGACTTCTTCAATTGCACACATGCAGCTTCTGCTTAAGATGTTTGCAGGTTTGCTTCACAAACCAAAAATAATTATAGAATTTCATGAAGTAGTGGACCCATTTGAAGAATCAATACTCCCTATCCGATTATACTCGAAAATAACAGGAAAGCTGCTTCGAAAAAACCTTGATGCGTATATTACTCATTCGGAATCCGATAAAGAGCTTGTTGCAAAAAGATATTCTATTCCCTCTGAAAAGATCCATGTGATCCCGCATGGGCTTTATGACCAGTACGGGGAATTGCTCGACATAAATGAAGCAAAAAAAAGTCTCTCAATAAAGGATAATTTCGTTATTCTTTCTTTCGGTTTAATTCGAAAATATAAAGGAACTGCTTACCTTATCCGAGCTTTTGAGCAGTTGCCCGCCGAGATTCTCGAGAAAAGCCGGTTATTGATTGTTGGGGAAATCTGGGAGGACCGCAAGGAATTACTTGATCAGATTAAGGCTTCTCCTTTCTGCGATCGCATCACGCTGGTAGATGAATATGTCCCTGATGACAGGGTAAATGTATATTTTAGCGCGGCAGATGTCGTGGTTCTGCCTTACCTGAGGGCATCTCAGAGCGGGATTGCTCATATAGCGATGTCTTTTGGAAAACCTGTTGTCGTTTCTGAGGTAGGTGGCTTGAAAGAGTCAATGGCCAGGTATGAAGGTACTTCCTTTGTCCCTCCAGGAGATGTCGATTCTATCAAGGAGGCTATTTTAAGCCGACTTGGAGAGAGAAGGCATTATGAAGCTCCGGATCAAAAATGGGATAGAATTATAAACTGTTACATTGAATTAATACAATCCGTTTAATTTTCTTTTTCGTAATTGTCTATTAATTTATGAAGTTTACCTTTTAAAGGGGATTACTATGAGTTCTCAGGATCATCCTGTATCATCTTTCCAAGATAAAATAAAATCCAGCTGGCCTTATACTCTGGCGGTTGCAGTAATTTGTTTTATATCTTTCTGGGTAAGAACAATCCCTTCAGGTCACGTGATTTACCCTGGCGGGATCGTAAAATTCACGACCAATGATGCCTGGTACCATATGCGTACTTTAAACGTCCTGCTTGAAAATTACCCCCAGAGGATGTTTTTCAATCCTATGACCAATTATCCTTATGGTAGCTACATCCATTTTGGTCCTTTATTCGATCAGATGATGGCCATCACTTCACTGGTTCTGGGGATGGGCAATCCCAGTCCCGAACTGGTCAATACCATAGGTGCGTATTTCCCTGCCGTACTTGGAGCTCTTACCGTTATCCCGGTTTACTACATAGGGAAACACCTTGGTGGTCATAAAGTCGGGATCCTGGCTGCAATCCTTATTGCGTTTGCTCCCGGGCAGTTCCTTTCCCGCTCGCTCATCGGGTTTACAGACCACCATGTAGCCGAGTCGCTATTCAGTACCTTTTTCATGATGTTCTTCATGCTTGCACTCATTTCCGCAAAGGAAAAGCAGCTTCGTTTTGAAGACGTGTTCAATAAAAACTTCAGCGTCCTGAAAGAGCCTTTGTTATACTCGGTTTTAGCCGGTGTCATGTATTCCGCCTACCAGCTTTCCTGGCCCGGAGCTTCGCTTTTCGTACTTGTTACTGTGGTTTACGCCGTATCCCAGTATATTATTGACAATTTCCGCAATGAATCGAGCGATTATCTGGGTTTTGCAGGCATTGTCACGTTTCTGGTGAGTGCAATACTTATCCTTCCTTTTGTTCATTCCGACATGGGCTTTTCCCTTTACTATTACTCCTGGTTCCATGTAGTTACCTCTCTTGGAGCAATGGCAGGATTTGCAGCTTTGAGCTTCATTGAAAAGGAACTCAAAAGAAGGGAGATGAAGGCTTATTATTATCCACTGTTAATATCAGGAATTGCTATTCTCGGACTTGTAGTTGCTAAAGTTGCGTTTCCTTCCCTTTATTACCTGATTATAAATACCCCAAATACTGTTTTTGGGATTCAACAGGGAGGGCCTTCTACAATTGGTGAAGTGGCATCTATATTCTACATTGGAGACAGTTTTACACTATCAAAAGCTTTTGGAAATTTCACTGTTACCGGATTCCTTGCTTCTCTTCTCGGCATGGTTATTCTGACTGCAAATCTGTTCAGGAGACCAAAGCCTCAGGAAGTGGTGGTTCTTGTCTGGAGCATTTTAATGCTCTTTGCAATTTACGGCCAGAACCGGTTTGCATATTATTATTCAATAAACGTTTCAATCCTCGGCGCCTATCTGGGAGGACTGCTGCTTGACAGAGTGAAATGGAATGAACTTGACCAGAGGTTCAAGAGTACTGTAAAGTCTCCTGCCGATATTCTTGATGCGATTAAATTCGTCAAAGTAGAGCAGATTTTTGTAATCCTGGCTATAGGAGTATTCCTGATTTATCCGGCATACGGATCTGCAATGCTGCAGGCAACTGGCTCAGACGACCCCAATGAACCATGGTTAGAGGCTACTCTGTGGCTTCGCTCGAATACTCCTGATCCCGGAATGGACTACGATGCCATTTATGAAGCGCCGAAAAACGGGGAGCTTTTCGATTATCCTGACAATGCTTACGGTGTTATGTCCTGGTGGGACTACGGGCACTATATCGAGACAATCGGGCACAGGATGCCCAATGCAAATCCATTCCAGGCCGGAATCGGAGGCCGCAGGGTAAGTCTTGACGAAGAGAACCAGCCCGGTGCAGCAAGTTTCTTCACAGCTCCATCCGAAGAGGAGGCAACAGAAGTGCTTGAAGCCATAGACCCGAGACCTGATAAAACAGGCGCACGTTATATAGTCTCTGATGCGAGAATGGCCACCGAGATATTCGGGGCAATGCCTGCCTGGACTCTTGATACTGAAGGTTATTATCAGCCTTACTGGACGGGTAGCAGCTATCAGAACATACCTTCGTCTCGATACTTCAATTCCATGGAGTCAAGACTGCATCTTTTTGATGCAAACGGTTTGAGACAATACCGTCTGGTTTATGAGACCAGGGCTTACCAGACCGACGAAGTAGGGTACAAGCAGGTCTATAATTTCTTCTCCGGAGGCAATATCTCCGAGATGGATACGGGTTATGTCAAGATCTTCGAGTATGTCACGGGTGCGAAGATAACAGGCATTGTCTCCTCCAATGAAACCGTTAAGATCAGCACTACAATCCTCACAGGGCAGGGCCGAACCTTTGAATACACGCAGTCAACAACTGCGGACCCTCAGGGCAGATATGAATTTACAGTGCCCT
>Ga0074193_1003562_pt1 | contig 11195 bp, 6 predicted proteins | sample EPASupsiteHSE605_FD_64523 | JGI IMG/M metagenome (GOLD analysis project Ga0074193, IMG submission 64523) | Bioremediated contaminated groundwater from EPA Superfund site, New Mexico - Sample HSE6-05 | ecosystem: Environmental > Aquatic > Deep subsurface > Groundwater > Contaminated ...
GTAAAGGTGTGATGTTGTAAGTCTGAGGAAAGAGCTCTAACAGTTCGGGTACAAGGCATGGGGATAAAACTTCAGGGTCAGTCTTTAGGCACCCAATTACCAAGCAGTCGCCAGTGCTGTTCTTCATGGATTCAGCTAAGATACTCTGCGTATGGGGAGGTATCTCATTGATTTCCCTAATAAAAAGAGTACCCCCCTCAGCAATGTCGAGCAAGCTGCCGCTTTTAAAGTGAGTTGCGTTTTCGGAGGACACTTGGTCAGCAAATAAATTGCCCCATTCCTGCTCAAACCGGCTGCCGTCAACTACTACAAAGGGAGCCTTTTCACCGAACAGTCTCTTGTGGACATGCCAAGCAAACATTTGGCGACCAGTGCCCCGCTCACCAGTGATGAGCGAAGGCTCCCGGCAAGCGGTTAGTTCGCTTAGCTTTTTATCTACTTCCTTTGTCGTTTTGACACTGCCCCAAACACCGTAGAATTTATCTTGATAGTGATTCATCTGCAGGGCAGAACGAAGGAATTCTTTGTGTTTTGCTTCCCAGAGGGATAGATTTACCTTCTTTAAGCTATGAGATAGTTTTTCAATAAAACGTTGGTAGATTCGTGGCCAATGAAGCAACATAAGCATAAAATGTTCTGAATTTAAGGCCAAGACCCGACATTTTTCCATGCACTGAATCGTTGTCGGTGCCGCCTCGCCAGTGAAAATTGCGATTTCACCAAACGTATCGCCCGGTTCAAAAAGATTGACTTGCCAGTGACTATGCCCTTCTTTAGTAACTAACGCTTGGGCTTTACCTTCGGCTAACACATAAAACCAGTTGTTTGCTTGGCCTTGAACCATAATATAGGAACCTGGAGCATACTCCTCCCAGGTAAAGTCACTTGCCAACTCCGTTAAGTCGCGTGTGCTCAAATCTGCCAGAAAGTTAGCTTTACCCAAGAAGTAAACTTTTTCTGCAGTCATCTAACTATCCTCCAGATGTATATTATTCAAAAAAATAAGTGAGAATACGACAATAATTGTCACTATTCTCACTATAACTGTTTAGTACTTGTTTGCCAACAGGAAATATTTATGTCATGTCTTTCATTTAGAATACTATTTTCACAGTCATAGAAGTAATTAGTCAATTTTCACGAATGTAAATTGGTCACAGGTCTTAAAAAGTAACTGGCGATCTTCAAAGCGTCGAACTGTTTATTAGTCAGCACCTTATTGCCAAACCAAGAATTCAGTATTGATACAACGATATCTAATTTGCGATTATCTAGTTTCTCCATAGTACGACGAATGACTAATGAATTTTTATAGCTTTGCTGTAGGGGCTTAACAAGTGCTTCATATTGTCCTTTCCCTGCCAGGTCTTGAGCAGCATATATTCCGGTTAATATTGATGCAAGCTGACCAAATCCGAAGGCTGGCATGATAGCTCCAAAACAATTGCCAATAAAGAAGGTATTCCCAAGACGTGGAGACTCGCAAAGTCCAATTATGTATCTTGTAACTTCAAATCGGTCAGTTATTTTTAGAGTTTGCTTAAGATCACCACAGACTTTTGCGTAGAACCTATCCCAAATAGCTTCAATATTCATTTTTTGATTTTCTGGATAGTCTGGGTAGCCAATTGCAATTGAGGCTTCCCTTTCAGAATATGGCAGTAAATATCCATAACCTTTGGGTGCGAGGTTATTATCAAGCCAAATTCCGACATGATGACGATCAAAATTTCCTTCGACGGTAGCCCCCTTCAAGGTTACTGTCAAATCAAGTTGAAAATTTTGAATTTTTGACGTATAGGCAGCGTCACCGGACGCTAATACCACATGAGTAAAATCCTGCAGCAAGTGTTCATAGGTAATCTCGGAATTAAAAATAATCTCTGACTTTACCTGTCGGAACAATTGACATTCCAGAGATTCTTCGTCTCTACCTCTTGAATTAATGAAGCCTAAATAACCGTTAACGACCCCTTGGCACTTTTCTGAATAAAACGTCATCTTCTTGATGTTGGCTAAAGGTTGAAGAAAGATACCATGATTCTCGGAAAGGTAAGCATAACAATCGTTGATCGGCCTGCTCAAAGCTGGTAAAAGGGCCTCACCATTTACAAAGCGATCTCCAACCTGATTACGCTTTTCGAAAATTGTTGGGGATATCCCTGACTGCTCTAAAGTTAGGGCACAGGACAAGCCAGATAATCCAGCCCCCATTATCGCTACTTTCAACTAAAAGCCCCCCCTTATATCATAAGTATGGCTTTTAGGGCAAATTTTATCCGGTTATTATAGGAAGTGGCAATCGGAACACCCACATAATAGAAGTGGGAGTCTCGGAATTGATTAAGTTCGTCTTGAATATCAATTGATTGAGCAGTTGTATTTTCTCAATAGACGACCGAACTCTTCACACTCTTCATCGGACCAATTTTTAAGATTTTCGGCAATTTTAGCCATTCGTGCTTGTTTGTGTTCGTTATATTCTTTTGTTCCCAAATCCGTTATCTGAAATGAGCACGCTCGGCCATCCAATTGATCGGGAATCCTATCTACATAACCTTTTTGTTCCAAAGTCGCTGCTTGTCTACTGATAGTGGAAATATCCAAATGGGACTCATTGGCAAGCGTTTTTACTCCAGCCGATCCATGAGAAGTGATTTGATGCAATAAAAGATAAGCTGATCGATCGAGATTGCCGAATTTGCAACAGGTCGTAATTAATGAGACGCGGCGAATGAGGATCGCCAATTCAAGTTCAATAGTTTCCAATGAATGTTCATCCATGTCTGTTGATTACCTCGCTTTATATCTTTACCATGGCCTATTTTAACAGAAACACAACTGTTTTGGAATTTGACAAGACTAATAAGTACTTGTAGAATACAACTATATCCTTTCATAATACAATTTTTCCTACAAGCTAGCATAGACATTAAGAAAGATGCTTATGCATCCTTATGAAATGTGCAAAGGAACTGACAGTTGTTTATTGTGGAGGCGTTAAAATGGATATTGATAAAGCATTTTACCGGAGTCTTATGAAAAACCTCTTAGCTGATCCTTGTGAGGTTAAGTTTTGGGATGGGGAAGTTCTTAAATGTGGAGAAGGGATGGCTCAGTTCCGAATAGATTTTAATGAGCCCATCTCAAAATCCGAACTGATTAGTGATCCTTCTTTGGCTTTTGGCGAAGGGTACATGTTTAAGAAAATAGATATTGTGGGAAGTGTTCAGAAGGTTATCGAATCCCTTTACAAAAATCAGGACAGCTTTCTTAACAAAAAGAAAGCGTGTGACAAATTGCTTAAAATTTTTTCCAGTAGTATTCGGAAAAATAAAGAAAATGTTCAGTTTCACTATGACATTGGAAATGACTTTTACAGCTTATGGCTTGATGAAACCATGACCTATTCCTGTGCCTATTTTAATTCTCCCGAGGATAGTTTATGTCAAGCTCAAAAGAATAAAGTCGCCCATATCCTACGCAAACTAAATTTACAACCAGGACAAACCTTACTCGATATTGGTTGTGGGTGGGGGGAGCTTATTCTTACTGCAGCTAAAACTTATCCGGTCAAAACTCTTGGCATTACTCTTAGTTCAGAACAATATGCCAAGACGTTGGAAAGAATTAAAAACGAGGGCTTGCAAGAGTTGGTTGAAGTCCAGCTCATTGATTACCGAGAATTAAAAGGAAGAACTTTCGACCGGGTGGTAAGCGTAGGGATGATTGAGCATGTCGGGAAGAACCACCTTAATGGTTATTTCTCCGCAGTGAAATCTCTTTTAAAGGAAGGTGGAGTTTCCCTCCTACACTGCATTACAGGATATGATGAATTACGAACGAATAGCTGGATCAATAAGTATATCTTCCCCGGCGGATATATTCCTGCTGTGCAAGAACTGATTTCCCTGATGGCTGCCAACGGGTTCTACCTTATTGACCTAGAAAGCCTTCGTGAACATTACACTCGAACGTTGGAATACTGGGCTCAGAATTTTGAGGAAGCTCTTCCCCTGATCAGCAAAACGAAAGATGAAATTTTTATACGGATGTGGCGGCTTTATCTTAACTCTTGTGCGGCTTCGTTTCATTTAGGCAGTATTGATCTTCATCAGTTTCTCTTTACGAAGGGGGTTAACAATGCTTGGCCTCTAACCCGTAATTATATGATAGTTTAATAGTAGCTCATTATTTGCTAGAACGTTTCTTAACGCTCTAGCTTTTTGTTGTGTTTAGCTCTAGGCAATAATGAGATGGAATAGAATTTGTCTGCAGGAATATTTATGTTATCTTAGGAGGAAATTAAAGAAGGATGTGGAAATGTAGTTGTAAACTGTTGCGTATCAAAAAGTCTAAGGAGCCAGACGAATGAAAAAGACGAAGAATGAAGTGGTAGCGGCTATAAATGTGGGGTCTGATTTCTTGAAGATGAGCATTGCCCAATTAACCCCGGATGGTGCGTTGATGATTTTAGAGGATGTGTCCCTTCCCAATAATATTGGCAAGGATACCTTTGCCACGAGAAGAATTTCACCTAAAACCATCAAAGAGACCTGTGCTGGATTAAAGGGATTTTCCAAATTAATGAAGGATTATGGGGTGAAAATATATCGAGCCGTGGCAACTAGTGGACTCCGTGAGGCTGATAATCGGGACTATATCATAGAACAAATTAGACTTGTTGCTGGAATAGAAGTTGAAATTATTAATAATGTTCAGGAACGATTTTTAATTTATAAGGCCTTGAGAAACTACTTAAATGACTTCGATAATTTAGATCTTACCGATTCTATTATAGTTAATATAACCTCTAGCGGGGTTGAAGTATCTATGTACGCCAGTGAGGGATTGAAATTTACAGAATATCTTAAAATGGGGCCATTAAGGTTAAGAGAAATTCTGTATACCTTGGAAACAAAAACTATCTCTTTTCCCAAGGTTATGGAAGAATACATTGAAAGCAAAATCTATTTACTTAAACCAAAGCTTAAAAAAATGCCTATTAAAAACTTCATTGGACTTGGAGGCTATCTAAGTGCCATCTTGGAAATGTGCAACTTAGAACATCAATCGTATATCAGCAAGGAATGTTTGGATGAACTATATCTCAAGGTCAAAGAGATGAATACTGACCAAATGGTTGAAGCCTATAATATTTCGTCTGCAAATGCAGAATTATTATTACCGGCAATATTAATATTTCATAGCTTTTTAAGCAGGACAAAAGCAATGGGGATTTATGCCCCGTCGATTACCAACCGTCAAGGGATTCTCTATGGACTTATTGATAAATTATATGAAACACCAAGAAAAACGACTGCCAAAAATGATATTATTAGCTCAGTATGGTATATGGCTGAGAAATATGGAGTTGATAGAAAACATGCTTCTTATGTGGAAAAAATGTCCCTAGCCTTGTTTGATAAAACCTGGAGGTATCACAGACTGGGAGATCAAGAGAAATTATATCTCCAAGTTGCTGCTATTCTTCATGATTCTGGCAATTACGTTAGTTTAAGTGAACATGGCAACCATTCTTCCAATATTATTAGAACTCAGAGTATTATGGGATTCTCTGATAAGGAACTTGAATTAATTGCCACTATCGCTAAATATCATACCACCCGAATTCCGACTTACTCGGATCGAAGTTATAATGTTCTAAGCCATCATGAGAAAATTCTGGTGTCAAAATTATCTTCAATTTTAAAAATCGCCGAATCAATGGATATTTCACATATGCAAAAGATTAGTGATATTGAAGTAAATGTTTCAGACGATGCCCTCCAATTTACCTTGATTAGTAATAAGGACATTCTGTTAGAAAAGTGGGATATCATGAATAATGTAGAATTTTTTCAAGAAGTAATGGGCATCAGAATAAAACTGAAAGGATAAACGCCAGTGAAGAATCTGATTTTTTCACCCTTGCATTTTCTTAATCGAGAACTTAGTTGGCTAGAATTTAATGAACGAGTTTTGGAAGAAGCGCAAGATACTAATAATCCACTGTTTGAACGGTTAAAGTTTCTTTCGATCGTTGGTTCTAATTTAGACGAATTTTTTATGATTCGGGTTGCCTCTTTACAGGGGATTGTTGAAGGAAATCTTGAAAAGATTGACCCTTCTGGCCTTAACCCGAATGAACAAATTGAAAAAATATCGATTAGAACTCATAAGCAGGTCTTTGATATGTACAATTGTTACAATCGTTCCTTAAAAAAAGCTCTGAAGAAAGAAAAGATTTTCTTTATTAAACCTAAGGATTTAAGTCCTATCCAACTCGATTTTATTCAAGACTATTATGCTAACAACATTTTTCCTGTTCTAACCCCGATGGTTGTTAATAAGAATCTGCCCTTTCCCTTGGTTTTAAACAAAACTCTCAATATATCCTTATTATTAGAAGATACCACGAATCCGGATAATGCACTCTTTGGAACGATTCAAGTTCCTTCAGTCTTAGATAGATTAGTAGAGATTCCTTCGTCAGATTCCCAGAAATCGTTTATTTTTTTGGAAGAAATTATTAAATTAAACCTAGCAACTTTATTTGATAATCATAATGTCCTTGCCACAGCGTGTTATCGTATTACGAGAAATGCCTTTTTAGATGTTGCTGAGGATGAATCGGAAGATCTTCTCACTGCCGTTCAGTTATCGCTAAAACAAAGAAAATGGGGCAGCGCCGTTCGCCTAGAAATTGAACATGGTATCAATCCCTTGCTTCTCCAACTATTAGAAGAAGAACTAGAGATTTCTGCTGAAGAAGAGTATCAAATCAGTGGCCCTATTGATCTGACTTTTTTGATGAAACTAAGTGGACTAAAAGGTTTCGACTCCCTGCGTTATAGGCCGATCAAGCCCAGTGTCTATAGGATTTCCGATGAAGAGGATATTTTCCAATTAATTTCCAAACAAGACATTTTGCTCCATCATCCCTACGATTCCTTTGATACGATCGTCGATCTTGTTAAAAAAGCTGCCGAAGATCCTAATGTTTTGGCGATTAAGCAGACGCTTTATAGAGTCAGCGGCAAATCCCCTATTGTCGAGGCCCTAGTTCAGGCTGCTGATAACGGAAAACAAGTCACAGTTCTCTTAGAGTTAAAAGCGCGCTTTGATGAACAAAATAATATAACTTGGGCCAAGAAACTTGAAACGGCAGGTTGCCATGTAATTTATGGACTGGTTGGACTGAAAACTCATTGCAAAATTTTATTGATCGTACGACGTGAAGAAGACGTAATTAAACGATATGTGCATCTTGGAACAGGTAATTATAATGATGTTACGGCAAAGTTATATACTGATTTAGGCTTATTGACAGCTAACCCTTATTTGGGAGCGGATGCCTCAGCTGTTTTTAATACCCTATCTGGCTGCTCCAGCCCATCTCATCTTTACAAAATGACGCTCGCCCCAATCAGCCTAAGGAAAAAGTTTTTAGATCTGATCCGCAAAGAAACCGAATACGCTAAGGCCGGCAAACAAGCCCGAATTATCGCCAAGCTAAATTCTTTGGTGGATACAGAGATTATCCAAGCCCTGTATAAGGCCTCCTCAGCCGGAGTGACGATCGATTTAATTGTGCGTGGAATATGCTGCCTTCGGCCGAAAATCCCCTCCATTAGTGAGCGTATTACAGTGAGGAGTATTGTAGGCAGGTTTCTAGAGCATAGCCGAATCTATTATTTTTATGGAGATGGTGAGGAATTAATTTTCCTTTCCAGTGCCGATCTGATGAAACGAAATTTAAATAGAAGGGTTGAACTTTTGTTTCCGGTTGAGGACCCAATGGCTCGAGAAAAAGTAATGAATGTCTTAAACTTGGCCTTACAGGATACGGCAAAATCAAGAGTTTTAAATGTGGATGGCACCTATAATAGGATTGATAAACGAGGAAAAGAAACGATCAATAGTCAGGAAATCTTTCTTAGCTCTTGCTTAGGGGAAACCCCTCCGGATGAAGTTGCTCTTCCTCGTGCAGAATTTGTACCTGTCACCTCTTAATATACTTCTGGTTGCAGAATAGTCAGTATGCTTAACATAAACCCATTGACGGTCGAGGTAATAGACTTGAATGTGCGGTGGTCATTCTTATCTTAATTGAAATCGTTTTATCTCTCATTTCCATGGTTTTTCAATAGCATAAGCTGAAGTTACGTTAAATACAGAGAGGAAGGGCGTCTCAAGTGATACTGTAGAACAGTATTGCTTGAGGCGTCTTTTGTTTTCATGAAAATTACTAAATAGCAATTATGAGTGGAAATTTGGTGAACGTAAAATTTACATTTGCAAATTTCCTTAACATTTTTACATTAAGTGAGCCTGATCTTTAAGAAGACTTGCTTCGGTTATCTGTAAATTTTAACACTTCCTTTACAACTCAATAATCTTTGCTTTACAGACTAATGTTAGTATTGATAAATGAGCCCATGTTAATTATTCCACACTTTTGTTGTATATCTTCATTTCTTTAAGACAAAAAAATTAATTTAAAGGGGCATAAAATTGAAACAATCAAAAGTTATAAACATCATTCTGTCCATTGCCGCAGTAGTCATTCTCTCAGTAGCTTTATTTTATTTCAATTCGAGTGTGCATACTGTACGAAATATTTCCGGTGCGGTCACCGATATCAAATATGAAAAGGCAAAAGTACTCAAAGTCCTGAGCCAATCGTTGGAAAAGGATGATTCTTTGGGCTTATTTCTGGGCACACAGGATCTTGAAGTGAAAATTCTGACCGGAAAGCACGCAGGAGAGATTCAAGCAGTTAAGAACAATTTAAGCAAATATTACAATGTCCTTGGCAAAGAAGGCATGGAAATGATCGTTAATATTGATTCTGCCGGTGCCGAGCATACTCGAACTTCAGTATTTAATTATAACAGAGCTCCCGTTCTGTACATATTTTCCTTTTTATTCTTTGCTGTCCTATGGGGTATCGGTGGAAAAAAAGGACTGCTGTCGGTTCTAGGTTTGATTCTAACCTTTGTCTGTATTATCTTCTTGTATATTCCCATGTTATATCAGGGGTACTCACCCATTGGAGCAGCAGTATTAATTGTTGTACTTTCCAGCTGTATCACCCTATTTTTATTGAACGGTTGGAGTTCTAAATCTATTTCAGCCATTCTCGGCACAACACTTGGGGTTGTTATTGCCGGAATTGCAGCTAGTGCAGTTGGTACGCTGACGCATATCTCAGGGCTCAATACGGAGGAAGCAGAATCATTACTTCTGATTGCCACAAAAACTAACATGCATGTCCCGGAGCTTCTGTTTTCGGGTATTCTTATTGCTTCGCTCGGAGCCATCATGGATGTCAGTATTTCCGTCGCTTCCGCCATTCAAGAAGTGTATCATACTAACCGTGAACTTAAGTCCAACCAGTTGTTTCTATCCGGATTGAATGTTGGACGGGATATGATGGGAACAATGTCCAATACCCTGATTCTGGCTTTTACAGGTACTTCTCTTAATACACTCATCTTAATCTATTCATATAATGTCTCTTATTATCAACTGATGAACATGAATCTGATCGCTATCGAAGTCATCCAGGGGTTGTCTGGGAGTCTGGCAGTAATCTTGACTGTACCTATAGTTGCTTTTATTACATCAAGACTGATTCCTGCTATGAACAAAAGTCAACAGAGAAAGGGGGGTGGTGAAGAATCTCGAAAAGAAAGGAGAGGGATACAACAAAAGAAGTCTTAAATATTTTCTTCTTATAAGGCCTAAAAGAAATGTAAAGTGGAACCAAAAACTTCCCTTGTGTCCCTAAGGCTTGGACAAGCTAGGTTTTCTTTAAGGAGATGTAGAAGTCACTCCTAACCAAATTCCATCCTAAATAAGAAGTCAAATTCACCAACAAATTTCCTGCCATAACTTTGAGGGTTCATTTTTTGAGGAGGTAAATATGAGATTAGCTAGGAAAATTTTGTCCGCTGTTCTTATGATTAGCATGGTTTTAGTCAACATGGTTGTCCCTGTTGGTTTTGCTGTTGCTGATACCAACAGCAATGAGAACATTGTTAACATTAATAGTGTTAGCTATGCCTATGTCGCTACCGATATTACCTTTGCACCAGGTGAAAATACCACAAAACTGAATTTCAATTGGTACTCTAATCTAGACTCGTCTAACAGTGTGGTTCAAGTCGCTAAAAAAGCTGACATGACTGGAACAGAGTTCCCTGCCGACAAAGCAACTGCGTTTAATGGTACGGTCTCTTCGGCAGTCACGGGTTTTTACTCTAACAAGGTAACGGTCACCGACCTGCAAGAATCCACACAATATGTTTATCGTGTGGGGGATGCCAGCGATACAAATTGGAGTCCTGTCTACAACTTTACGACTCAGGATCCTGACAGCTATAGCTTTCTGGCAGTCGGTGACCCTCAGATTGGTTCCAGCGGCAGTGATGCTGCTGACACCAACGGTTGGAAGGATACGATGTCCAAAGCCTTCTCTCAACATCCTGATGTTAGTTTCCTTTTATCTCTCGGTGATCAGATCGAATCAAATAGCAATGAAAACGAATACAATGGCTTTTTTGCACCACCGGAACTGAGGAGTCTGCCTGTTGCGCCATTAGTAGGCAACCATGACAACGGAGCTCCCAATTACAATTACCATTTTAATCTCCCTAACCTTTCTTCACAGTACGGTAAGACTACTAATAGCAGCAGCGATTATTACTTCACCTACGGTCAATCTTTGTTTATGGTGTTGAATACAAATAACACCAACGCAGCCGAACACGAGGCTTTTATTGACGAAACAATCGCTGCAAACTCTAATGCGACCTGGAAAGTGGTCATGTTCCACCAAGATATTTATGGTTCTGGGGGACATGCTTTCGAGACAGGTATTCAAGACTTAAAGCGAAAACTATTCCCTATTTTCGATCAACACGATATTGATCTGGTGCTGACCGGACATGATCACAGTTATACCAGAACTTATCAAATGTTCAACGATCAGCCTTTAAAAGGTCAGAATTCTATCGGTACGCTCTATATGACCTTAAACTCCGGCAGCGGCAGCAAATACTATGACCTTCAGTCCCTTCCCGAAACCTATGCCGCCGTCAGAGATCAGCTTAAGAAACCGACCTTTTCTAAATTTGATGTAACTGCCAATACTTTGACCGTTTCTACCTACAGAACTGATACCATGG
>Ga0074193_1003563_pt1 | contig 11193 bp, 10 predicted proteins | sample EPASupsiteHSE605_FD_64523 | JGI IMG/M metagenome (GOLD analysis project Ga0074193, IMG submission 64523) | Bioremediated contaminated groundwater from EPA Superfund site, New Mexico - Sample HSE6-05 | ecosystem: Environmental > Aquatic > Deep subsurface > Groundwater > Contaminated ...
GAAGGCCGCATGGCGGTTATCGAGGGAGTATCCTCACTGCAGGGGGCTCAGGTCAAGGCCACCGATCTGCGGGCCGGGGCAGCCCTGATTGTGGCTGGCTTAATGGCCAATGGAGAAACGGAAATTGGCAACGCAGGCTACATTGACCGGGGCTATTACGACCTTGAAAAAAAATTAACCTCATTGGGAGCGACAATCTGGAGAAAATAAAGCGTGGCAACACGCTTTTTTCTTTTCGGAGGGAAGTCATGTTTCACATTACCATCCTGGCCGTGGGCCGTTTAAAAGAGAGATACCTGTCTGAGGCGGTCTCTGAATACTTAAAGAGGCTGTCAGCTTACGCTAAGGTCAGCGTCATCGAGGTGGAAGATGATGGCTTTGCTGAAAACCTGACCGCGCAAGGCAGGGAAAAAGTGAAGCTTAAAGAGGGCGAACGCATCTTAAGCCGCTTGCGCCCGGGCGCCTTTGTGATTGCCCTTGACCCAGGGGGGAAAACAAAGACCTCAGAAGAGATGGCGGAAATGCTGGACAAGTTGGCGCTTGACGGCAGGGGCGAGTTGGCTTTTATTATCGGTGGCAGCCTGGGTCTTTCCCAGGCAGTGCTGGAGCGGTCTGAGCTGAAGCTTTCTTTTTCCAAGTTCACCTTTCCCCACCAACTGATGCGAGTGATACTGCTGGAGCAAGTCTACCGCTGGTTTAAGATTGCCAGGGGTGAACCGTACCATCACTAGCGCATAATTTTTCATATATAGAACAGCGGAGTGGCCTACATTCAGGCACTCCGCTGTTTATGCATCTGTGAGGTTGGGGTAAGTATAACTCTTAGGTTGGGATAAGTGAGGCTATATAATTTCCCCCTTGTATAGTTCTTCAATAAAGTCAGCGTTTCTAATATTTGGCATGAATGTGGATTTGTTTACAAGATACAAAGATTCTCTCCCATTGTGTAGTGGTATCGATCTGGAAAAGTCGCCAATTTTTTCAAACAAAACTTCATTAGATGTTCCCATGTACTTATTTGTGGCCAATACCGATTATCTTTCGTAATAGGTGTAAGTTCAGGTATTTGGTTGAAATCGTTTGCATCTATGCCGTATATAATCTCTTTACTTTACCATTTCAACCCGCGTATGTTTTGGAATTGTCAAATTCAGTTTAGTCCCTAAACTCGTAATTCTGCCAAAAGATATGCTTACCTCACATCTGTGAAGTCAAGGGTAAGGTGGAGATTTTCCTGCGGTTTGTGCTGGAAAATACGACCTGACCTTGACGAAGTAGAAACCTATAAAAGTGCACATGGAATAGGAAAGATATAGTGCACTATCACAGGCATGTTGGGGTTTTTAGGGTGAAAGTTGGGTTGTGAAAAATAACGATAGAAATAGTTATTTTGTTTTATATTCTTTTAAATGTGTGCATTCCACAAGAGAGTCGAGCGTTTTAAGTGTGAAAACCTTCCCTCTTGTAGCAAGCAATAACTTTTTCATATCCTCACGACGGACACCGAACCCGCGCCCGCCGATACAAGCAATAACTTCAAATTTGGGCAAGCTTTTTGTATCTCCCGTTAAACTAATAGAAGCCAGGTGCTGTACACGTGTCACTTTGTCACGAGCCGTACCGTCATCTTCAGTAATTTTAGCCTCGATGACAACCTGGGGATTAAACTCACTGGGTATTATAAAATCCGGCGCCTGGTCAAATCCTGCAATACGTTCTGCCCTCTTTGTTTTCCTGTAACTAACCCCCGCATTGGTTAATACTTCTTCAATAGCAGACTCAAGACTATCACCAATCAATTCGGAAACAGAGTCTCTGTGACCGGCAAAAGGTCGTCCCAAGAATCGCTCATATAAAAGCATGGCATAAGGTACTCCCATACCTGACATCGCTCTTATAGCAGAAGGGCCAGCACTTGTGTCTGCCTTATCCAAACGATGAATTTTATCGGCACCCACTTCAGGAACCGGTGAGTTGAGTAACTGACAAGCTGTTTCTATCAGCGCTTCCACTCGTTCCTTTGTAATTAGGCCACTGCTTAATGGCGTCAAAGGTGTCATGCGAATATTTCGGTCCAAGGTTCGAACGAACCCCTGATTCACTTCAATACCTGTACGTTGTGTAGTTACATAAGCCCACTCTGGAGGAGTGAACCCAAGCATTGTCCTTAGCACGATAATAATCATCGGGTTTTGAAAAGCGGCCTTTATTATAGAAACCGGATCAATGTTTTGGAACCCGCTTGTTACCCGCTTTAAGAACTCATAACCCCTCTCAAATACGGCGTAGTCAATAAACCCATTGCCCTTAGGCAGTACCAGGAACTCTGATTCAAGGCAGGAGAAGACAGCGGAAATGTATACATCCGGATTGGCTTCAATTAAGGGGAAAGGCACTTCAAAAGGATATTTCATCTTCTTTTCCTCCATAATGCTCTTGTTCTTCGCGAGCTATTGAACTTTGATAACGGGGAACGTTTGACAAGACATCTGATAGAAGTCTTTCAACAAAAGGCCAACCCCCGAGTTTATCAACAGCCTGTGCAACCGCCTTCATCTTCTCCGATGCTAACAAGCCTACATTCCAGTTCTTGCGCAAGTTCCAGACAGCTAAACGGACGAGATGCCCGTAAGCAATACAGCGTATATCGCCATGCGTTAAATTGACGTTTCCTTTTCGGATATTATCCATATCTTCTTTAACCAGTCCAGCTATTTCTTCAGGCTTGGCTACTATGGTACGCCGTGGGACTGAACCGGTTGAGCGGCAGACAAGAACCGTATCAATAATTGATGAACCCGTCCCGTTAATATGGATGGAAGCTCCCATCTCTGCTGGGCAAGGAATTGTGGCAGAGCAGGTCAGTCCAGCATCGAGGACTGCAACTGCGACAGGTAAATATGCTTCGATTTTATTATGATGATAGGTGAAGGCTAGAGGCGCACCCTCTTTTAATGCACACGCCATCTTCACAAAGACGGCAGCCAGTCCTTCGGTAAAATGTGAAAGTCCTCGCTCCATCGTAATATTACCGGTTAGCTCATTCTCGTCCCTTGTGGAATATTTATCAAAAACTCCACTTGCGTCAATAGCCAAACGGCGCAGCCAAACATAGCAAAAATCCATCAATTCAGCATATTGCACGTTGGCAAAATACGGCGGATCGGTTATTACCGCATCAAGGGAGCCGGGAGGTAAGTCGGCGAAGGTTGAGCTGCAGCAATGAAGTGTAACATTTCTATCTTCCGGTGGAATGGAAGTGTTGCGGTGTTCTCCAATCCATTCGCCTCTGATCGCTACTTGTACTTTTCTCCCACCTTGATGCCGAATTTCGAAGGGATTATCACAGTAGGCTTTAGCATGATCATACTTGAGAATAATATTTGACCAACCACCGCTTCCAACATTTGAGCCTTTCCCCCCGTTCGGGATACCGAGCAGATTGGATTCACACTGCATCAGTCCGACTGGAAATCCGTGTATTGAAAATATGTCCAATGATTTTAGTGCCATTGTATCATAACGACAAAGCATATTCTGGTAACGAAGCAAATCAGAAAGATTCGTTGCTAATGCATTTCGAACTTTTTCATCTGAATGCCCTGCAATAGCCTGACAACTTAATTCCAACCCTAACAATTGACGATCATTGAACATCTCACGGTATCGCCTGTAACCCCATCGATGAAGGCGGTCGGTTTCGTCACCAGGCGGAATCTCATCGTCAGGTACAAAGCCTGGAAATAATCGTCTCCAAGTTTCAGAAGCTGTTTCATATTTATTCAGATCTTCCCGGTCCGGTTTTTTGAAAAACCTGCCCTGATGGTTGGGCTTACATGAAGGGCAGTGGTACTCAATCGCTACCATGCGGTGTTGAGGCGCGCCATTTGAAGTATTAGGATAAATATTTACTTTGCTGCAGTGGGGACATAGGCAACGATTGCGACTTGCCGGCCCGTTGAGTTTTAAAATCACACCACAAGCATGACAGAGCCCCGGGTTCTTCCTATCCTCCACCTCATTCAATTCACCGCACGAAGAACAAATAATGACATTTTTCGAATGGCGCTGATTAGTGGCAAGCAAATAACCGGGAAATAAATCAAAAATGTCTCCGCACTCATCACATTTAAGGGTTTTAACCCAGATAAAATACTTGACGTGAGCATTTGGAGAACCGCATTCCGTGCAAATGGTCCTATAAAAGGAGCCAACTTCCTTCTCCAGGCGTTCTTGAAGTGCAACTGCCGCCTTACGATATGCCTCCAAGTCGAGATGCTCAATCTCCTGGCGAACGATCCAATACGCCATTGGATTAATATCGTAGCCAGTAATTTCGCACCCTAGACGATTGGCTTCAATGAGCGGTGTCCCCCCACCCATAAATGGGTCAGCTATTTTAATCTTGTTTAGGTTATGTGCCTTATAAAAATTATCCCTTAAATCACCCTTAGCAAACTCAGACAACAAAAGCCCCCGGAATAAAGTACCGGGGCGTCTGGCAAACCATTTATGTACAGCTATAATTGGACGATAGTTTTGTTGAATCTGCTTTTCGTGAAGGGCCAAATCAGAAATAAATGGAATATTAAAGTCTTTTTCAATCATTATTTTCCTCCGAAAAAGCCCGTTTACTAAACCTTGTTTTATTCGCTTATTTACAGTAGCTTTCCTGCAAAAAATTAACTGGCATTGACTCATAGCTTTCTTTTATAAAACCATTCGTTAATAGTAGAAAACACCCTGCATCAATAGTTAGTTGAGCAACTATTTACGCAAGAATCCAAACACGGCGAGGATTGGCTGATCTCCTTTACTTCTTTTATTGTTAATTTGAACCGCAGACTGACCAAAATAATTCAATTTACCATAACATGAGAGGTCTTGTGTTGACCATGAAATTGCAGATAGGGGTGTGGAGCAGTTAAAGCATAATTTTTCACATATTGGACAGCGGAGTGGCCTTCTTTCAGGCACTCCGCTGTTTGCCCCGTACCCCTTTTGATGGACAGTAGAAACACGTAGTATACTGGAATCAGAAAGGGGTCAGTAATGATGGCAAAACAGTACAGTGCAGAGTTTAAAATTGAGGCCGTAAAACGAGTAGAAGCAACTGGTGGTCCCGTAGCCAGGGTTGCTGCAGATTTAGGCATAAACGAAAACACCTTGCATGGGTGGTTAAAACGGTATCGGGAGAAGCCTGTTGAGCCTTTCCCTGGCAGTGGCAAATTAAGCCCAGATGACGAAAAAGTAAGAAAGCTAGAGCGTGAAGTACGGGAACTGCGGGAGGAAAATGAGATTCTAAAAAAGGCGGCAGCGTACTTCGCGAAGAACCTGAAATAAAAAGGTTCGAATTTATCAAAGCTAACCGCAATAAGTTCCGGGTGGCGAAGCTGTGCAAAGTTCTTGTGGTATCAAGAAGTGGATATTATGCATGGGAAAATCGCCCGAAGAGTGCAAGAACTATTGAAAATGAAGTGATTACTGAACAAATCAAGGTAATACACAATAAAAAACGTAAAACCTACGGTTGCCGGAAAATGACACAAGAATTACGCCGTATCGGTAAACTAGTCAACCATAAGCGTGTTGAGCGGATTATGAAACAGTACGGGATACGTTCAAAGGTTGCTAAAAAGTATAAAGCGACAACAAATTCAAATCACCACTTGCCGGTTGCAGAGAATATTTTAAACCGCCAGTTTGCTGCCGCCAAGCCCAATCAAAAAATGGTCAGCGACATAACGTACCTGTGGACAGATGAGGGCTGGCTATATGTAGCCGCAGTAATGGATTTATGTGGACAAAAAATAGTAGGACTGTCTATGGGGGACCGGATGACAAAGGAGCTCGTAATAAATGCCTTGGATAGTGTGTGCAAGCGGTTCCGGCCGCCCCGAGGTATGTTGATTCATTCCGATCGTGGTAGCCAGTATTGCTCCAATGATTACCAAATTTATCTAAATCAACATGGATTTGTTTGCAGCATGTCCCGGAAAGGCAACTGCTGGGATAATGCTCCAATGGAATCCTTCTGGGGAAAGATGAAGTACGAATGGCTCTATGAGCAACGTTTTCTAACTCGTGAACAAGCACGCGCAGCAGTTTTTGAATACGTTAAGGTGTTCTACAACAGGCAACGGCTACATGAAAGCAACGGGTACCTTACACCCGAGGAGTTTTATACATCGGCTTCGGCAGCATAGTTTATAAAAATGAAATATTAAGCTATCCTATGAAAAATGAAGCTTTCCTTGTGTTTTATGTGTCTATTCAATGGGGGACGCCGCATATTACGTGATAATGTATGGCACCCCTTTTTTGAAATTCGATAACAGCTAAATATTTAATTGGTTTTTTTAAAGCCCTTTTTAATCTTTTTATATATTTTTCAAATTCATTATTTGAATATTTAATGTCAGTAATATTATCTGCATATGTCATTGTGAAGAATTTCGGTTCTATTGGGCTTCCTCTTTCATCGTACCATCGGCCTACGTTTGAATTTATCACCCTCCTAATCTTACTTCTGGCTCTTTGCATAACTTTCTTCCTGTTTTCAAACCTCTCAAGTTCACTAGCGCAACTTTCTCGCCCTTTTTTCTTGAATTCATCCCCCCTTTCATAACCTTCTTCAATTGCTCTTTGGTACTGGTAATGTTCTATAAAATCTCCGCTTATGACCAGCTTTTGACTATACCACACCCGTGAGTATCACCTGGCTTTTCCCCCTTTCTTTAATTGTCAATCAATATCAAAAATCACCTCCTAAAAGTTTAATTATTCCTTGCGCTACAAGGCTTTTATGGTTTTCCTCGCGGCGCTATTAATACCTATAATCAAGTCTAGTAAAGCAAGTCTCATGCCAGCCTTACAGGATACCGATGCCAGCAAGGGGACCCCCTAATCCCCTTTGCCTGTCACTCGGTATCCTGTAAGGCTGTCTCTGAAGACTTTGTCTCTAGAGACGGACGTTTATGAATATATGCCCTACATGGTCTGCATTTGTAATTCCACTCCGAAATTGTACCCCCAATTGAAAACTTCACAGTGCCTAAATCTAAGTTTTCACCACAAAAAGGACACTTCGGCCAGTCTTTCGGTAATTCCAAAATTATTACCTCACTTTTACTATTGTTTTAGCAGATGAGCCACCGGACTAAACTGCCTGTGCATTTTTTGCAAGTCACTACCCCATAAGTTCACATAGTGCCGGACCATGTCCAAGGTTGAATGACCCAGGAGAGCCTGGAGGCTAAATGGATCCCCACCGCGTGTTATGTACATCCGGGCGAAAGTATGCCTGAATGTGTGAGGACTGACGCGAACCCCTTCAAGCTTAGCCTTGCTGCCGTAAATGCATAGTCTCTCCTGCACGTTCCTACGTTGCATGGGCTGGTCTTCCATGCTCACAAAAAGGTATGGATTCCCAGGTATGTCCCCCCTCACGCGAAGGTACTTTTTAAGCGTCTCTTTTGTCTTCGCTGAAACGAAAACCCTCCTGTGCTTACCTCCCTTTCCCTCGGTGATTATGACCTCGTTATCCGGCAGTTTTATGTCGGACAGTTTTATCCCGACCAACTCCGAAAGTCTGACCCCGGTATCCAGGAGCAAAAGCATTATCATGTAATCCCTTAAGCCGACAAAACGATTCTTGTCGGCAGCTGCCAAAAGTGCTGTGAGCTGCTCTTCCGTGAATGTCTCAACAAGTGTGCTTTGGGATTTTTTGCGGTCCAACTTTTCAGTCGGGTTACTTCCAACCAGGGAGTCTGTAATCAAAAACTGATAGAACTGCTTTAGACTCCGGACCCGGTGATTGATGGTAGTAGGGGAGAGGCCTCCGTCAACCATCCTCAAAACCACTTCCCGGAGCATGGCTTCCGTAACCAGCCCCGGTTCTGTGGCGAATTCCAATTCCCGTAAAGCCTTGACCACTGCCTGCAGGTTTTCCTTGTGCCAACGCCTGGTATGGTAAGACAGTCCCTTGATTTTCATGCTGTCTAAAAACTGCTCTGTTGCTTCCTGCCAGGACATTTTACCGTACTTTTCGTCAAGCTCTCCTTGTACCGTTGTCCTGCGCCTTGCCAACCCCAAAACCTCCTATGCGTGTGTTCCACGCTTTTCTCAAAGTACCGTATATACCAAACGTGTCAACCGCACACGCTTTAAAAAAGCAAAAGGCCGTAGGTGATTAACCTACAGCCTTTAAAATCAACGTATGGTGTCGAAGGCGGGACTTGAACCCGCACGGTGTTACCCACACGCCCCTCAAACGAACTTCGTCTCGCGTCGCCACGCGAAAATCGCTGAAAGCCTTGTGGCTGTAACCTTTCGTGGATTGTCATGGCACATATTTTTCGTGAAAGTCGGATACGTATGGTCTAGGTATACGTATATTGTCCTGCTGATGACAGTTTAACGGTAACATTACTTTTTTGCAAGGTATATTAAAAATATCTGTCGGGTTGGTCTTTTTCCCATTCTGATTTATCGCAATCTGGAGATATATTATTAATGAATTCAATGAGCATTTTTGTGGAATCCGTGAATTTCTTTTGTGTATGATTGTCAACTGACTCAATTTCCTTAAACCTTAATCGAAAGGGACTATACTTTGCCACCAGTTCCCAAACGTCTTTAGAAAAATCCTCTACGACGGATATTGCTTCCATGTTATTCTCAGCCTGATACTCTACAATCAATTCACCACTGGGATTTTCCACCATGGAATGCTCCGTGGATTTCGCCTTCAATGCCTCTTCTCCGGAAACAACTTGACGGACTGAGGCAGTGGCAAGTTCAACTTCTTTTTCGACCTGTTTAAGTTTCTTTTCTGCTTCTTTTAGAGGCTTTGTAACCTCTCGGAGTTCTTTTACAGTCATCTGCTCAACGTTTTTAGTTTCGCCTGTTGAAGGGATAACGTATACCCCTTCAATAAACTCCTGGCGGTTTAGACTTTCAGGTAAGGCCAGCATTTCAAAGATTTTACCAGTGCCGATTTTTTGCGACGTCGCAACATTTCCGAACTGATCATAGGCAGCAATAAATCTACTAGCTGTAGATGGATGAAATCTGAGGGTTTCTTCTAACCAATTTCTGTAAGAACCATGAGCCATAGTTTCCTTGACAAACTTTAGCCGTCTTCCTATCTCAAAAATGGAGTTCTCGATATTTTTCATATATGAAACTATTTGGTCAGTAACTTCGTCAAGAGTTTCCGGTAAATCTGAGTCGTCCCTATTAATTATTTCTGTCATAACACTTACCCCCTGGTTCTTATTCTCCCGCATCTATATTTTTAAATTCCCTTCAAGACCTAGCGATTTAAAACCTTGGTAATGCTGACCCTTGGGGGACTACAGAATAAAAAGGTGCGTATTGTCCTTATATATATATTTATAAGGATAACTCGCACCTTTTTTTATTTTGGAGACTCCGAAATCCTTGGTATTTGCCAAATCAAAAGAAAAGCATTTTCAAGACAGGCAGAGCCCTGTCTTTTTTTATTATTAAGGAAATTATGCTTTTCGAAGATTGTGGATAAGTGTAGAATTGAGACATGGAAACTAATGGCAAAGCCTTAGTAAAAACAATTAAAATAAAACAGATATTTGCAGACCACTGGGATCAATTTGCCGAAGTTAATTTACACAAGATTCCCAAAGACATGGTTGATAGTGTCACAGAATCTGTTGAGAAAATGTTAAGATGTGGGGAGCCTAAATATGGTTATGTGAAGTATGTCTGTTTAGATTGTGGGAAACACCATAAAATTGTTGGATTTTCCTGCAAGAGTCGGTTCTGTAACCGTTGCGGCAAAGTTTACATAGAAAATTGGGTTAACAAGCAGGTTGAAAGAATTATTGACGTAAGTCATCGTCACACAGTGTTTACTATTCCTGCAGAATTGAGGGGTAAGTTTTATTGGCATAGGGATTTGCTAAAGGATTTGAGCGATGGTGTAGCTGAGGTAATCCAATACTGGTACCGAAATAAGGCAAAGATAAAAGGCTATGAGGTTGGCATAATTACAACAGTGCATACCTTTGGCCGTGATATGGGCTTTAACCCTCATGTTCACGCTTTGGTGACAGAAGGGGCTCTGGATAAATACAAGAATTGGAAAGATGTAGGGTATATACCTTATGAGTACCTGCGGAAAAGTTGGCAGAAGGTGTTATTAGACATTATTAAAAACAAATTTGGGCAAGAAGCAGGAGTAAAGAAATTAATTTATGACTTATACCGTAGATACTCAAAAGGGTTTTACGTACATGCAAGAACCAGAATGAAAGATGCCAGGGGAGCAGCCAGATATATAGGGAGGTATCTGGCGCGGCCAGCTATTGCTGAGTACAGGATTATTAGTTATGACGGTAAAAAGATAAAATTCTGGTATGTTGATCATAAGGATCATGAAAGAAAAGAGAAGGAGCTGGATGCCTTAGAATTCATTGGGAAGCTGATCATGCACATTCCTAAAAAACATTTTAAGATGGTTAGAAGATATGGCCTTTACCGCCGAGATATTAATAAATTGGCGCAAAAAGTTGTGAGCCTTTGCAACTACATAAAAACTAGGATTAGCAGCAAGCTCAAGCCAAAAGTTACCAAAAAACAAACGTGGAAAGAACGTCTGATACATAATTTTGGTGAGAATCCCCTCGTATGCCCAGGTTGTAAAAGTGAGATGGAACTTTGGATTATTTGGCATCCCCGATATGGTTACATATATAATGCTATAGCTGATTTAAAAGGAGTATGTGATGAGAATGACGGACAAAAAAGACAAGATATGGGACGAAGGGGTGATTCCGTTTCAAGACGGTCCAGAGGACAGAGCCCATCTCAAATATCGTTGTCGGAGTTGTGGGTATAGCGAATGGATTCCCGCATGGGTGATTGATGAATTTGCTTGGGGTGAGGAACCAGGATTTATGCCAGAAACCGTCTGTCCAGAATGCGGGGGAGATATGGCTCATACGGGAGAAACCGAGGATAGAGACAGACCTTAGGATCTATCCCCGGTTTACTTTTAGTCGCCCGATAGGGCGAATTTGTTCTTCTTAAGGAAATTATGCTTTTCGAAGATTGTGGATAAGTGTAGAATTGAGACATGGAAACTAATGGCAAAGCCTTAGTAAAAACAATTAAAATAAAACAGATATTTGCAGACCACTGGGATCAATTTGC
>Ga0074193_1003564_pt1 | contig 11193 bp, 8 predicted proteins | sample EPASupsiteHSE605_FD_64523 | JGI IMG/M metagenome (GOLD analysis project Ga0074193, IMG submission 64523) | Bioremediated contaminated groundwater from EPA Superfund site, New Mexico - Sample HSE6-05 | ecosystem: Environmental > Aquatic > Deep subsurface > Groundwater > Contaminated ...
TCAGAGAATACAAGACGATCCGTGAAATAGCCAGCCCTCTTATGATGGTCTCGCAGGTCGAGGGCGTCACCTATAACGAGCTTGCCGAAATCGAGCTGCCAAACGGCGAAACACGCCGCTGCAAGGTCCTCGAAATCGACGGCGACACAGCCGTTGTCCAGCTTTTCGAGAGCGCGGCGGGTATTAACCTTAAGGAGAGCAAGGTGCGCTTCCTGGGTCACACACTTGAGCTTGGCGTTTCCGAGGATATGCTCGGACGCGTGTTTGACGGCATGGGCAGACCCATAGACGGAGGTCCCGAGATACTCGCGGAGGAACATCTGGACGTCAACGGTCTCCCGATGAACCCTGCGGCGCGCGACTACCCCAACGAATTTATCCAGACAGGAGTTTCCTCCATCGACGGACTCAACACGCTCGTGCGCGGACAGAAGCTGCCCATTTTCTCCGGTTCCGGTCTGCCGCACGCGGCGCTTGCCGCGCAGATCGCGCGTCAGGCAAAGGTTCTCGGCGGAGAAACAAACTTCGCCGTCGTCTTTGCCGCTATCGGCATTACCTTTGAAGAAGCGGAATACTTCGTTCAGGAATTTCGCAGAACAGGCGCAATCGACCGCACGGTGCTCTTTACAAACCTTGCAAACGACCCCGCGATCGAGCGTATAGCGACGCCGCGCATGGCGCTGACGGCAGCGGAATATCTTGCCTTCGAAAAGGATATGCATGTTCTTGTCATCATGACGGACATCACAAACTACGCCGAGGCGCTGCGCGAGGTTTCCGCCGCGAAGAAGGAAGTTCCGGGACGCCGCGGATATCCCGGCTACCTCTACACCGACCTTGCAACGATTTATGAACGCGCGGGCAGGCGCATCGGGAAAAAGGGCTCTATCACGATGATACCTATCCTGACGATGCCGGAAGACGACAAGACCCACCCAATCCCCGACCTTACGGGTTACATCACCGAGGGTCAGATAATACTTTCCCGCGAGCTCTACAGAAAAGGTATCGTTCCTCCTGTGGACGTTCTGCCTTCCCTCAGCCGTCTGAAGGATAAGGGCGTCGGCGCGGGAAAGACCCGCGAGGACCACTCGGGAACCATGAACCAGCTCTTCGCTGCTTACGCGAGGGGCAAGGAAGCCAAGGAACTCATGACGATTCTGGGCGAGGCCGCCTTAACAGACATCGACAAGCTCTATGCAAAGTTTGCCGATGAATTTGAAAAGCGCTACGTCAGCCAAGGCTTTGAAGTTAACCGCTCGATTGAGGAAACGCTTAATCTCGGCTGGGAGCTTCTTTCGATACTGCCCGTTTCCGAGCTCAAGCGCGTCAAAACCGAACACATCGAAAAGTATTTGTCCAAGAAGCAGTAAGCCGGTCGTTTTAAACCGGTGCGGCGAAAGGGATGATCAGAGAATATGCCGAAAACAGCGATCACACCGACCAGAATGGTTCTGAACCAACAGAAAACGCGGCTCAAAACGGCGATGCGCGGACATAAGCTCCTCAAGGACAAGCGGGACGAGCTTATGCGGCGGTTTATGGACGTCGTGCGCCGCAACCGTCAGCTTCGCACAAGTGTCGAGACGGGTCTGACTGAGGCCTTCTCTGCGCTGACGGTAGCCTCTGCAGTAATGTCGCCCGATATGCTGGAGCAGGCGCTGCTGTACCCGAGACAGAGCGTCGAACTGGAGATGCAGTTCAAAAACATCATGAGTGTGAATACGCCGGTCTACAACTTTAAAACCAAGACCGCCGACACGGGCGATATTTACCCCTACGGTTTTGCGCAGACCTCCGGTGAGCTTGACGACGCTCTGGCGATACTTGCACATGTGTTTGAGGATATGCTCGAGCTTGCGCAGGTTGAAAAAACAATGCAGCTCATGGCACAGGAAATCGAAAAGACCAGAAGAAGAGTCAACGCTCTTGAATATGTCATGATTCCCGAGTGTCAGGAAAATATTAAGTATATCTCGATGAAGCTTGAGGAAAACGACCGCTCGTCAAAGGTTCGACTTATGAAGGTCAAGGATATGGTGCTCGAAAAGGCGCATAATTTCCATTAGAAATTGAAAAAACTCGCGGAGTATTGAGCTCCGCGGTTTTTTTCTTATTACGTGTCGCGGCGGAGAGACTTTTTTAGTGCCGCGGCTTGCCACACCGATTAAAACCTGACTTATAGCATCATATCGCTTTACAAGGAGCCGATTATCTGACATAATTTGTTGAGACGCAGAATAAGGAGCTAAAGCTGATGAAGAGAATTTACAAATTATTGCTTTCCGTTTTGGTTTTAGCCGGTCTTTTTGCGACTGCGGCCTTCGCTTCAAATTATGACGGGGCGGCGCAGGAGCTGAAGGACCTGGGTCTTTTTCGTGGCACAGACGCTGGCTTTGAACTTGACCGCGCGCCCACGCGTACGGAGGCTGCCGTTATGCTGGTCCGTATGCTTGGCAGGGAGAGCGAGGCAGAGACTCAGTATGCCGAAGGAACGGTCAGTCATCCTTTCACGGATGTGCCGGAGTGGGCCGCTCCTTATATCGCATGGCTTTACGAAAATAAGCTGACCACGGGCATTTCCGACACCGTTTTCGGCTCGGCAGGGCAGTGCACCGCGAAAATGTACTGCACCTTCGTACTTCGCTCGCTGGGCTACAGTGACACGGCTGACGGCGACTTCACCTTTGACGAAGCGGTGGCTTTTGCGGAGCAGTTCGGTATTTGTGACAGCAAAATCGGCGACGGTACTTTCTTAAGAGATCAGGCGGTCGCAATTTCATATCAGGCGCTGGCGTCAAGTCTTAAGGACAGCGATACCTCGCTTTTGGAAAAGCTCGTATCGGACGGAGCGGTTTCAGAAACGGCTGCGTCGGCTTTTATTGAAAAGGTTCTGGCCTACCACGCCTACCGTACGGCCTATGATAAATATAACAGCTCGCTGGCAGTAAGCGTGACAAGCTCAAAAGTTTTAAAAATGCAAAATACGGAGACCTACGCAGATTATAATTACAGCGGCAGCTACGCTTATAAAGTCAAGGTCGCCGGAAACGATTTGCAGCTTTCATGGTCAGGCAGCGAGAACTACGGCAGTGGTATAACCAATTCTTACGCGTGGATCAAAGACGGCTATTACTATTACAACAATTCTGTTGAAAAGACGAAAACATACCTTACAGAGAGCCTGCTGAACCAGTTATTTTCTGGCGATACGTCTGTAATAATGCCGGCTCTGTATACGCTGAAGTCGGCAGCCATGACTTTAACGGCTGAGGGGACAAAGTATGTATTCGTGTTTGCCGATGACTTTGATTTTTTCGGCTATGTGAACGAAAATCTGGACCTTGGCTTCGACGGCTCGAACCTCATAGATATTTCGGTCAGTAATTGTACTCTTACCGTTCTCACAGACAGCGCCGGTAAAATAAACTCATTCAAAAACGAATACAGCTGTAATTTCAAGTATAATAATGAAGGACATACAGCGCCAATCAGCCTTGATTATTCCGATTATCAAAGAGTTGAAGCGACAGGTGATGCAGTTGTGCTTTATTTCCCGGACTTTTCCGACTATCAGGAGCTGAGCTGATTTCTTGTTTATGATGCGGTACAGGCGGAACTCGTTTGAGCTCCGCTTTTTTATTGCGGTTTTACTTTTCGGAGATTGAAAGAAGCGTCGATTAATGTTAAAATGGCTACGGATAAACGGACTTTGTTCGGTGCCGAGCGTTAAATTAAGAATTATTTTGTCTTTTCTAATGGTTTTTTAATCTTTTCTGGTCTTGAGTTTTAATCTTCCCGCCACATAATGAAGCCACAACAAAAGATACGGAGGTAATAACAAATGGCACAAAATCTTGAACTTGTGGAAAAATTGGTCGAGAAGACCGGACTCAGCTACGGCGAGGCCAAGGCCGCGCTCGAAAGGACCGACTGGGATATGCTTGAGGCGATAATCCAGCTTGAGCAGCAGGGAAAGGTGCAGGGCGCAAAAACCGCGCAGTATTCCACTAACAGCGAAACGGAAGCAAATAAACAGGAGGAGCCCGGCAAAGACTCCGGCGGAAAGCGCCATAAGCACAGAGAGGGCTGCGGCGAAACGGGTGAGAACTTTAAGAGATCCGCGAAAAGCTTCGGCGAATGCCTGAAGGAGATTTTTGACAAGGGCAACAAAAACAGCATTCAGATGTTCAGAAAAGACGTAAAGATGATAGAGCTTCCCATTACGGCGTTTGTGGTGCTGCTCATTTTCTGCTTCTGGGTGATCCTTCCGCTGATGATAGTCAGCCTCTTCTTCGGCTGCCGCTACTCGTTTATTGGAAATGAGCTCGGCCGCGACAGCGTGAACAGCGCAATGGGCAAGGCGACCGATATTGCCGACAACATTAAAAACGAATTTAAAGCTGAAAACAAGAGCAACTGAGCCGAAGGCCCGATTAAGCTAGCCGACTTTGCGGAGATCAAAGGAGAATGCATATGCTTCCCAGAATTCTTATAATTGAAGACGAGGAGAAAATCGCCCGCTTTCTTGAGCTGGAGCTTACGCACGAGGGCTATGAGGTGGTGAAATCCGCTGACGGGCGCGAGGGACTTGATCTCGCGCTCGAAGGCGGGTTCGCCATTGTGCTGCTCGATATAATGCTGCCGGGACTCAACGGGCTGGAGGTCATAAGGCGTCTGCGGAAAAGCTCCGACGTCCCTGTAATAATGCTTACTGCGAGGGACGCCGTGATGGACAAGGTCTCCGGTTTAGACATGGGCGCAAACGACTATGTAACAAAGCCCTTCGCGATAGAGGAGCTTTTGGCCCGCATACGCGTTCTTATTAGAAACAAGGAGAGCATGGAAAGCACCGAGAGCAGAAGGCTTCTTACATGGGGCAATCTTGAGCTGGACAGCGCAAGCCATACAGTTGAATACGGCGGCAACGCCATCGATCTTACGAAGCGCGAATTTACTATGCTTGAGCTGCTTCTTTTGAATAAAAATATAGTTTTGACGCGTGAGACCTTTGTCGAGCGGGTCTGGGGCTACGACTATATGGGAGAAACGAATGTCGTTGATGTCTATGTGCGCTATCTGCGCAGCAAAATAGACGATGTTTACGAGGTCAATATGATACGTACCGTCCGCGGAATCGGATATGTGATTAAGGACGACGGCAGATGAAAACTGAAGAAAAGAAAAAGACGAACAAGGAAAACTCCACAACAGCCAGATTGCAGAACCTGCAAAACAGAAGAATAAAAACTGCGCTGTTTTTTTCGGGACTGTTTACCCTTGTCCTGCTCGCCTGGGGCTTCTGTTATATCAACGACAGCGCGTATCTGGGACATTATGACCCGTTTGCTGTCTGGGGTGAGCTTACTCGGAAAGTGCGGTTTCTAAAATCGGATATTGTAATATTTCCGAATGTGATATACGTTATGCATTCCGTCAGCAAAGAGCCGCAGACAGTTGACGCAACCGTGTTTTTCTATATTACTATAGCCGGCGTCGTACTCGTTTCGGCGTTCAACGGGCTGGTTTCTTTGTTTTCAAGGCTCTTTACGAAGGCGCAGATAAATAAACAGCTCGAACCTCTCACCAGCATGGCGCAGAAGGCGCTGAAGCTGTCCAGCGAGCCGGACCCGATTTCAATGCGAAAGGGCTACGCGCCGGGCGCGGACAGCTTTGACGGCAGGCAGCTTCACAACCTTGAAAGCGCGATTGACAGCATCAAGGGGGACGCGCCCGATGCGGAGCTGCGCACCGGCGACAAGGACTTTCAGGGGCTTGAGGCTGCCATCAACAGCCTCATTAAGCGCACGAGAGACAGCTACAGCCAGCAGATACGTTTTGTGTCCGACGCTTCGCACGAGCTGCGCACTCCGATTGCCGTCGTCAAGGGTTACACGGATATGCTCGACCGCTGGGGCAAGAAGGACGAGAAGATACTTGATGAGTCCATCGCCGCTATCAAGACCGAGACCGACAACATGAACAAGCTCGTCGAGCAGCTTCTGTTTCTTGCAAGAGGCGACAGCGGGAAAACGAAGCTGACTTTCGAGCGATTTTCTCTTTCGGACATGATGCGAGAGGTTTATGAGGAGTCTGTGATGATCGACTCTAGGCATCATTGGGACATCTCGGCAAAGGACGAGATTACCGCTTTCGGCGATGTCGCGATGCTGAAGCAGGCGACGAGGATACTCGTCGACAATGCCGCGAAATACACGCCGGAGGGAAATCCGATTATTCTCCGCGCGATGACAGACAAGAACGGGGCGCCGACCATCGTCGTACAGGATAACGGCATCGGCATCGCGGGGCAGGATATGTCACACATTTTTGACAGGTTCTACCGCTCAGACCCCGCGCGCAACCGTCAGCAGGGCGGAACCGGACTGGGGCTTTCAATTGCCAAATGGATAGTCGACAGGCACAACGGGTATTTTGAGGTCGTGAGCCGCGAGGAGATCGGAACCAGAATCAGCATACACCTGCCGCTGCCTGGATCGGAGCAGACGGCGAATAAAGCAGCCGAAAATTAGCGCTTCCTATTTTTGCCCGCCTGTGTTATCATAAGCGGGTAAAAACAAAGGGGGATAAGCTGACTATGGATTGGACTTCTTTGAAGGAAGGCTGCAGCAACTGCAAAAAGTGCGCACTATGGGAAACACGCACAAACGTCGTGTTCGGAGCCGGAAACGAAAATGCTGAGGTCCTGTTTATCGGCGAGGGTCCCGGCGAGCAGGAGGACCTGACGGGTCAGCCCTTTGTCGGACGTGCGGGCAAGCTGCTGGACGATATGCTCTCCATAATCGACCTTGACCGAAGCAATATCTATATAGCCAACATGGTCAAATGCCGCCCGCCGCATAACCGCGACCCACTCGGTATCGAGAAGGACGCCTGCATTGACTGGCTCAGGCAGCAGACGAAGCTCATTAACCCTAAGATTATAGTATGTCTCGGAAGAATCTCGGCGATGTCGATAATACGCGAGGATTTCAAAATATCTCAGGAGCACGGACAGTGGACGGATAAAAACGGCATCAGAATGACGGCGCTCTACCATCCGGCGGCCTTGCTGCGTGACCCGCGGCGCAGACCTCAAACCTTTGATGATCTGAAGGAAATCCAACGTATAATCAAGGAAATTTGCACACATACATATACAAAATGATATTCCGTTAGTGAGAAAACGAAAAAAAAACGAATTAAGTTGAAAAAAACTTTTTATTTAACACTTTTGAAACAAGAATTCAGTTTTTTTTGTAACATCTCCTTGATATTATGTAAATGCAAGAGACAGTTGAACTTTTTCGTTTTCTCCTCATCCCATAAGTAATCGGCAAACGGAATGTCGCTCCGTTTGCCGAAACTTTTTTTGCCCGGAACAAATTGCATGCATTTTTTCGTCATATATGCAAAGAACAATGAATGCACAGCTTTCCGGAGGAGGAAAATATGAGAATAGCACAGTTTTCAGATTCTTTCCTGCCGATAGTTGACGGCGTCGGCAGAGTTGTATATAGTTACGCGAATTATATTGCCGATAAGGGGCATGAATCCTACGTCGTCGCGCCCATGACCGATACCGGCTTTCGCGGCGGCTACAAGTTCGACCTTCTGGATTATCAGGGAGTAAAGCTTAGAAACCGGCAATATAAGCTCGGCGTGCCTCTCATGGATACCCACTTCCTTGCGAGAATGAATAAAACTGAGCTTGATCTTATCCATGCGCACAGCCCGGCAACCGCCGGACAGTCGGCAATCATCTACGCCCAAAAGCGCGGAATTCCGCTCGTCGGAACTTTTCATTCCAAATACAGGGACGATATTCTTGAGGCGACCGGAATGAACATGATAGCCGCCGTCGGAACAAAGTTCATAGTCGATTTCTACGAAAAGTGCGACGAGGTCTGGGCAGTCAGCGAGTCTGCTGCGGAAACTTTGCATGAATACGGCTACAAGGGCAATATCATCGTAATGCCTAACGGCTCCGACGAACAAATCGTCGACCCTGCGGACAGGCAGAAGGCGGCGGAAACCTTCGGGCTGGGCGGAGAAACCGTTTTTCTTTTCGTGGGGCAGCAGGACTGGAAGAAGAATATCGAGAGGATACTGCTCGCCGCGGCGGAGCTGAACGAAAAAGGGCGCTCCTTTAAACTTGTCCTTACGGGAATGGGACCTCACTCCGACGAAATAAAAAGCAGAGCCTCCCAGCTGGGACTCGACGGTAAAATAATCTACACGGGACATATTTCGGACAGCAGCATGCTGGCGGGGCTTTACCAGTGCGCCGATTTGTTCGTATTTCCGTCCTTGTACGATACCGCGGGTCTTGTCGTTTATGAAGCGGCGGGCTTCGGGACGCCCTCCGTCGTCGTGCGCGGAAGCAGCGCGGCGGAGCCGATAACAGACTCTGAAAACGGCTTTTTGTGCGAGGATAAGACCTCTGACCTTGCCCGTGTTATGGAGCTTGCGATTGATGACAAGGAAAAAATGCGCTCCGTCGGTGAGGCGGCAAGGCGCACGATCCCCAAAAGCTGGGACGGAATCATCGACGTCGCGCTTGAAAGATACCAGAAACTGATTAAGACTTCCTTATGGAAGAACGGGAGGAACGATTAAAAGTCGGAATAAACACATTGGCACATACAACGGAAAGGAATACTATGCACAGGAAAAAATCAATACGAACCGCGGCGGCAGCGCTGGCGCTCTGCATGATATTATCAACAGGAGTGCTCGCCGCGGTTTTAGGTACGCTGATAAACGGACATGAAACCTATCTCGGAGCGGGAATGGAGCTTTCAAAAGGCGTTTACTGGACCGGCTCCGACTATCAGACGGAGAACTACATAGAATATTCGAAGGGCTCATCTGTATACCCGATTGTAATTTCAGGCTCAAAGTCATGCAATTACGGAAACTTTTCCACAATGGCCAATCTGATGGAGAAGCAGGGCAAGCATGTTGTCGCCGGTATTAACGGCGATTACTTCATTGTTGCGAATTATGAACCCCTGGGGATAGAGGTCATTAATAGCGAACTCTGGTCCACGGACGCCGACCACTGGGCGATAGGTTTCATGGCTGACGGAACTGCGATTTTCGGTAAGCCGGATTTAGCCGTAAGCGTCAACATCGGCGGAACTGACTTCACGCTCGACGCCGTGAACAAGACGCGTCGGGACGGCGGAGCCGTCCTCTATACGGACGATTATTCCTCCGCAACTAAAAACACGGGCGAAGGGGTTGACATAATATGCTCAATCAGCGCCCCGCTCAGTATGAACTGCAGCCCGACACTTACGGTTGAGGAGATAAGAACCGAGGGCGGCGCTATTACCATTCCTGCCGGAAAAGCAATTCTAAGTGTATCCGCCAACGCGTCGGCGGAGCTGAAGGCGGCGGTCGCGACTCTTGCTGCAGGGACGACCGTGCCTGTTAAGATTTCGTCCACATCTGAATGGGCGAATGTTACATATGCGATAGGCTCCCTGTATAAGCTGGTAACTAAAGGCGTTGTCGAAAGCGGGCTGCCCACGGACGAAGCCGCCCCACGCACCGCGGTAGGCAGAAAAGCCGACGGCTCACTGGTATTCTACACTATTGACGGCCGTCAGTCCGGCTACAGCGTCGGTATAACGATTGCAAAGCTGGCTCAGAGAATGCTGGAGCTCGGCTGCGAAGAGGCGTCCATAATGGACGGCGGCGGCTCGACGAGCCTTGACGCGATTTATTTGGGTGACAGCTCCGTTTCACAGATAAACGACCCTTCCGATAATTATCAGCGGTCGGTGACGAATTACATAATGCTTGTTACAGACGCAAAACCGACAGGCACGGCGACGAGGCTCGCACTTTATCCGCTTTCGGCGGACATACTTTCGGGAGCAACGACTTCGTTTACTCTCAAGGCGGCGGACGATAACGGATATGCAGCGGCGGTTAGTAGTTATGTAAACCTAGCCGTAGACAGCGCACTGGGAACGATAAGCTCTGACGGAACCTTTACGGCTGCGGGCGCCGGAAGCGGCAGCGTAACGGCATCCGCCAACGGGCTTGTCGACGCTTCCGTGCAGGTCAATGTCGTGAAAACGCCTGACAGCATAACCGTGAAAAATGAAAGCAGCAGCTCAACTGTCAGCTCACTGTCGGTTTCGACCGATAGCGTGACTGCATTGACGGCTAAAGCAATGAAAAATCATGTTTCGCTTATCTCGCAGGATAAGTGCTATATATGGTCGGCCGAAGGCGGTATCGGCACAATAAGCGCAGACGGTACGTTTACTGCCGGAACGCAAAACGCCTCGGGAACCATAACGGTTAAGGCGGGAGATACGTCGGTTTCGATACCCGTGACCGTTACAAATCCGGAAAAATTCGATGACGTTACGAAGGATGACTGGTTTTACGGCGCGGTAAAGTATGTCGGCGACGACGGTATAATGAACGGTACGGCGGACAGAGTTTTCTCACCAAACGCAGATATGTCCAGAGCAATGGTCGTAACCGTGCTGTGGCGTATCGAGGGCTCGCCGGAGCCGACGTCAACAGGCGCCTTCAGCGATGTGCCGGACGGCGAGTGGTATTCAAAGGCTGTTTACTGGGCAAACGAGAAGGGCATCGTGCAGGGCTATGACGGGAAGTTCGACCCCGCCTCTTCCATTACCCGTGAACAGCTGGCCGCGATACTTTACCGCTACTCTGGCTCGCCTCCCGCCTCGGGGACGCTGGACAGCTTCACGGACGCCTCCTCCGTTTCATCCTGGGCGCAAACGGCACTGTGCTGGTCAGTCGAAAACAAGCTTATTAACGGTCTGACCGAAACGCAGCTTTCTCCTCAGTTGACAGCGTCCAGAGCACAGGTTGCGACGATACTTTACCGAATGGCAGAGTAAATTTTTGAAATATCGGCAAAGGGCGGCAATAACCAGCCGCCCTTTGCTTTTTGGTCTGAAAATACGCACTTTTTTATTGACAAACAGAGAATTTGCTGATACTATGACTAGGCGCTCCAAAGACAGCAGGTGGATTAGTCCGTAAGTCCTGCCGAGGACGGCTTCTATTTTTTATGATTTAGTTGCTTACTGTCTTTGTGCTTTATAGGTGCAAGGGCTTATTTTTTTGGGCGCAGCAATTTTAGCCACGGAGGTGAAAATTATGCCAAACGCAAAGGTTCTCAGTGAGAAGCAGGCA
>Ga0074193_1003565_pt1 | contig 11189 bp, 14 predicted proteins | sample EPASupsiteHSE605_FD_64523 | JGI IMG/M metagenome (GOLD analysis project Ga0074193, IMG submission 64523) | Bioremediated contaminated groundwater from EPA Superfund site, New Mexico - Sample HSE6-05 | ecosystem: Environmental > Aquatic > Deep subsurface > Groundwater > Contaminated ...
TCCTCGGTCGTCGCCCGGATAGTCATCCCTTTGGCATCACCTGGAGTTTTGATCGGTTTAATAGCTAACACTCCGGTATCTTCCATGGCCCACGGAATAAACATTATTCCTTTCAGTCCCTGTTTCTCCATATCGTCAACCAGACGGGTTCTAATCGGACTAGCTATTACTTTGGCCAGTAATTCAGTGACTTTGCCTTCATAGAGGAAAGGTACAGAGAAAATCTTCATCCCCTGGATCTGTTTACCTATGGTAAAGTCATACCCATGTCCGGCCTCTATGGCACCTGTGGTCACGGCTTCACTTACATCTGCATCCTTATATAGTTGAGCAGTGGGATAGACCTTAACGTCTAATTGGCCATTAGATTTTTGCATCGCTAATTCGGACCATTCTTTCATTTGCTTGGCAATATAGTGGCTCTCCGGCAATCCGTGACTAAGACGTATTGTTACAGTTTTGGATACATCGCTAGTCGACGCATTCTGAGTACCACAGCCTGCAAGGCTGAGTACTAGAAAGGCTATTAAAACAAAACTCAACCATCTCTTGTATTTTCCTAACATTAGAATCAACTCCTTAATTTAATTATTTTTGTTTTTCTAGATGAGTCTAACCTTCAAGTGTCAACATCCCTTAGAAAATAGATCCCCCCTTTAGTCCAATTTTTTCTTGTCTTAATCTTGTAAATTTATACAACAAGAGCATCATTCTGCTTGTATCGCTCATTACTGGTTTGGATTACCTGCTTATTCCTACTTCTAGACATTGCAAATTTCATACCATTATTAGAATAGATTGATTTAATACTTTTTTCTGACTTTTTGGAGTACACATGATGCCTATAATCATCATTATCTTTTAACGTTTAAGCAAGTCTCGGGATAAGTAAATCGCGATGCCCAACTTCATCATCGATGAAGCTTGGCATCATTGATGATGAAGTCTGGCATATCTTTCAGAGGAGATGTAGTTTGAAATGTCTTTCAGATTTAAGGCTATAAAAGAATAATGAGATTTCGTTAGCATAAATATATTGAAGGAAACAGAAAAAAGACCACTTCGGTGGTCTTTTGTTTAAATGTACTCTCGTTTTAAAAAGTTGACCTTTGCTAGTAGAAATCTTCGGTATATTTAATAAAGTTTTTCATAGGATAGCCAATATCCCATGCTTCACTCCTTAGGCCAAAACTCAAGAACCGGACGGCTCGGTAGCAGATTCTGTTCATAACATAGACTTAAATATTTCGTTAGCCCAGAAACTAACGTATGATCCAAACCATAGTTAAACTGAGCAAAATAATCTTTCCAGAATTCTTGCGATCCTCCAAGCATGGTTTGGCATGTCCCTATGATATCATTCATATTGCACAGTGCCTTTGCTTTAGCTTCCATGAGCAAACGATAGATAGACATTATTTCCTGCTTCCGCTCAAATAAGAGCCTTTTCGGAAATGCCCAAACTGCATATGTCATGGAGCAGCCGGTGTGTTTAAGCCATTCCTCACCCAAATCATAGATATAACATTCTGGATGAAGAAGCACTGCTTGTATAGCTGCATCTCCAATTAAGAGCGCAGCATCAGCTTTGGCAAACATCTCCTGAAGATTAGCGGACATGGTAAAGTAGCGAGGAGTTACTCCATAGTAATGATGGAGTAAAATCTTAGTCAGATTAACAGAAGTTGCAGATGTGTCTGTCAAAGCAATGGTCAAACCTTCCAATTCCCTTAAAGGAACTTTTGAGAATAATAAAATTGATCCTACTCTTCCTTTCGTAGAGACCGAGAGGTTTGGCAGAATCGCATAATCTCTCCAATGCTCTCCATAGGAAAACGCACTAATCGGAGCCATATCAATCCTTCCATTGGCCAACATTGCATTGTGCCCTGTAGGTTCCGCAGTAACTGTCTCTAGTGAAGGATGCTCTCTCTGCAAGAAATAGAACATCGGCAACATATTAGTATTAGGGTTATGTCCAATGCGAATCATACTGTACCCCCATGTAGCTAGTAATAGGTATTATAGCGAATAGAGTACCATACTCTATGAACCAAAGAATAATATCATGTATTTACTTTATGGTGTTACGTAATTCTCCAATTGTTTGTATTCTGACAATAACCTCATCCCCTGGTTGCATAGGGCCAACCCCTTCAGGAGTACCAGTTAGTACCACATCCCCAGGATAGAGCGTCATGACTTGAGACATAAAGCTCACGAGTTTTGGCACTGGACTAATAAAATATTGGGTATTCGAGGACTGTTTAATTTCACCATTAAGCAACAATTGAATGTCTATGTGGCTCGGATCAATATCGGTTACAACCCACGGCCCGATTGGACAAAACGTGTCAAATGATTTTCCACGAGTCCATTGACCATCCTTTTTTTGTAAATCTCTAGCCGTTACGTCATTTGCACACGTGTAGCCAAAAATAGCCTCTGCAGCTTCGATTTCAGTAACATCTTTGATCGTTTTACCAATGACCACAGCTAGCTCAGCTTCATAGTCAACACGCTGGCTAATTTTGGGGTAGATGATCTCAGCATCAGGGCCGATAACAGTTGTTTGCGGCTTCATAAAAATGACCGGGTCTTCAGGTAATGTATGGTTTAACTCTTTTGCATGCAAAGCGTAATTAAGTCCTACACAAATCACTTTACTTGGTTCTACAGGAGCAAGCAAGGTGACCTCATCTAACGAAAACAATGTACTTGTAGGTTTACTATTAGGGTTTAGAAATGCTCCATCGAGAAGCCGTACCTTCTCCCCTTCGATCATTCCATATCCAATCAAGCTTTGGCTGTTTAAAAAACGAATATATTTCAAACTAATCAACCCTCTCTATTTATGGCTAAATTGGCCGAGTACATCTTACAAACTTGAGTAACAGGACATTCCTCACAGCATGGCTTCCTAGCACTACAGATTCGCCTTCCCTGAAAAATCAAAAGATGATGGACTAGGGACCATCTTTCTCGTGGAAAAATTCGCATCAATTCTTCTTCAACCTTCTCAGGGGTTTTCTCACGAGCTATGCCTAAGCGATGCGCTACTCGAAAAACGTGTGTATCAACCGCAATAGCTGGAATCCCGAATGCATTACTCACAACTACATTGGCAGTTTTACGTCCTACCCCCGGAAGACCCCTCAATTGTTCTAAATCCGCAGGTACTTGTCCATTGAAATTTTCAACGAGCACTTTACATGCTGCAAGTATGTTTTTGGCTTTATTATGAAAGAGCCCCAAAGAACGTATTTTGTTTTCCAGTTTAATTTGTCCTAATTCAATTATCGACTTAGGAGTATTCGCCTGAGCAAATAGGGAAGCTGTAACAAAATTTACTCTTTCGTCAGTACATTGAGCAGATAAGATCGTGGCAATTAATAGTTCAAAGGGCGTGTTAAACTCTAACTCACAATGAGCATCAGGAAACCTCTCCCGTAAAGCATCAAAAATGAACTGCGAAACAGTCACATCAGAACCAATCTGTGTCATAATGTTACCTCCGCTAATTAGCTCAAGACTTCCTGAATAAAGATAGTTCGCTTTTCTACCATATTATACTCTTTTACTACATTTGATCCAAATTCTGACTCATCAAAAACCCGTACGATCGGCCTGGCTGGCATGCTTAAATTCTGATCAACAACAACCCCAATTTCACTAGTATTCAGTCTCACTGTTACCCCTGTCGGATACACTGCAATACTTCTTAGAAATACCCGGACCATTTCTAAGGGGTAGAGCACATCGGCTAGACCCATTAGAATTTCACAAGCTTCATGCGGCATAATTCGCTTCACACTACTGTGGTCAGAAGTTAACTTATCATAGAGGTCCACAATTCCTACAATCTGTGCTAAAGGGTGAATTTCACCTTCTTTTAGGCGTCGTGGATAGCCCGTCCCATTCAAATGTTCATGATGTTGAAAAGCAATGTGGGCGATGACCAAATTTAGATCTTTTCGTTTTCTGAGATCCTCAAAACCAAGTGTAGTATGTGTTTTTAGGGTCTCAACTTCTTCTGCCGTTAAATCAGCTTTTGTTAATAGCTTAGAGTCCATTTTTATCTTACCAAAATCATGAAGTATTGCACCAATGGCCAAAGTCTCAAGTTTCTCACGGTCTAATAACATGGCCTTCCCTAAAAGGTCGAAAGAACACAAACGTTAACAGAATGGGCAAACATCTGGTTGTCTAAGCTACGCATATCCATCATGTTGACTAGTATATCCTTTTTAAATAAGATCTCTTCGACAATTTTATTGATAACTTTTTTTAAGTCAAAACCCTCAAGATCTTTCCCTAACCGAACAGATCTTGAACTTTTCTCTAGAATCTCCATGGCCTCACGACGATGCACTTCACTAATAACATTTTCAACGATTACATCATCAAAACGATCATCCTCGATGTAAAGAATGGAAATCCCCATATCTTTTAATTTCGCAATATACAATGGAGTGAGTTTAACACCTTTACCTAACAGGATTCTACCTGAGCTAGAGAAAATAGTTTTACCCAAAACATCTCCCATTGTTAACGAATTGACACTTACTTGACGCACTTAGAGGTTTGCCCCTTCCTGTCCAAGCATACTTTTTACACCTACATTACAATCCTACACCATTTTTAGCATTTTTCCCAGTTCTCATTGTAATAAGTATGATGACGAAAATGCTTCTAGGGAGTATACTGTTAAAGCGATGTCTAAAGTGAGGAATAATAATGTTACTTGATCTTTTCATTCATCTCGCTCTTTGGATTCGATTTCGTCGTTGCTTCCGCAAATTTTACGAGCAACATTGCTTCTCTCCTCCTCTTTGCTTGGAATGGAAAAATCCTCTTCTCTTATGGCATCCCTATGGCCATTTTTATGATCCTAGGCTCCTATGTGGGTACAAGGCTTGCGATTCATCGTGGTGCAGAAATTGTTAAGCCTATATTTATTATTATGTCTTTATTAGTAGCTGCAAAAATAATTTATCAATATTTATAAGTGACGATAATCAATAGATTAAGCAACAGTTATTGAATTGTTGCTTAATCTACGAAAAGATTGACTCCCGAATAGGCTCACATAGCTCTATCGGGAGTCATCTCACTTCGGGTCTTTATCCCAAGATTCCGGGCCTCTTGGATAGCCTTGTGGATTCTGAAGTTCGGGGTGTTTGTCATCAGCCAATCCAAACAATCGTATTCTAAGCCAGTTCGCCCCAGTACGCGCACTTATTAATAAATACCCTTGTGTATCATTACTAAAGCGGAAATCAAGGATTCCGTAGGATACCGTGGCATCTTGCCCTCGCATAACATAGGATACCGGTAAAGAATGAGTATGTTTCTCATTTATAACTAGATTAGCCTGGAGTACAGCTTGATACAGTGTACTAGAGTCTTGGCAAATGCCTCCACCAATTTCTTTGATCATCGACTGATTAACGAAGACAATCGCGGGTGAATAACCAGAAGCAACTGTACGTTCTCCCACTACATCATTAAATGAAAACACTTCTCCTGGTGGAACTAAACGATTATTCAACGCCAAAGCAGCCAAACGTACATTATTAGTTCTCCACATTTTTTTGCTCGTGTTCATGGGAAATTCTTAGCAAAGTAGCTTCAATATCCAATTCTTTTCCTGATAGTCCATCTGTTCTTTTCAATTGACCATCTACAAACTCAATTGTGGCTGAACGGCCAGTTTGATTAATGACCCTACTAAATTCATGCAACTGGGTTAAGATTTCTGCTTTATTTAAACTAATGCTATCAGACGAAGAAACGATCAAGGGACGACTAAGATTTTTAAGAACATCTGCAATCCAAGAACCCGTTGTGACAGGATAGACTTGATTTAACCAAAGTTCAATCTCTTCATATGTACGATCCCAATTTAAGGGATAAACTTGTCCCTCATACTTAACGGCATTCGTAATTTATCTCTTATTTGAGTAGAAACTTGAGCTCTACTTAGTCCAGAACAGTCCTGACCCCATACTTTTAAACCTGACGGTGCCCGATCACGCGTATTAGCATACGAAACAACGGTTCCAAAACCTAATGTAAGAATTAATTGTAACAATAAGGCAATGATAAACAACCTTGTTTTTTTCATACTAAACTACATCTCGTTAACTTTCTCAATTTTTTTGCAAATGAGAGGTTACTTCCATCAATGTGCTTCTAGTCGTAACGTGATTAACCATTTCGGGCGTGATGCATTCACCAGCACGTAAAATATCTGCATTGTCCAAGACAATGTCCTTATCAACCTTTTTGCCGATAAAATATTGGAGTTGGCGTTGCTCAAATAAGTTAAATTCGGCTTCTTGTTCTTCTACAGAATCTACCTTTTCAACTATATCCTGAGGTTCAGGTGTCTGAATTAGAGATTCATTGTTGAATTCTACGGTCTCATGGTTTGAAAGTGAAGGTTCTCCTTCAATGATTAGTAATTCTTTACCTAAGGTAATGATTTTTTCGGCCTCAATTTCCTGCATCTGTCCCTCCGATTCAAAAAGGCAGGAAGAAATGTGACCAGTTTCTTCATTAATGATTATTTCTTTCACTTCACCAATAAGTTCTCCCTTTTTCGTCAAAACTTTAGTTCCTATAACACGGATATCTTGCTTTAACAGATGCTGGACCTCCGTATTCTGAGCAACGTCTTGTATGACTCCTTGGTGTGGGATAGTAATTGCAAACTCCCCAATGCCCAAGACATCCGCAAAGGGGATGACTTTCGCTCCAAAATAATCAGAGGGCTGATCGATAATCATAAAATCTAACGATTTACCCTGCTGGTTAAGAACTAGATCCTTTATAACCCCAACTTGTGTTCCGTCCGAAATACTAATAACGCGCAATCCAATAATTACTTTTGTCGGTTTCATAGGCGAAAGCCTCCCAATCATTTAATTCTTATAGTTAACGAGTTCACAAAGATTTTCTTTGGCTATCCAAGCATCAAAGCGATGCCGCAGTTCAGGATTAAATTGAGATAAATATTTTTGAATATAGACCTTCAACTCAGTTAACGCATAATCACGCTCCTCTAGATTATTCAATAGCCAATAACAATCAATTATTAAATAAAAGGCCAAATCAGGTGTCGGCCCCAGAGCTAAAGCACTGAAGAAATAGTATGCCGCCTTTTGGAAATTTTTAGAATACTTTTCATTAAATCCCAAATCTATAAGTTCATCAATAGTTAGCGAATTTTCAATAACTTCTTCCTCAATTATAACTTCTTCCTCAATTATTACTTCTTCCTCAATTATTACTTCTTCCTCAACTATTACTTCTTCCTCAATTATTACTTCTTCCTCAACTATTACTTCTTCCTCAATTATAACTTCTTCCTCAATTATAACTTCTTCCTCAACTATTACTTCTTCCTCAATTATTACTTCTTCCAAATTGTTAATATCATCAATAGCATCTTGATTGTTTAACGTGTCCTTATCTATTTGTAACCCTGGCCATAATATACCTGAAATAATCAAAATAATTACAGACAAAATCCACCAAGCTGTCCATCCTGACCGAAAAGCCCGAGGAAACATCAAGACTACACAACATAACAAAATAGAAATCGTGAATGCTCTCATCCGGGATATTCCAAATACCCTTGCTTGCAGTGTTAAAAACAATACAAACGGGATACTTCCTAAAATCACTGTTATTTCATATGTCAGAATACGGGTCCCCCTTTATTATTGAATATTCTTTAATAAAAATTCGACAGAAGTACTGTTTCTCCTTCTTCTTACTCTTCTGAATTGCATACTTTTTGACTCGAGCTTATACTAATTTCCTTTTGGGAAAAATCATATTGTAAAAGGATTATTTAATCTTAAAGAGCATGATATAATAGTTCTATCCTTATTCAATACGTCTATATAAATATTTGCTAAGATCTTGGGTAGGGGGGCATAGCATGTCAAGTGATCAGAAAACTGACTTAGAAGACACTTCTAAATTGCTGGAAAGAATACACATCTTAGAAAGACAGTTAGAAGAAATACGTTTACAGACAAACGTTCTTCTAGACATTGCTCGTGCGCTAAATGCTTCACTTGATCCAAGGGTGATTGCTGCCAATATTATTAGCGCCATCGCTTCTCTAATTAGTATTGATCAAGCAAGTGTTTGTCTTTTCAATCAGAAAACACAAGAATTTGAGGTTATCGGAGTTTTTGACTCACGTACAATATCACCTCAGATTCCTCCAAATTTCGATTTGTCTTTCCTCTCTCAAGTATTATCTAAAGGTGTTACCTATTATTGTTCCCCTAAAAATATAAAACAGGATTGGGAAATGATCTGTTGTTTACCTCTTCAAAATGCCCAACATAAAACAGGTACCATTAACATTCACGCTATTCGCCAAGCGGAAATTACTTCTGAACAAATGAGGTTCTTGGAAACAGTAGCTGGTCATGCGACATCGGCATTGGAAAATGCTCTTCTTTACGCCATTGTAGAACGAGAATCGATTACTGACGGGTTAACTGGTGTTTATAATCATCGTTACTTTCAAAAACGCTTACATGAATACATTTCACTCTGTCAACGTCATAAGCGGTCGGTAACTTTTGGCTTACTTATGATTGATGTCGACAACTTCAAACAGTTCAATGACCGCTACGGACATCAATTTGGGGATACCGTACTTCAAGCAATTGTAAGAGAGCTGCGGAACAATTTAAGAGAAGAGGACCTCATTGCCCGTTATGGTGGGGAAGAATTTGTCATTCTTATTCCAGAGGCAACCGAGAAAAAAGTACAATTTATAAGTGAAAAAATTCGAAAAGTTGTGGAAAAAACCCAAGTTCATAATCAAACGACTGGTATCAATGTATCCGTTACTGTAAGTATCGGCGTAACCCTTTGGCACCCCACCGACTCCCCTTCTTCTGTGGTTTTAAGAGCTGATCACGCTCTATATCAAGCAAAAACAACAGGTCGAAATCAAAGTGTCTTTAAGTGACTCTGTCCAAAGAATACCTCGGCATATGATAGCAGCTATCTCCAAACACTACCTTGATCCTCATACTGCACCTGTTTTCTAGTAAAATCATCGATCCATTTTTGAAACATCTCGGCTTCTTGACTAGGGATATGAACAAGAAGTTTAATCACTTCACTAAAATCTTCCTTTTGAATTAACCAATTATGTTGATCAAATTGATACTTAAGGGTTTCAAACCATTGGTAGGGTACTCGCAAGAAATATATCTGATAAACGGCTAATTTCTTTAGATCTGTTTCATTTATAATTTGCCGAGCAGTTCCACCATACGCTCTAGACAGGCCTCCAGTTCCTAAAAGGATACCACCAAAATACCTCACCACAACCAATAATACATTCCACATATTTCGGTGTTGTAGAATATCCATTATTGGGCGACCACCGGTCCCTTGAGGTTCACCATCGTCGGAAGATTTCTCGATGAATCCATCATGCAATCGATATGCGTAAACATAATGACGAGCATTTGGATATTCTTCGCGAATCTTTAGTATAGCCTTATCTATTTGCTCTAGCGTAGTAAGAGGAATAGCAATACCAATAAAGCGAGATTTATCTATTACTTGTTCCCCAACAACAATCTCTGATAGAGTATTAAATCCTTCCACGTTAAAACTCCTGCTTACGATTTTTAGTTTTAGCTAGAAAAGGTTCAACATCGATAACAAAACGTTCATGCTTTCCTATACCAATCTGTCCAGCTTCGTCGAATACTTCGACTGAAAAAACTAGTCTACGACGATCTATTTCAATGAGTTCAGCTGTTGCAAAGACTTTAGCGCCTAACGGAGTCGCAGCATTATGCTTAATATCTAAAGAAGTCCCTACACTAGATTGCCCAATTGGTAATTCCAGAGAATTTACAGCAGCCTGTTCCATGAGCGCCACCATAGCGGGCGTCGCGAAGACTTCAAGTTGTCCACTGCCAACAGCCCTAGCAGTATTTAAGACAGTTACAGTGGTTTGAGCCTGACCTTTCATTCCAACATATAAATTCAAAGCGAACACATCCTTCTCTTAAAATAGAGTTATTATTTCATTAGTCTATCACAAAACAGATAATAGCGTTGTGAATTTTTCACAACGCTATTATCTGTTGATGAGCCTTTATCCCATAGCTAATTACATGCTGGCGATCCAATAGCCGATATATCCTACAACAACTATTCCTACAATATGAAGGATCCACCATCCCGTGCGAAAAGCACCCCAAGTTCCTAAATCAATACGATCTCATACATCACTCATTTTCTTCATCCTTTACAATGTTCAATGATGTGCACCTTGTGAAATATCGCTAAGTGCATCTCCCGCTTCATTAACATGAATCTTTTCGATTGCTAAATCACCTAACGCGACAATCCCAACTATTTTACCCTGTTCAACGACTGGTAATCTTCGAATTTGATATTCTGACATTAAATGAGCAGCCTCATGAACATCTTGGTCGCCGGTCACAGTGATAATTTTAGAATTCATTATATCTTTAGCCATTCTGCTTTCGATATTTTTTCCATCCGCTACAACCTTAATGACAATGTCTCTGTCTGTAATCATTCCGATAACTTTCTTATCCTCGCAAACAGGTATTGAACCTACATCGTTGTTCTTCATCATCTGTGCAATTTCAACAACTGAAGCATTCGGAGTAACTGTATCAACCCGATCAGTCATAACGTCACGAACTTTCATGAGTATCCCTTCCTTACCGTTAATTTTTTATATATCGACGATAGTATTAACAGCTTTACGAAGAATCATGCAGATATTCCTAATCATACAAACCTCATTCCCTTATAGCAATAATCCTTATTAGCATTAGAAAACTTGGCTAGCGCTAAGCCACAGGCGATAGCCATGACTCGAACAGGACGTTCGAGATTAGAGCGCCGCCACGGATGGCAAGGCGCCGTGATGGCCAAGTGTTCCTGTAGCCAAGGATGGCGAGAAGGAACCTCAGGTGATCGCCTTAGTTGCACTGCTTCAGAAAGTATGTAACGGTAAGTTATCTTTCTGCCCTGAAAAATTGTGGTCTGTCATTCTGAACGCAGTGAAGAATCTACCCAGATTTATCCGAAAACTGGGGTCAATTAGATTCTTCGCTGTGCTCAGAATGACAACATTACTCGGAATGACAAAGTTA
>Ga0074193_1003567_pt1 | contig 11174 bp, 5 predicted proteins | sample EPASupsiteHSE605_FD_64523 | JGI IMG/M metagenome (GOLD analysis project Ga0074193, IMG submission 64523) | Bioremediated contaminated groundwater from EPA Superfund site, New Mexico - Sample HSE6-05 | ecosystem: Environmental > Aquatic > Deep subsurface > Groundwater > Contaminated ...
CATTTAATTTTAATTATTGGACTTATTCACCTTATATTCCTGTATGTAATGCATTTAGTGGAGCTACTACTATAGGACATACACTATTCTTTAAAGATGAGATGGGAGAGGATTATGCAGGAGCAATTTTAACTTGTAATGCTAGAGGTCAACTTGAAATTATGGGTAGATTCTCTGCTGATATGTATAAAACTGATGTAGGTTTTGCATTAAGACAATATAAAAATACTTCAATGAAATTTATGAAATATGATGATGAAACCAGTATGCTTACATTAAATTCATTAGATGATACAGCCACATTTCTGGGAAATGTAATTGCACCAAATATAATTACTTTGGAGAATAAAACACAGGCTATTACTTATGAAACTGAAGATGAAAAGACTATTATTTCTAATACTACTGAGACAGATAATCTGAAAGTAACCTATGCCACAGAAACTTATACACTTACTGTAGGTAGTCATGCAGATTTTTCAGGATCAGTATTCTTCAGTGCTACAGTTAATGGATACAACATAGAAACTGAGCTCTCTAAGTTACAGTATTTATCTACAATGGATGATGTCACAGAGGTAAGTGGTACATTTAAAGCCAGGAACTTAGTAGGAATTACTTATGATGATAACCTTAATACAACTTTCTTTAGTGGTAATCTTTCTAGTCCCAATATATCAACTATGAATAATAATTTGTCAGGAATAATTTATAATTCTGATGATGGAACAGGAAGCCCTTTAACAGAATTCACACATAGTATAACTATAGATGGTAACATTACAGCAGATAATATTGGTACCATAACTACAAATTTAACAGGAATTACATATGATCCAGATGGTTATGAAGAACCTGCTACTAGAATTAATCAGTCACTTATTGTGAATGGTGTAGTAATATCTGATAACATTGACATATTAGAACTTAAATGTACTCCATTACTTTATAACCCTGATACATCCTCATTAAATGTGAATGGAAGTATTACAGCTGATAACATTACTACTTTAGAAGATAAGACACAGAATATAATAAGAGTACCAAGCACTGAGGAGGGTGATCCATCATACACAGAAATTGATGGAGTAAGTTTTCAAACAACTTTAGGTAGAATCTCTAATGTAGAATTTACATTATCTAACATTAGTTATGACCCAATGTTACCAAGTACAGATATATCAGGAAATTTAACTGTTGGGTTACTGAATGGTAATAAAATTGGAGCTCCAGATATATTTAGATTTGATACAGTTACACCATTTATACCAGTGGTAAATTCCAGTGGTATTATGGAAGCTGGAGCTAGAATTGATTTTCATAGGGCTACAAATGAAGAAGATTATACTGTAGGTATAGAAGTAAAATCTGCTAATTTATTAGCTATTAGACATACCAATACAGCATATACAGGAGATTTAGAGTTAGGAACCACTTATTATAAAAATACAAGTGGAAGCTGCAAGTTATTATCAAATTCTTCATCCAATATTCTGTGGTATAATAATTCAGGTACAAATGTATGGATTATGGATGCTACAAGTAGTGGAGAAAGGTGGTCCACCACTAGGGATAATGCTGCTTATGCATTTACTAGAACCACAGGAATGACCTATACAGCTGCTACCACTGAACCTGTTACACCTGCAAATACTACATTTGCACATAATATTACTTCTTCTGAATGTTATAGTGGTAGATATCATACCACCAGTATAAATTCATTACCTATAAATTCTGTATCCAATGTTACTACTTGGGGTGCTATAAGAATTCAAAGGACTGGTTTAGCACAAAATACACCTTGTGGGTATCAATTTGGTAGAGGAAATGATTCCACCAATATGCCTAATAATTATTGTGCCATGTATTATGTGTCACCTACAACAGATAACTCTAAGGGAGAGATCAGGATTGGAGTAGAATCTGAAGCTTTTACAAGTTCCACCAACTGTATTACATTTGATACAGATACTAAAGAAACTAAATTTCCAGCAAATATTACAGCACCCAACATTACAGGAATTACATATAATAATAATTTATTACTACAATCAACAGATTACACAACTGCAACAGTAATAAATAATCACCTCCATATAAATTTAACAAATATTACATACAAACCATATTTAGGAATTAGAGCTATTAAGGATAATTTAATTGATGGTCAGGAAGTAATGTTTCAACTAGGTAAATCAAACACAAGAGCAATAAGTTTTGTCTATAGATATACTGATATAATAGCTAATTCACAATATAGAATTGATTTTGCTGGTAGAAATGCTTACTCTTGTAAGTATGGAGATACAAAAACAGAACATGAAATTAAAGGAAACTTAAAAGTATTTGGAACTATCACAGATAATGCAAGCAAAACAATTACCCACTATACTAAATATGAAGGTGATATTAAACCTGGTTGCTTTGTGGAGAGTACAGGTAAAATATACAGAGATGAAGAATCAACATTATCACCATATGAAGATTGTATAAGTATAGTTAAACAAGCAACAGAATATAACAATAATATTATAGGTATATGTACTGAAATTATTGATGAAGAAATTAAAGATGACTATGGCAATATAATACAACCAGCTGGTAATTATTGTAAATATGCAACTCATGGAGATGTTTTAATAAAATGTGTCTCTGCTACTTACTCATTAGGTGATATACTGATACCTACTACTGGAGGGTATGCAAAGAAAGCTAATAATATGGAAATCATAGATGCAATGACTCATATGATACCAAGATTAAAAGTAACTTCTGTAGAAACTGAAATTATTGATTCTGAAACTGTTTGTGCATTTATTTCTCTCTGATTTTAAATATCAATTTAAATTTTTTTATTTCTAATTAAACAATGAGTGAAGCATTTGGCTACATAGATGATATTAAAAATAAGGTTGCTGACTATAGTAAACCAAAAAGACTATCAGCAGAAGAACAACAACAATTAAAAGATTTGGAAGCACAAAGGAGAGCAATTAACCAACAAATTAGACATATTGACCCTTCAAAAGATATCACAGGTAAGAGAGTTGCAAGGAGAAATAAGGCAATGGAACAATTAATGAATTTGTCAATGATGAATAAAGAATTAAAATCTGTTGGTTGGATGAATTCAGGGGAATCAGTTGAAAAAACATTTAGTGAAGATAGAAACAAACCAGAAGACAAACAAAAATATAAAGGTTGGGCTTATGATGCTAGTAGGGATATTAGTGGTGATGGTATTAAAGATGTTATTATTTATGATGAATCTGGAAGTGTAAGGGGTGTTAATGGTAACACAATAAGGAAATCAAGATATCCAGAAAGACAATTATATACAAGAGAACAACCAGATATAAGGGATAGGAGAGCTGTAAGAGACCCTAAGACTGGTAATCCTGTTAATTTTGATGTTGATGAAGAAGGTAATAAGATTGCAGGAACTGAAAGATACATGACAAAGAATAAATTTAAGAAAGATGTTTTATATAATATTGATGTTGATTGGAATGATGGTAATGCTGAATACACCCATGAATATGCTAAAAAGAAGATTAAATTAACACCATTTAAGAAATTCAGTAACATTATTATGAAACATTATTGGACAGCTTTAATTGATAATGACTATCTTAATGATATACCTAAACATCTTAAATCTTTATTCTATATCAAATTAAAGGCTAATGCATGGGAATTTATAAAAGGTTGGGTTATTGTAAAAATAATGAATTTAGAATATCCAGAAGATAAAGAATCAAGGCAAATTTTAGAAAAACAACCATTATTTAAACAAGGTTTGGAAAAATTAATTACTGAAATTCTTGCTACTGATTTAAATAAAACCTTTAATGAATTAATGATTGCTTACGAGAATACCAGAAAAGAAATTTTAAGTGATGAAATAGACTCATATAATCTTATTAAAGGATATGATGTTGGTGAAAGAGATGCATTAGCTTCATTTGCTTAATAAAAATAATTCACTTTGTGAAATAAAATATATTTTTACACAGTAAACAAAGTTTACTAATCTTTTAAATTACATTTAAAACCTTGTCTAAGCATACATGGTAATCATCCTTCAGTGTGTTATATGCTGTGTTATACATCAATTTCATATCCCTGCTCTTAATTTTAATGTTTTCAATATCTAAATACATTGATTCTTTAATTTTACATACACACCCACCATTAATTTGAGGTGGTAAAACATTAATAGTTACTTGGTCACAACCCAAGAATTTGGAAATAATTAATTGTAAATCATTAGTTGTAAATATAATTCTCTTTGTTTGATCAATAATATTTGCTAACAATGCATAATCATTAACAGTTAACAAATTAATACATAACTTATTAAATAAGTCAATAAATTCAGGGTTGATTGTTAGTTTTTCAATTTCATTATATGGGTTAGGTTCTATAAATGTGGAATCCTTTGAGTCAGAATTATTAATAGTTATATTATTGTTAACTACTGGGTTATTAGTTGTGTGGTTACCTAATGGAGATAAAGCACCTAGTGCTATACTGCTTACAGTTCTTGCAATACTCATTTAAAAGAAGTAAAAATATTTTAAACTTTGTTTAAAGTTCTTTGACTTTGTCAAACAAAATTTTAACAATAATTAAATGGAAGAATTGCAAGTTGAGAAAGTAATAAGTACTTTACATGAAGAAAATGAAAAATTAGAAAAAGATATTACTGATTCAGTTAATAGATGGATAGCAAATTATATTATTATACACGATTTACCAGAGGTAAATACACTTTCCAACAGAGTTGGAAACGATAATACTTATCCAAATGAAAAATATTGTATATCTATTGATTACACAAGAGATTTATTATATGATTTAATTAATTATTTCAAATATTTAGAAGATTAGTGAAATGGTAAATCTTTTCACTTAATAAAAAGGTAAGCATGCTCCATTTGGTTGAACTCTCATTTTTGTATGTACTCCACTTAATGCAGTTTTAAAGGTTTGTAATTTATAATAACCACTACCTTTACATTGCAAAGTTGTGTTAATACCTGTTACACTACCACCATTATTAACAATATTTAAATAATCTTGTTGAGTTATATTTTTATTTTGTTTCAAGCTTACACCTTTAGCTTTCAATTGTGGTTTATCTTCTTCATTATTTGACCATACAGTATAACACTTTGGACATAATGCCACCATATTATCACCACCTTTTTCCAAACAGTAACCTAAAAGTTTTTTCTCATTTAATTTTCTTTCTTTAATATCTTCAATTGATTCATCTGGTAAGAAATAATTTTTGTACTTATAATAAAATTCAGGATCCTTTAAACAGTATTCAAATCCTTGTGTATATGGTTTATCTGGGTTGCCACATACAGCCCAATACATGGAATCAGTATCTCCTTCTATGAAATGTATTTTCTCAGTGTCAACACATTTATAAATAAAATCATAAATGAATGTTAAATACCACACTTTAGCAACATCCAAAGTTGCAAAACCTACATGTAAAGGAGTCTCACACTTATAACTATCTGATTCAATATTTACCTGGTATAAGTCATCTGCAAGTTTTCTCTCTGATCTGAAATTCTCCATTTGGTGATTAGTAAGAGTTTGGTTTGCTGTACATAATTTTATTTTGTTATAATGTGATTCATTTAAAATATTATAGCCATAACTTCCATTTAATGAAATTTTCCTCATCATTTCAACACCTTTATTTTTATTTAACATGGCTTCAACTCTTTCTGACATAAGGGTTTTAGCAAAGCCATTAAATTGGTCATGACCTGTAAATATCATTACACTTTCTATATCTGTAATCTGAAAATCAAAGTGGTCAATTAAAAACCATAAGTAATAACAATAAAAGCAACTGAATTCAGTAATTTTACTCAAATTAGTCAATTTATATTCTTCCTGATCTGTCTTACTATTTATAGAAGTCATATAATCATACATAAATTTTCCAATAGTAGTTTTATTTGTTTTAATCTGTACATTTCTTATAATTGGTGGAAAATCAGCAATTTCATTTAATCTATGTTCTGGAATTGAACCTTTAACAACCGCAAAGAATATTTTACTTCTATCATTAATTATATCTAAACCTTGAGTACCTTGTATAATATCTGTGCAACTACCAGGCATTAAAAATCTGCCACATGGATTAAACTTATGTGGTTCTGAGGAATATGAGGATGGATATAAGCTATTAGCATCATAACCAAAACAGTGAGTAACTATATTATTAGTATCTCTATTCTGGAACTTCTTACCATCATAAAAGAATTTGTTAATCTTAGTTTCTCCTTTAATGTTAACTCTGTGTAATACATTGCTAAGTCCACCAGTAATATGCTTTCTTAAAGTATCATGAACATACTTATGTGATTTGTCAATTGTAAATGTTAAATTATTATAAATAGCATATCTTCTTAATTGAATCATCAATTTTCTTTCTTCTTTTTCTAGATTACTAATATAACAATTACAATATTCACAACATGGTTTACAGTTGTCTAAACTGTGACCTTTTGAGTTATCAATTCTGTCAAGAGTTGGTTTATGACTAGTGTTATTAAATTTACTCTGGCATATGTAACATTGAGTGTGGAATAAATTATATACAGTTTTATAATCATTAACAGTAATATTATCTGTGGTATCTCTGTTTTTAACTTCATCTTGCTTTTTATATGAAAATACTTTTCTTCTGTGATCATCTATGGTGTAAGTTAAAGTTGTGTCATTGTCAATTGGATAATTAGCATTGATATCAAAATTGTCATAACATGAAATATACATATTAGCACTAGCAAAAGCAGATAAAGACATATAATTTAATGTATCAATTCCAAATTTCTTATTATCATTAATGATAAAATCAATACTAGGTATCATAATTTGAGTATCCTGAATATTATATTTTTCTAAATATTGCCAATGATTCATTGTTTTCATATCTTCAAGGTAACCATTATACTTATCATCACTAATATTTGAATTTGTTAATGATGAATAGAAACATGTTTTAGGTAATGGAGTATTTGAGTTTAACACTGTTAGATACTCTTTTTTACCTGTATCAATCATTGACTCATATGGATAACAACCCTTTAAATTACTAATTCCACCAAAATTCTTTGCAAAGTCTTCCAAACTACCACCAGCAGTATAGTTTAATGCATCGACTAATTGAATATAATAATCCTTTGTTTCTCTCTTATATACATTAATAGCCTTATATTTAGTTGAACCTCCTATTATCTTTGCAATTCTGTATTCTTTATTATGTAAGTTGTTAAATAAAAAGTTATCATCAAATTTACCAGAATTATAACCAAATACCTTAACACAGTCATATACTTTCATTATCTTTTTATAATCAGGAATTGGTTTTAATTGTATTAAATGTCTGTGTTGTTCAATATTATATTCTTTAACAATCTTAGCTTGGTTAAATAATTCTTTCATGAATAAAGTAATAAAATCAGGTTGTCTAACATCATAATAGAAAGATTTTATTGTATCTGTTTTCACTGACATAGCAACAGATAGAGGATGTAACTTACTGATTAATATGGAGTTGTCAGTTATTTTATCATTTAATAACTCTTCATAAGTTTCAAAATCAAATGTAATATAACCTTGTATTGGTGTATATAGGTTATCACCTCTAATATTAATTAAGTCATGAGCTAATAAGTGTTTAAATAATGGTTGTCTATCTAATTGCTTTAAGAATGTTTTAGTTGCTGTTAATTTTACTTCTTTTTGTTTTTCTATTGTGCAAGTTTTCATATGCTTTTGCATTTCTCTAGTTGTATGTATTCTGTCTCTTGTCCTATTAGATAAACAGAAAGAATTACAATGTGGACAGAATATAATTCCAAGTGCTTTTTCTACATTATGAACATACATAACATGAGAAGTAGGCTTATTACTTTTATTTAAACCTGTATAGAATAAAACATTAATGAACCTATTATTCTTACTAGTAATAATATCTTCTTGATGTTGGAAAGTTTCATTTTCATAAATATATTTCCTTAAATTCACTTGATAATGATTTAAGAAATCATTTAATTCATGAATGTTAAAGCCTGGATAATTCTTAATAAAATTGGTTTTTGTTTCAGGTTGGTAATAATCATACATCATTTGTTTAACATTACTTAATAATACATTATCAATTTTTGGTTTAATATTGTTAATACCACAATAGAAACATACCCACCAACATAAATTATTTTCATTTGGATAAGTTACAATATATTTATTATTCTTAATTTCATTGGGTAATTCAATATCTCCCTGTATATGTTCTACTTTTAAGCAAGCAACAACCATATTAGTAATACAAATATACCTTGTTGAACTGTCTTCATGTAACTTTTCAAAAGTACTCCTTATTAAACTTTCAACATACTCAAGGTAATGTTCTAATGTTTCTGGTACTTGTGTAATTACTTGTGATTTCATTGATTTTTGTGTATAATCTTTATTAGCTCTTTGATGTGAATATTGGTATATGTTATTAACAAACTTCTCTACAGTGTGACCAAAAGCAATTTGTATTTTAAACATGTTATGAAATCTTAAATTTTCTTTAACAATCTTTTTAATATCTTGTTTAACTTGTTCTAAACTATAAACTCTCCTCCAATAATAATTTGTTGGTTCATTAATTGTCTTTAATTCATTTTCAAATTTAATTGGTTTCCTTAGTAATTTATCATGAGCTTTTAAGTCATGTGGTGGCGTTATCATTAAAGCTTTTTCATATTCATGCTCTTCAATTGGTGTTGTAGATTTAATATAACTTGGTGCTTCTATTTGGTATACATCTGGTATAAATTCTTCTCTTTCAGGTATATAATATATTTCTTCTTGTGGCTCTTCTTGCTTGTAACTAAAGTAATCAATAAATGATTGTTTTATTTTCTTTGGTTGGTTAATTTTAGGTATATATTCAGTATTTAATATTGTTTGTGCTCTGTCTTCAATTACTTTTATCCTATCTTTATTTAATTTATTTACTGGTAATTGTTTTGTTTTGTATGGTTTATTTAATAATTTCAAATTATTTTCAATTTCTAATTCTTGTATTTCAATAAATAAGTGATAATCATTATTGATTCTATCATTATTTGGATCAAAATATTCCTTTAAGGCTTCTCTCTTTAAATGATCTGGCTTATCTGTTGTTGTATATAATTTGTAAGCTTCTTCTAAATCATTAGTGTTAATAAATGGTATTAGATAATCATTTTCTCTTAGGAAATTATTTAATTTTATCTCATAATTCTTTAATGTATTAACATTATATGGAATATTTAGTATCTTAAATATTCTCTGGTACTCTTTTCTAGTCCTCATTTATGTAGAGATAAAAAATTAAATTTGAAAAATAAAATAGTGAGTTTTACCGGACTAGAGATAAAATAAAAATCATGAGTAATACTTATTGATGGTAGATAAAAAAATTACTTGGTTTGTGTTTTTCAGTTTTCACACTTTTACAAAATTGAAAACTCACGAGTTTCATTTTTAATCTGATTTTTTTTTGTCCCCCTCTGTGACAACTCTATACTAAATATTCTCTGGTACTCTTTTCTAGTCCTCATTTATGTAGAGATAAAAAATTAAATTTGAAAAATAAAAATCATGAGTAATACTTATTGATGGTAGATAAAAAAATTACTTGGTTTGTGTTTTTCAGTTTTCACACTTTTACAAAATTGAAAACTCACGAGTTTCATTTTTAATCTGATTTTTTTTTGTCCCCCTCTGTGACAACTCTATACTACTTATTCATCAGTGATCTCTTCATTCATTATCTCGGTACAGACCCCGATGATGTTGTTAGTGAAAGTGCTGGCTTGTCTAACTGTCACCATGCAGTTTTCATAAGATGTTTCCCCATTACGGAAGATTTGTCCAGTACTCTCCACAAAGAAACCTGGTTGGAGGTCTCCTTCATACATAGTGTAGTGAGTAATTGTCATAGAAGCATTCGCAGTGATGTCCCCAAAGACTTTCAGGTTACCTCTGATCTCATGTTCTGTTTTAGTGGCTCCATGATTACATATATAAGCAGACCTCCCAGCAAAGTCTAGTCTGTATTGTGTGTTGTCTACTGTATCATTAAACTTATACACAAAGGAGATGGCTCTTGTGGAGTTCTTACCCAACTGTATCATTATTTCCTGACCAGTAGACATGTCATCCTTATGTGCTCTGATACCCATATGTGTTTTGTATGTCATTCCATTGAGATTCACATGTAAATGATTACTGATGACTGTTGCAGTGGTGTAATCAGTGCCTTGTAATTGTAAGCTATTGTTGTAAGAGATACCTGTGAGGTTAGGTGCTGTGATGTTTCCATTCACAGTTAGTTTCCCTGAGATGGTAGTCAGTAACTCTGTTGGATCATAGCTCACTTTAGTTAATGTACCTTCTGTGTTTGAGATCCTCTCCAGAGTTGTCTGGAAGCTTACTCCATCTATTTCTGTGTACGAGGAGGTACCTTCAATTGTGCCAGGTATTCTGATTATGTTCTGAGTCTTATCTTCCAGAGTAGATATGTTAGGTGCTACTATATTCCCAAGGAAAGTGGCTGTGTTATCCAGAGAATTTAGTGTGAGCATACTGGTTGTGTCATCATACTTCATGAACTTCATGGAAGTGTTCTTGTATTGTCTCAGAGCAAAGCCTACATCAGTTTTATACATGTCAGCACTAAACCTACGAGCTATTTCTAGTTGACCTCTAGCATTACATGTAAGCATTGCTGCTGGGTAGTCTTCTCCATACTCATCTTTAAAGATTATGGTGTGTCCTACTGTCATTGAACCATTAAAGGCATCACACACAGGGATATTTGGAGCATAGTCCCAGTAAACAAAGTTCCAACCATGTGGTACACCTATTTTCCTATTATTAATAGTTACTATGTTACTTAGAGTAGTTCCATTAGCATTGATGTTCTGTGTCTTGTTGTTCAACTCAAGTAACCGCTCAGGCAACTCACTCTCAGTGACATGTTCATCAGTGATGTTGATAGTAGCAGGGTTCTTAGCTTGATAGTAAGTATAACTCATTTAGTGATCACAAAAATTAGAACTCCAACATCAACTCGACATTGAACTGCAGATCAGGAT
>Ga0074193_1003568_pt1 | contig 11166 bp, 11 predicted proteins | sample EPASupsiteHSE605_FD_64523 | JGI IMG/M metagenome (GOLD analysis project Ga0074193, IMG submission 64523) | Bioremediated contaminated groundwater from EPA Superfund site, New Mexico - Sample HSE6-05 | ecosystem: Environmental > Aquatic > Deep subsurface > Groundwater > Contaminated ...
TGGCCCAACATGCTATTCATCTTGTTTATTGCTGGATTAGTTACTTTTTCCTACCTGGGGAGTCTGCCGTTATTTGATCCTGATGAGCCAGTGTATGCCGAAACCGCTTGGGAAATGCTTCAGTCTCAGGATTTTATCTCTCCGCGAATATATGGTGAATTTTGGTATGATAAACCGCCAATGTATTATTGGCTAGTAGCTGGCGCATTTAAGATGTTTGGGGTTGGGGAATTTGCTGCTAGATTTCCCTCGGCCCTACTGGCAGTAATCGGAGTGGTTGTTGTGTACTTGTCAGGACGAAAGCTGTTCAATGATCGTGCTGGTTTACTTTCGGCCTTGATACTCACGACTAGCTTAGAATATTTTTATCTAAGTAATGCAGCCGTTACAGACATGACCTTAACCTTTTTCCTAACAGCAGCTCTGCTTTCCTTTCTCCACAGGAAGTATTACATGTTTTATGGATGGGCTGCTTTGGCAGTTGTGACCAAAGGGCCGATTGGTGTTATATTTTGTGGTGGAATTGTGGGACTGTACTTAGTCCTTACAGGTAACTTAGGGCTAATTAAACGTATGAAAGTATGTAAAGGGGCAGCATTATTTACAGTGCTTGCCTTGCCGTGGTATTTGATAATGTATTATTATCATGGGATGACTTTTGTCGACACATTCCTAGGTTTTCATAATATGACGAGATTTTTGCAGCCAGAGCATTCATCAGGAGCGCTTTGGTATTATTATATTCCGGTGTTAATCTTTGGTTTTTTCCCTTGGACTCCATTTTTGGTACAGGCATTTTGCGCGGCGCTACGTGAGAATGGGCAAAACCGAAATCACCGTATATTCCTGGTCATTTGGGCTGCTGTTGTGTTTTTCTTCTTTACCTTGTCACAAACAAAACTGATTTCCTATATCCTGCCAATGTATCCTCCCTTAGCACTGTTAGTGGGCTGGTATTTTGATAAAGTCTGGCGAGAACAGGACTACGGAGTTTTAAAATGGTTTGCTGGTAGTTTGACGCTGCTTATCATGATTTTGGAACTAGGATTATTCTATGCAGGCAAGTCCGTGACAGCACAATTGTTATTCCCAGTGCAAGTGTTAGCAATCGTCTTTGTCCTAGTATTGGTCTTTGTTTGGTGGATGAGTTACCGACAGAATTTTCGCGGGGCCTTTTACGTTAATGTCATTGGGATGATAGTTTTTATAACAATACTGATGACGCAATTACTGCCCGCAATTATTCCGGTTTTTTCCACCAAAGGGTTCATTAATGAGTTTAAGCAACATTACGATGGAAGAAAACCTGTATATGTTGCCGATTATTACCGACCGAGCTTCACGTTTTACAGTAGTTTACCAAGCAATCAGATAAAGCTACCAGATACTCTAGCAATCGTTTTAGATAAAGCTGGTGAGGCGTATTTTATAGTAAAAAAGAAAGAATATGATAAATTGTCGCCTGCTATGCAAAGTAGAGTGCGGGTGCTGGTGATTCAAGAGGATAAGATTCTTTTTGTACGTCAATTTGACTGACTATCTATGCAAAGGAGGAGTCTACTATGAAGGATAAAACACTTTTCAGAGCAGTTAGCGTACATTCAAAGAATATTTGTCTAGGCATATTTTTAGTATCCTTTGTTTTTTATCTGTTAGGCAGTCCTATTATGCCGATTACCGATCCCGTAGAGTCTAATTATGCACTGACAGCAAAAGAGATGGTAGTGTCAGCAGACTGGCTATCTCCTCGGATATATGGGAATGTATGGTTTGATAAACCAGTATTTTTCTATTGGCTTACAGCCATCTCCTTCAAATTGTTTGGCTTTTCTGACCTGGCAGCACGTATCCCGCCAGCCTTTTTTGCTGCTGTAGGACTTGTCACTGTATATTGGTTTGTAAACAAGTTAGCAAAGCCATCTGTGGCCTTGCTGGCGACATTCGTGATGGGAACATCACTAGAGTATGTCGTGTTATCGAAGTTAGTCATCACTGATATGGTGTTTTTTGTATTTAATAGTGCTGCATTAGTCTTTTTTTATCTGGGATATATAAAAATGAAGGATACCAAGAAATGGTATTTTGGTATGTATATCAGTATGGCCCTTGCAGTATTAACCAAGGGCCCAGTTGGTGTGCTTTTGCCTGGTCTGGTGATGGTGCTCTTTATAGGGGTGCAGCGTAATTGGGCAGAACTGAAAAAGATGTCAATACCCGGCGGTCTGTTGCTCTTTTCAGCAGTTACGTTACCCTGGTATTTTGCGATGTATGCTATACATGGAATGGATTTTTTAAACACCTTTTTGGGGGTACACAATTATCTGCGGGCAACAGTTTCAGAACATCCTAAGGATAATGTCATCTATTACTATCTTGTAGTATTTTTAATTAGTCTGTTGCCTTGGTCGGCTGTTGCATGCAAAGCCTTTATTCAAGGTTACAAAGACCTATGGACTAAGTGTTCCCCATTGATTTTGTTTAGTTTTCTATGGATATTGGCTTATTTCGTATTTTACACATTGATGGCTACCAAATATCTAACCTACACTTTCCCTATAATTTTTCCAGTATCAATACTAATAGCTCTTTATCTTGACAAATTGCTGGCCCAAGGAAAGACAAAAACTATTATTTATTGGATAGGGGTTCCGTTGGTGTTGGTAGTCTTTCTCTATATGATACTATCTTATCATTATCTTGCCGGCTTCCCTCTTGTTATAACCATAAGCAGTCTGCTGGTGATACTCTTATTCACTTGGTGGCAGGCCAGAGGCCGAGATACAAAGTATGTCTTTAGGTTACTCTGTTTATGTCAGTTGGCATCCTATCTGGTGCTTTCTATTGTTCTATTTCCTGTAATTACTGAAAGCAGATCAGGAAAAGGCATTGCAGAAACTATTTCTGCCCATAGCGGTTACCGGGTAGGGATGTATCAGTTCTATAGTACATCGTCTGTATATTATAGTGGCACGATTGGGGTAAAGCTTCAACCATCAGATTCTGAGGCTGTGCAGAAGGACGAGACCCCGGATTGGTCAAGTAAATATACGATGCCGATCCAAACCGTAGCAAATTTTGTGGGCCAATCTCAGAAGGGGAAAATACTGATTGTCGTACAGGAGAAGAATAAAATACTATTTCTGAAAGAAGCGGAGCAATACCATCCTAAGCTATTGCGGAGTGCTGAGGGGTTTTGTTATTATTATATTAAGGACTGATCTGTTATCATTACTATGACGGGGAAAGGAGGATAAGGTATGCGCGTGTTGCTTGCTGAGGATGATTCCAGGCTTGGTAAATTGATCAAACATATGCTGGAAAAAGCAGGAATTGAGGTCGACTGGGTGTTGGGCGGGGATATGGCGCTCGAGTATGCTCTTTATTCTCCATATGATGTAATTATCCTGGACTGGATGATGCCAGGTCAAACAGGACTGAGCGTTTGCCAAGGGTTACGTAAGCACAGCTATCAAGGAGCTATCTTAATGCTGACAGCTAAGGATGCTGTTGAGGATCGGGTTTTGGGACTAGACACAGGTGCAGATGATTACTTTGTAAAACCATTTGAGTTCGCAGAATTGCTGGCCAGGCTTCGTGCATTAGCCAGGCGCAGCAGTGCAAAATTAAGAGAAGATATTGTGCAGGTCGGCAGTCTTTCCCTAAATCGCACCACCCGCAGCGTTTCACGAGGCGAGACAGAAATTCAACTTACCAGCCGTGAATTTCAGCTTCTGGATCTACTGATACAAAATCAGGGGATAGTTTTACCAAGAGAAGTCATATTGGACCGGATATGGGGATTAGAGTCAAATGTATCATCTAATAATCTGGATGCTTATGTGCGATTGCTGCGAAAAAAAATCAGCTTATCTGATGAAGATGTAGTGATACAGAACGTTAGAGGGGTAGGTTATAAACTGGAGGAACAGGATGTTTTCTAAAATCCGCAATCGTTTAACTACGATGTATGCTGTCGTTATGGCGCTGTTTCTTCTAGCCTTTATTTCGGTAAGCTACACTGGCGTGATTTGGGTACTTTATCGTGAAGAACAACAGGATTTACGCTCTATTACAGCAGAAGAAGCAAGAGAGCAAGTAGTCATGTTCCAACAAAGAGAGGCTTTCTTTACGTCAAAGTTAAAAGAAGATGATAATATATCTGATACTGGGGCAAAAATTTTTTTTTATGTCTTTGATACAGATGGACAACAGGCTGCCGCTGATGAACCCGCTAGGGAAATGCGCACACCTATTTTAGAGATCATCCGTAGGTGGGATGCAACAGATGGGGAAGTTCGTTTGAAGAAGTTCTATCTCCCTAATGGAGAACGGGGTATTGTACTGATGTGCAGCATGAAAATTTATGATGGGCCTCGCGCTTTAGGTACGGTTTTTATGGGGGAAGATATAACATCCTATTATCAGATGCTAAAAATGCTGTTAATAGTTATGGTAGCCATTGCTGTCTTATTTTTGGTCATTGCTATTTTCGTAGGACATTATTTGGCGGGGAGGGCGATTATTCCAATTCAGCAGTCTTTCGCCAGACAACGTGAGTTTGTAGCAGATGCATCCCATGAACTACGTACTCCGCTTAGTGTGTTCTTACTTTCTATTGACGCCATACAGTCAGATGATGATAATCAGCTTTCCATATTTTCGACGCAAGTACTTGAGGATGTGAAAGGCGAAACCAGGAGAATGTCAAAAATTGTAGGGGATTTGTTGACTCTTGCTCGGGCTGATGCCGGGGTAACGAATATCATTAAAGAAAAGTTCCAATTGGATACTGTTACCGAGCAGGTTATTCGTTCCCTGCAACCATTAGCTGCTGAGAAAGATATTAAACTGGGACTGTCTGAAATCAATGAGATTCCTGTTTATGCTGATAAAGAGAGAATAAATCAATTGTTAGTCATCCTTGTTGATAATGCCATAAAGTATACTCCTACTGGTGGGCGGGTAGTTGTTTTAGCAAGAAAGGTAGCAGGTCCTAATCCGTATATCCATATTATTGTCCAGGATACAGGTATCGGAATTTCTGAAGCTGATCAGAATCTTATCTTCGGACGTTTTTACCGAGTGGATAAAGTAAGAGCAAGAGAAGAAGGCGGTACGGGACTGGGATTGTCAATCGTTAAATGGATAGTAGACGTTCATAATGGGACAATCAAGATAGAAAGCACGCCTGGGGTGGGAAGTTCTTTTATTATAATGTTGCCTATATTTGCAGAGAAAGGTCTATATTAACTAGACTATCCTATCCGGATATGATATTATTTACTTAATAATAACATTCTTAATAAGGAGACTTAACGATGAATAGAAAAGGGTCAATTATTGTATGTATGAGTATTGTACTAGCAGCTATGCTGTTACTAGCTGGTTGCAGCGGCAATAAGGCTAAAGTAGCTACGCCAGATAGTGCTGCCAAAATAAAAGTGGTTGCGACCGTATATCCTGTATATGAGTTTGTTAAACAGGTTGGCGGAGATAAGGTGGATGTGGTTATGCTCATTCCGCCTGGCGCTGAGCCTCATGATTGGGAGCCTACCGCAAAGGATATTACAAGAATTAAGGATGCGAAAATTTTCGCTTATCACGGGGCAGGTTTTGAGCCTGTTGAAAAACTCTTAACGAAAGATGTTCTAGGAACTGCAATGCCAGTTGAGGTTAGTAAAGGGGTAGCTAAGTTAGCGGGAAGTCATGAAGGAGATTTACATAAAAATGACAAACACGATGATGAAGGCGATTCACATATGTGGCTTGATCCGCTAGCTGCCCAGCAAGAAGTGAATAATATTTTAGCGGCTTTAATTGCTGCAGATGAAAAAAATGCTGTTTATTACAAAGAAAATGCAGATAAGTTTAATAACCAATTGGCAGCTTTGGATCAAGAGTATAAAAAATCCTTAGGGAATATTGTTCGGAAAGATCTGATCACAAGTCATGAAGCTTTTGCTTATTTGGCTGCTCGCTATGGACTTCATCAAATAGGTATTATGGGCCTATCGCCAGATGCTGAGCCTACCCCTGATAAAATGGCTGAGATTACTAAATTTTGCCGTGAACACAAGGTTAAATATATATTCTTTGAAACCCTTGCCAGCCCAAAACTTGCTCAAACTATTGCTAAGGAAACGGGTGCTCAATTGTTGGTCTTGAATCCTCTTGAAAATTTGACAGAGGAAGAAATGAAGCAGGGGAAAAGTTATCTATCAATTATGAAAGACAATTTAGTCAATTTAGAAAAAGCATTGAAGTAAAAAAAGTCGTTTGAATCATATGATTCAAACGACTTTTTTAGATGATCAGCGGCCGAACCGCTGTTATGATATAAGGATAACCAGGCTGTTTGAGAAATTGGTACATTACATAAAATACGCCATATATTGACAAGGATTGATAATTCAATTACAATTTGGATAGTTGGATTATTCATAAAATTCAATGCTTAGTAAATGCAGAATAAAATTGAGAAACTTCATCATCAGTGGATTAAGTATTTATAAGGAGTGTTGCAGATGAGTATTAAAGTTATGATAGTAGATGATTCACCCTTTTCACGAATGATGATTGGAGAGGCCTTATCGGAGGGCGGTTATGAAGTTGTTGGTGAGGCTGATTCTATAGATTCTTTGATCGAAACCTATAATAGCTGTAAGCCTGACATTGTAACAATGGATATAGCGATGCCGGGGGCTGATGGCTTTGAATGCAGCAGAGAACTTCGCATTAATGATCCTAAAGCAAAGATAATACTCTGCAGTTCCATGAAAGATGAAGAGTCGGAGACTGAAGCAAAACGGATAGGTGTTTCCGGCTATATCCAAAAACCCATAGATGCAGAAAATTTAATTAAAATTATAAAAAATATAATGTCTCCTGATTCTCTTTTTGAGCAATTAATGGCAAGAGGGCTTGAAACTTTTAATGAAGCTCTTGCGCAAAGTTTTATACGTATGACGAAAACCCCTGTAACATTTAAGCCTATTGGAAACTCAGATGCTCCCTATATATCTCAAGGAATTACAACCGTTATTGGCATTATTGGTCAATCTACAGGGACGATGATTATGGATTTATCTGCTGAGACTGCAGATAAAATAGCGGAAGCTATTTTGCGGCGCCCAGCGAAAAACCAAGGAGAATTATTGGCAATGGTATCCGAGTTTGCTAATATCATTGCAGGCATTGGTTGTTCCATGCTGAATAAAAAGGAAAAAGCTTTTGCACTGCGGGTATCTCCTCCAAGTCTATTCCATGGCAATACGGCAGAGATTATAAGCCCTAGTGTCAAAATTCAAAAATCTTTGGCTGAAACGAATTTTGGCAGTGTGTTTTTAGGGGTTGGATTTAAGAAAGGAACGATGTTATGGATGTAAATCTTATTAATCCAATACTGGTTGCTTTTGCTGATGTTCTTCCGCAAATTGGCTTTCAAAAAATAGAGAAAAAAAACATTTCCTTAGTAGGTTCTACTTTTAAGTATGATGGAGTATTAATTAATCTTGCAGTGGTTGGTTCATTAAAAGGTGTAATTTTGATTGGTATGAATATTGATTCAGCAAAACGCTTTGCTTCAAAAATGATGATGGGCATGGAAGTTACAGATTTTGATAGCTTAGCGCAGAGCGCAGTTTCAGAAATGGGCAATATGGTTTGTGCCAATGCTTGTACTCAGTTTAGCAAAATTGGTATAGACGGCATGGATATATCGCCTCCTACTCTTATGATTGGTCAGGGAGGACAAGCTACATTGCCAGTAGCCCAGACCATTGTTATTAATTTTTTAGTGGATAATATTGATGTGAAAATATATGTAGGATTGGTATAGTAGCAATTATTATCATATAAAGTAGCTGAATAAGCATTTTAGATATGCAAAGATAATTCAGTTATGATGCTACTCAGCTTATTATCAATTTCGAAAGCATAGCTAATATTGAAGAGAGTCCTAAAAACTGGGGGAACAGATTATGCGTCTTCTAATTGTAGACGCATAATCTCTTATTCGCTTACAGATCAAACGTTTTTTAGAGGATTTCCCCAATATTGAAATTGACGAAGCGGCTAATGGGATTGAAGCTTTAGATAAACATCGTACTTTTAAACCAGATGTTATTACATTAGATTATATTATACCAGCCCCGGATGGTATGGCGATCCTCAAAATTTTGACTGCAATTGATAAAAACGTAAAAATTATTATGGCTACAACTTTAGGAAATCAGAAGTATATTTATAAGAGCTGCATAGAATGCGGCGCGTTTGCTATTATTGCAAAACCGATCACCCAGGAAAATCTATTAAAAGCTATCAAGAATGTTCAACATCGTACTAATGTAGGTGATGCAATTTGAGAAGAGTTGTTATTGATGATCTGCAGGACGGTATGATTTCCAACCAAACAATTTATAATGAACGGGGTACAGTTCTTGTTGGTCAAGGCGTTAGCTTAACAAGTTCCATTATTAAAAGGCTGAAAAAAACCGATATTGCATTTATTGACATTCAAGATGAGGAACAAGAAGTTACAAAGGAGATTTCCCTTACCCTAACTGTTGAAAAAAGCATTTCAGCTGTAAAAAATTTATCAGAGAGTTTATTTGCGTTAAAAACCATTAATATTAAGAATAATATTAATGAAATTGAAAAAGTAATATATTCGGTTTTAGACAGACCCTTTATTCAAGAGTTTCTTGGGACTTGCTGTCATGATGGGCTGTTATATAACCATAGCCTGCGCACAGCGATAATGAGCACCAATATGGGGCTAATAAAGGGATATGACACTTTAAACCTTCAAAAACTTGCGATGAGTGCTATTGTGCATGATTGTGGTATGGGGAAGGAATTTAAAGAAGATGAAGAACATGCTTATTTAGGATTTATTAAACTGCGTAAAGACCTGGATGTGGATATGGTAATTGCCTTGGTGTGTTTACAGCATCATGAACATGATAATGGTTTTCCGTTTTCCTGCGGTCGCTCCCAAATCAGCGAATTTGCCAGTCTTATAGCGATAGTGGATTATTATGATCGTTTATTAATGAAAAACATTGATCCGCGTCAAGCGTTGTTTGATACTATCGGACAAAAGAAGATACGTTTTAATCCTAATATGACAGATTTGTTTTCCTCAACTATTGATTGGTCGCGAATTTATAATATATCATAATTTTTTATAGACTGTTAGAATGAATGGAAAATATAGAGTGCTGTTAATAATATAGGCTGATGTACAAGGTAGATTCCAAGAGAATGCTGGCCCAGCCATATAATCATTTTAAGGGCACCGACAGGCGCGAGGATATCTAACTGCATATAAGGGACTTGGCTGAAGCCAAGTCCTTTTTTATCAGTATATATCATTCTGCCTAGTATAATACCGAATAGAAATACCCCATACCAGGGAAATAGGGGGTAATAATCTAGCGAGCTAAAGGTGCTGGTGATTAAGCCTACAGGGAAAAGATAGGGATTGGTTACAAATCTTTCAGAAAATAGCATGCCAATGATCATAGTTCCGAGGCTTGTAATAAATAGCCACAGCAGTGGCCGCTTGCCCATAAAGCTGGCAGACAATAAACTGATACCAAGAAAGTGTAAAATGCCGAACAGAATATAATAGCTCCCATTATAGAAATAAGTCACTGCTGTCAGCAACATCCCCCACAACAAGACTTTAATACCATGGTATGTGCTGCTGCGCCCTAGTGTGCTGCTTACGCCACAAATTATAATAAATAATATGGCTGACAATTTACCTTCTAGATACCAAAACCCTTGCAGATATTCTAAGTTATAGGCATAAATGTCTTTTAAGTCTACAATGAGATGGAAGAGAACCATTAAAATAATGGCGATACCACGCACAAAATCAATTTCCACACGACGAGTGCTGTTAATAGTATTACTTAACATGAGAGGAATCTCCTTATCACAAGATATAGACCAATTTTAACCAATGTACAGCTAAAAGGCAATAACAGAGGTAAAAACTATAAAGTTCATAGAGAAAAGACTTGGCTTTTTAATTTGCCAAGTCTTTTCTTTATGAAACCCAAACGGATAACATTTCTCGATTTGAAGTAAGGGCAGCTAAGTCTTGGCGCAAGCCAAGGGTTTTTACGGAATCAGAAAGTATAACACTTTCTAAGGTTTCAAGTCTTTTCTTATTTTTTGACTACAATAAGCATCATTTTAAAGTTTTCAGCAGCATCGACGCCATGGGGAATATCAGAAGGCATAACAATTGTTTGGCCTGTATGGGCAATGGTTGTTTCTCCGCCGATCGTCACTTCTGCTTCTCCATCCAGAATATATACCATAGCATCACCGTGGGTAGAATGGGTGCTGACGCCTTCGCCCTTTGCAAAGGCAAAGAGTGTCAGTGATAATCCTTCATTTTGCACAAGAGTAAGACTGACGACTCGTCCTTCTTGGTATTCAACTAGATTGCCCATTTCCAAGGCTTTGCCGAATTCGATATTTTTAATGAATTTCTTTTCCATCATCATACACGACCTTTCCTATGTTTTAATCTAACCACATTGTACCTTTTAATATATCCTGTTTCTGTGATAGCTATCACAAATGTCATATTTTTCATGGTAGCATATTATATTATTGTTCATATACTATCATGTAGTGTGTATTAGGAGGCAATGAAGCCTACAGAGCTCAGCGTAGTAGCTTTGTGGGTTATATTTATGTTTCCAAAGGAGAGGAATGAAATCATGTGTGGAATTGCAGGATGGATTAATTGGGAGAAAAATCTTGAACAGGAAGGCCGTGTTTTAGCTAACATGGTAGAACCCTTAGCCCCCCGTGGTCCTGATGCATCAGGGATGTATTTGTCATCCCATGCAGCCCTTGGTCATCGGCGTTTGAGTGTTGTTGATCCTCAAAATGGTGCCCAGCCCATGATTAGGTATAAAGGAGAGCATCTCTGTGTTATTACATATAATGGGGAACTTTATAATATGCCTGAACTGCGGCGTGATTTAGAAGCTCGGGGTTATGACTTTCGTACGAATTGTGATACAGAAGTGCTGCTGACTGCGTATATGGAGTGGGGACCTGCTTGTACAGAGCGGCTTAATGGTATTTTTGCTTTTGCTATTTGGGATGAAAAGGAGCAAATTTTGTTCCTGGCCCGTG
>Ga0074193_1003569_pt1 | contig 11166 bp, 13 predicted proteins | sample EPASupsiteHSE605_FD_64523 | JGI IMG/M metagenome (GOLD analysis project Ga0074193, IMG submission 64523) | Bioremediated contaminated groundwater from EPA Superfund site, New Mexico - Sample HSE6-05 | ecosystem: Environmental > Aquatic > Deep subsurface > Groundwater > Contaminated ...
GCTGGGGCAACTGGTCTCCGGGCTCCGTCCGCCTGAGCCGGGGGGTCTCCTCGATCGCGGTCGCGTCCTCCGGCACGACCGCGGTGATCCTGGTCGACGGGTCGGGTGCAGCCCTCGGCCTCGCGGCCTTCGTGCCGCCCGGCGGCACGTTCGAGATCTCGGTCCCCGACGACGGCGTCTACGTGCTTGCGATCGGGGCGGGGAACGTAACCGATACCTGGACGGTCTCGGTCCTGACCGCGACCCCGACCGTCACATCCTCGCAGGTCCCCGTGCCGCCCGCGCAGCAGACAGTGACGCAGACCTTTTCGGGCACGGGGGGCCTGTCTCCCCCGGCGTTCAACCTCTCGCCCGGCACGGTGAGCGTCCAGCTCTCGGCCGACCAGATGACGATGGCCTACCTGAAGGACTCCTCGGGCACGACCCTCTCCACGACCGTCGCGGGCCCGAACCCCGGCGGGTCGACGACGGCGATCGCGAGGGCCGGCGAGTATCGCCTCGAGGTCTGGGGGACCGGCACCTGGTCCGCGACCGTGACCTGGACCGGGGCGCCGGTCGCGGGGGCCGCAGTCTCGACGATGCCGCCCGGTACGGCGACGGCCACTGCACCTTCCGCGAACGCCACGCCCCCGACGATCGCAACGACGACCGCTCCGTCCGTCACGGTCACGACCGCGGAGCAGCACCCCCTCTCCTGGTCCGGGACAGGAGCGCAGGCCACGCCGTTCTTCGACCTCCAGGCCGGCGTCCACCAGATCGCCGTCGAGTCGGACGGATGGGTCGATCTGTACCTACTCGACGATCAGGGCGAGAGTGTCGGGGGGTCGCTGGCGTTCGAGCACGGGGGGACGAGCACTGTCGAGATCGGGAGGCCGGGTGCATACATCATGGATATCCAGGGGAGCGAACAACCCTGGCGGGTCTCGATCGCCCCGCCGCCCTCACCGTCCCCAACGGGGGGGTAGTTGCAGGATCCCGGCGTGACATCGACCCCTGGCCGCTCGGGCTCAGGGGTTCCGTCTCACCTCTCCATCTTGACGAACGTCCCGTCTCGGAGCTCGCGGAAGGCCTCGTTCAGCTCCGCCTCCGTGTTCATCACGATCGGTCCCCGCCAGGCGATCGGCTGGCCGATCGGCCGGCCGGCAGCGAGCAGGAAGCGAAGCCCCGCGTCGCGCGACCGGGCCCGGACGAGCCGCCCCTCCCCGAACCGGACGACGTGGGCGTCGGAGACCGCGGTCCGATCGCGTCCGAAGGCGCCCTCCCCTCCGTAGACGTACGCGAACGCCGTCTGCCCCGACGGGGTGGGGTGCTCGAAGACCGCGCCGGCCTCGAGCCGGACGTCGAGGAAGGTCGGCTCGGCCACGATCCCGACGACGGGCCCCCGCACGCCCGCGTGCTCGCCAGCGATCACCCGGACCGCGGTCCCCTCGCCGCGGTGGACGGGGATCGCGCCGGCACCGAGCTCCTGGTATCGGGGGTCCATCATCTTCTTTTCGGCCGGCAGGTTCACCCAGAGCTGGAACCCTCCCATCCGCCCCTCGACAGGGCGGGGCATCTCCTGGTGGACGATCCCCGATCCCGAGGTCATCCACTGGACCGCGCCGGCCCCGACCACGCCGTGGTGGCCCATGCTGTCGTCGTGCGCGACGATCCCCTCGAGCATGTACGTCACCGTCTCCATCCCCCGATGCGGGTGGTACGGGAAGCCTGCGAGGTAATCGCCCGGTCGCTCGGCCCGGAAATCGTCGAGCATCAGGAACGGGTCGAAGCGCGGGAGCTCGGAGAACCCGAAGGCCCGCCGGAGCCGGACCCCCGCCCCCTCCACGGTCGGCCGTGCCACGAGCACCTCGGCCACCTCGCGTTCGTCTGTCATGGCCGCCCATCTTCTCGCGGAGGGGATAAGTGCATCGCTGACTGCGGAGCCGTTCCTTTTCGTCGGCGTGGAGCGCACGTCCCGCTCTCCCGTGTCGGGCACGGGATCGCGTCGCGGGCACGCCCGTGCGAGCACGGAACCGTTCTGATCCGGCCCCGAACGATGCCTGCCCTTCCTTTTCGGCGACAGGGGGGAGGGTTTCGTCAGCCCCGGACCGGGCGACGAGGAGCCCCCTCTTTTATCTCCCCTCTTTACTACGGAGTGTATGGATGAGCACCCCGGATCGCTGGTGGAGGAGAGATGCCGTGACCTGGGAGTCCCCCTGGTCGGCTTCGCGCCGGCGGAGCGATGGGACACCCCCCGTTTCGAGCCCTGGGTGCCGGAGGCATTCCGGCCCGCTGCGATCGTTCCCGGGACCCGGACCGTGATCGTGATCGGACTACCCGTCTTTCTGCCCGTGGTCGACACCGCCCCATCGATCTGGTACCACGAGCTCTACGGAACGGTCAACGCCCTCCTCGACCAGCACGCCTACCGCATCGCCGCGGATCTGAACGCGGCGGGCTTTCCGTCGGTCCCGGTCCCGCGGGACGGGTACGGCTCGATCAGGGTCCTGAAGGAGCAGCCCGTCGCGTTCTTCTCCCACCGCCACGCCGCGTACCTCGCGGGCCTCGGCACCTTCGGCGTCAACAACACGCTCCTGACCCGGGCCTACGGGCCGAGGGTGCGGTTCGCCTCGATCTTCACCGCGGCCGAGATCCTACCGGCCCCGGTGATGGAGGAGCCGCTCTGCACGCGGTGCATGCGGTGCGTCGAGGCCTGTCCCGTGGGCGCCCTGGAGCCCGTCGAGTATCCGGGGGCGCTGACGGACAAGAGGGCCTGCACGGCCCGGTCCGAGGCCCTGTTTCGGCGGCATCTCTCGCCGTGCGGGCTCTGCATCAGGGCCTGCCCGGTCGGCGAGGACCGGCACCTCTTCGGGCGGGAGGACGAGGGTATCTACGACGAATCGGACGACCGTTTTGCCCCCGAGCACCGATCGTGGACGCACGTGCGGTCGTACGGAGGGGGATGAGCTGCGGCGCATGCGGACGACTCCCAGGCGCATGACCAAAAAAGGACCCTGGAGGACGCCCTCCGATGCAGGGAGGGCATCGGAGTCCGGCTGTTGTTGCTGGAGAGGGGAACGAGGCCGGGATGGAAGGGGAGGATCCATCGTCGTTGCGTCGTCAATACCGCTTCATCATCGTCTCCCCTCCGTCGCGCCTGTTCCGTTCCGTCGTTGCCGCGGAGGCCCGCGCAGGACGCGGGCCGGCCGGATGGCTCGCAATCTCGCCTGTGCTCCGTTCGCATGCTGTTCGCATCGCTGTACGGGGCACACAGAGGTCGGCGCACCCGTTTCAGGGACGGAACGGCTGACAGCGAAGCGGAGCGGGGTGACGGTACCCCTGTACGGGGGGCGTATCGTTCATCACAGCCTCCATACCATCTGGGGTTCCCGCGGACATAAGGAACCGGATACCTGCTCCGATTTCGGGGATCGGATCGACGTTCGACCTCGACCAAATTCGGTATCCTGTCCGGATCGACGAAGAGATGATCGAGGGAGTACACACCTGCACCTTCGGGCTCGATCGGGACCGGTTGCTCTCGGGTCAGCAGGAGGAGAACGGAGGAGGGTGTTCTATCGTCGCCGGCGAGGAGGAACTCGGGAGATCGCGCCAGCAGCTCATGGAAGACCGCCTCCGGCTCATACTCTTTCTCAAAGATCAGGACAAGAGAACCCTGACTGTTCGAGATGAAGATTGGGCGCTCCGTACGTGTCTCGGAGTGCTCCCGGCGGTAGACCACGATCCTAGAATTGATCTGTCAGGTCGCCTCACGAGGTATTCCCGGGATCCCCATGTTATCCGCGGGGAGGGCCGTACCGAGGCTCCAGGTCCGACCACCGTTTTCAACCCGGTCTCCATCGGGATACCCTCGTGCAGGCGCCCGAGCATCTCTGGACGGGGTTTTACCTGTTGAAGGGGTACCCGGGTCTCTCTCCTACCCTGAGCCGGGGCAAAGGGGAGGAATGGTCGTTCGGACAGTATCCGAGTGGCGGGAGAAGAGAAATACCCGCGGAGAACGTTTTCGGAGGGAAAAAGGGACAACGGTGGTGAATGATCCCTTTTCATCCTCCCGCCGGGACGGGCGTCGGCCAGGGCAGTGCGTAAAGGCTCTGGCGGGCGTCCATGAAATGGAACCGCTCGATCAGGAGCTCCTCTGCGGCGAGTCGCCGGAGTGCGTACCGGACCGTCCTCGACGGGAGCGCGGTCCGTTCGATCAGATCCTTCTGGGTCAGCTGGCCGTCGATCTCGAGGACCTTGAAGACGAGCTTGGCCGAGGGCGGCAGGTGCCCGATCGCACCGATCAGCCCTTTAGGCGTGTCCGAGACAAAAACGATCACTCACGATTGCTCACAATTAACAATTGTTAATAACCCGACATAAAGATGACGGTCTTCCTCCGGAGTATCGGGGAAAAAAGAGGTTCCTCTCAGACCAGTATCTCGTCGAGTGCGAACCGGACCTTCGGCATCGGCCGGTCCGCGGCATAGCCGATCGGGCAGAGCATGACCGGGACGAGCGGTGCGGGGATCCCGAGGATCCCGGTCACGGCGACGGGGTCGAACCCTCCCATGGGGCACGAGTCCAGGCCGAGCGCCTTTGCTCCGTTCAGGGCGTTCCCGAGGGCGAGGTAGGTCTGGGCTGTCGACCAGGCGAGCCGCTTTTCGGGCGGCATCTCGGCCGTGAACTGCTGTGCCATGCCCAGGACCATCTGTCGCATCTCCTCCGGTACCCGGTTGGCCGAGAGGAGGGCATCGAGCCTCGCGATCAGGCCTTCGTAATCGGGGTCTGCGCAGAAGACGAGGAGGTGCGAGCAGGTCGTAACCTGCTCCTGGTCGAACGCGGCCGGCCTCAGTGCGGCCTTCTGCGCCGGGTCCGTGACCACCCGGATACGCCAGGGCTGCAGGTTGAGGGCGGACGGCGCGAACCGGACCAGCTCGAGGAGTTCGTGCACCGTCTCCTCGGGCACGGTCCGGCCGTCGAACCGCTTGGTCGCGTATCGCTGCATGACGATCTCTTGGAACTTCATCGGAGCCATCGAGGGTGACTCCTGTATATATCCCTATTTCGGCGGTGCCGGGGCCTCTCACCGGGTCGTGGGGGTGTCGGCCCGGAGGCGGGCCTGCGGAGAGCTGCGGCTGGAAGGGGGCCGCCGGTCGCGGGGGGTTTCGCAGCTGCATTCCGACACGGTTATCCGCATGCTGTTCGAAAGATTCGAGGATGGCGTCCGCTTTCGAACTCAACACTCCATTTCGCCCCTCGCCGAAGTTCAGGCTCTGGTACGGGCTCTCGGCCTTCCTCCTGGCACTGGTGTTCGCCTGCATCTACGTGCCGATCGCAGCCCTGGTCGAGGTGCCGTCCGTCGTGAATATCGTCACCATCGTCCTCGCTCTCGGTTCGCTCGCCCTCTTTCTCGTCTGGACCGTCCTCTACTACTCGAGCATGCAGTACGAGCTCCGCGACGACGAGCTCTCGTGGCGGCGTGGGGTCTGGTTCCGGCGGACCGGGATCGTCCCGTACAACCGGATCACGAACATGGATGTCCGGCAGGGGCCGCTGATGCGGGCGCTGGGCATCTCGAATCTCGCGGTCCAGACGGCAGGGTACTCGGGCCAGATGGTACCCGAGATCGTCCTGGAGGCGATGGAGCACGCGGAGGAGCTTCGGGAGACGGTCCGGTCCGCTGATGCGGGCGCTGGGCATCTCGAATCTCGCGGTCCAGACGGCAGGGTACTCGGGCCAGATGGTACCCGAGATCGTCCTGGAGGCGATGGAGCACGCGGAGGAGCTTCGGGAGACGGTCCGGTCGCGGGTCCGGCTGGAGACGGGCGGCGACGGGACCGGCAGCGGCACCGGGACGCCTCGCCCCGAACGGCACGCGGTCGACCTGATGATCCTCGAGGAACTGCGGCAGATTCGTGCCCTCCTCGAGCCAGGGCGCTGAGGGCAAGATATTTACCGGACGGAGGGCATGATGGAGAGTATGCCACGACGAATCAATCCCAATAAGACCCATGAAGGCCCCGGGTGGAACCGTCCCGACAACCCCGCCATCGGCCCGACCGGCCCGAGCCCGGACCGGGTCCGTCGGCTCAACTCCCAGCGGTATCACCCGGCACGGTATCTCGCCTCTATCTCCGAGCCCGGGCCGAAACCGGATCAGGGCCCCCGGCTCCACCCCCACCGTTTCACCTCCGACCGGTTCCCCCACCCGCTCGTGGCCCACCGGCCCATGCCGCCCGTGGTCCACGACCCCCAGCGCGCTCCGCATCTCCAGCGCTTCGCCGATTTCGATGTCGGAGGAGACGCGGCGCAGCGGATCGAGAGCCCCATACGGCCGCCGATGCGCCTGACCCGGGACGGCCGGATCAAGGCCCGGGACTTCGGCCGGCGTTTCTGAGAAGCGCCGGTCCTACGCAATATTTTTATTTTTCGGCCTCGATACCCGCCGTCGAGGCAGAGAGTATGCCGAAGGTCAAAAAGAGGGACGGGAGGACCGAGGAGTTCATCCCGGAGAAGATTGTCGTGAGTGCCGTCAAGTCGGGAGCGTCGCCGGAGGCGGCCCGCGAGATCGCACGCGAGCTCGAGCGGGATGCCGGCCCGACCATCAGCACCAGCGACATCAGGGAGCGCGTCCTCGATGGGCTCGGGCGCCGGAACCCCGACTGGCGGCGGAACTGGGAGGTCTACGACCAGGCCGTCAAACGGCGCGGGTGACCCCGGCGGCCTCGCGGGCCGTGCCCATGAGGTATCCGCCGTACGCGAGCACGAAGAGCACGACCGGGTATGCGATCCAACGCTCGAGCCCGCCCGGGCCGAAGACGAACATGGGGCTCGCCGGGCCGAGGACGTAGTACGAGAGGAGGGTCAGGAGCGAGATCGCCCCGAGTGCGGGTGCGATGATGCGCAGTGGGCCGCGAATCACGGTGACTCCCGCGATCGCAGTGACTGCGCCCGCGACGAAGGTGAGCAGGGCCGAGAGCCCGTGAATCGTGCCGTAGTTCCCGGGGAAGACCCCGACGAGGAAGGCGCCGAGGCCGAAGAGGCCGAGCGGGACCGTGGCCAGCCCGACGAACCCGGCCCGCTGGAGGGCGAATGCCGCCCCGATGATGAGCAGGCCCGTTGCCAGCATGGTCAGGTTGAAGATCGTGGCCGAGGGCTGGAGGATGATGCTGTTCGGCGGCACCGTCGCCCCGAGGTCGCTGATATCGTTACGGGCCGTGCTGTAGCCCGGGTAGAACGTCTCGGCCGAGATGATGCCCATGAAGGCGATGCATCCGGCGAGGACGAGGAGGGCGCCGGCGATCGAGGTGAGCCGGCCGAGGGCAGGGGGATACTCCGTCACGTGCAGGGTATCCTCCGCGTTCGGATTTATGCGTTGTCGTCGGCCGGCGCAAACGTTTTTCCTTCGAGAGTCCGATGATCGCACCAGGAGTCTCCATGCCGGCCGACGAAGAACTCATGCAGATCGCCCGTGAGAGCGCGAAGGAGAAGGTGGGCTTCATGACCCACCTTGCCGTGTACATAGCCGTGAACCTCTTCCTGATCGCGCTCTGGTGGGCCACCTCGGGCCCCGGCAGCTTTCCCTGGTTCATCTTCGTGACCTTCGGATGGGGCATCGGGATCGCGGCCCACTACGTGGGCTCGTTCCACGGCAGGGCCTACACCGAGCGAATGGCCGAACGCGAATACCGCCGGCTCAAGGGCGAGCGATAGGGCCCCCCGGGCAGGGATGACGTCGAGCGGGTGCGGGAGCTCCGGCACCGGCTCCGATCCGGCGGCAGGGGCGCGTCGGGCCGGATCATCGATCACGGGGACGACGAGAGGCGTCCCTACGTCGTGACCCGGCATCTCCTCTTCTCTAATCCGTGCTTCCGCGCCGCTCCTGGTGGCGTATCGTCGACGGTGCCGGGAGATTCGCGTTCCTCTCTGGAGATGGTCGGGCACCGGCACGCCCCGCGCAGGGTCGAAAGGGGTGCACGTCTGTCGATAGATTCCGCCGGCACTTTTTTCCACCCCTGCTCCCCTCCGGCCGGAGGGCGATGATCGGCGCACGCTGCCAACGGTGTGTCTGTTAGAAATCCTTATTATCCCCTAGCGGTATTTTGTGTCCTGTGGTGCCGGGATCTCGAACTCCCCTCACCAGTGTGACTGCCGGCCCGTCCGGTCCGGAGGTCGACAGATCCAGCCCGGCGAGGGCGACCGTCGACGACGAACAGCCGAATGGTGTCCTCCTCCGGGGATCGTGTGCGTTCGAGCACGGCGTACAGACGCCGCGGACAGTATCCGATCGGGGGGAGGAACAGGCCGCTCTTTCTGCAGAGGGATCGGTCCCTCCCCTCGAGACGTAAGGAGAGACATATGCGTGTTCATCATTCCAATGCAACGGCCTCGAGAGGCCGCTGGACGAGCGCGGGGAAGGTCGGGGTGGCGGTAGTCCTCCTCGTCGTCCTGCTCGTCCTCGTCGCGCCGGTCCTGGCAGCCAAACCGGCTCCGGGACCCGTCCTGCTCAACCCCCTGACGATCCCGAAGTGGGTGAACCAGCTCGACGGCCCGCCGCCCGTGTACGAACCGGTATCGGGCAACTCCTACGAGGTCAGAGCGACCGAGTTCCGGCAGCAGATCCTGCCGGCTCCGTTTGGCACGACCACGGTCTGGGGCTACGGCGGCCAGGCCAGGGACGCCGTGACGGGCGGATCGCTCGGCTTCGTTGCGAACTCCCCCGGTCCGAGCTTCAACGTGACTCGCGGGACGACCACCCAGGTCAAGTGGATCAACGACCTGACCAACCCGCACCTGTTTCCGGTCGACCCGACCCTCCACTGGGCGAACCCGAACGGCATGACCAAGCCGACCGCGCCGTTCCTCGCCTTCCCGCCGGGGTACGCCGAGGCGCAGACGAACGTCCCGCTGGTCACCCACGTGCACGGCGCGGAGGTCCAGTCGACCTCTGACGGCTTTCCCGAGTCATGGTTCACGGCCAGCGGTCAGCACGGACCGAATTACACCTCGGTCGTGCCCGGCCTCACAAATGCAGCCGTGTACGAGTACCCGAACCAGCAGCAGCCGGGCACGATCTGGTACCACGACCACGCGCTCGGGGTCACGCGGACCAACGTGATGTCCGGCCTGGCCGGGTTCTACTTCATCCGCGACCCGGCCGACCCGATCGAGCCCCTCCTCCCGAACGGCAGCTACGAGATGCCTCTCGCGATCCAGGACCGCACGTTCTACCCGAACGGCTCGTTCTGGTTCCCGACGGTCGGGCTCGATCCGGCGGTTCACCCGTACTGGAACCCCGAGTTCTTCGGGGACACGATCATGGTGAACGGCAAGGTCTGGCCGAACATGAACGTGACTCAGGGCACCTACCGCTTCCACCTTCTCGACGGTTCGAACGCCCGGTTTTACACCCTGAGCTTCTCCAACAAGATGCCGTTCACGCAGATCGGGTCCGACGGCGGGTACCTGAAGACGGCCGCTCCCCTGAAGGAGCTGACCCTCGCGCCGGGCGAGCGCGCCGACGTCCTCGTGGACTTCTCGGCCCTGCCGATCGGGACGAAGGTGATCCTGCAGAATACGGCCAAGGCGCCCACGCCGCGTGGTAAGCCGGCTGACCCGCAGACGACCGGGCAGATCGTGCAGTTCACGGTCACGGGCCCCGGCGGTCCGACGTTTCCGGTACTGCCTGCCGCGCTGAACCCGACCCTGACCGCCCCCTTCCCAAACCTGCCGGCCCCCTCAGTGACGCGCATCCTGACGCTCCAGGAGGTCATGGGAGCGCTCGGACCTACGGAGATCCTTCTCGACGGCCAGATGTGGGACGCCCCGGTCTCGGAGAAACCCCGGCAGGGGACGACCGAGGACTGGGTGATCGTCAACCCGACCGCGGATACGCACCCGATTCACCTGCACCTGGTCCAGTTCCAGCTCGTGAGCCGGCAGGCGTTCCAGACGAAAAAGTACCAGACGGCCTGGACGGCCCAGAACGGGATGATGCTGCCGCTCATGACTGCGACCGTGCCCGTGGATCCGACCCCGTACCTCCAGGGCAAGGCAACCGGCCCATTGCCGAGCGAACTGGGGTGGAAGGATACGATCCAGATGCGCCCCGGCGAGGTTACGCGGATCCGCGTCCGGTTCGCCGCGCAGGACGGCTCGGCGTTCCCGTTCGACCCGACAGCCGGTCCGGGATACGTCTGGCACTGCCACATTCTGGACCACGAGGACAACGAGATGATGCGCCCGTACGTCGTGACCCCCTGACCTCTCCTATTTTTTTTTATTATCGCCGGGCCCCTGCCACACTCTTTCATCGGGGTAGTCCATTCGAACGGTTCTATCCCGGACGGAGGGAGGTCTCGAGAGCGGACCGTCGCGCCCGTCGCGGCCCTGCCCGGTGCATATGCACGCTGCCCTCTCCTGCCGGCCCGACCACCGCATTCTGGGATCGCACGGGGGAGGTCCTGGCTCGACCAGAACCGCAGGACGACGATCTGAAACCGGGGCCGAGAAAGAACCCGTTCGGCAGTGTGGACGACCTCACCCTAGATTCAGGTATATTTATATATCGTCGCGTTGGGTGGCGGGCGGTGAGGACCATGATGTATGTGGTTACCCTTGTCCATTCCCCCGAACTGTGCCTTGCACGAAAGGAGTTCGGGGATGAGGCGAAGCGCTGGATCGGCGGTATGGACGACCTGGCAGAGAGGCTGGGCATACGTGTTCACGGAGCCTACTCCTGTCCGCCTGAACACACATTCTACATCATTCTCGAGACGGACGATTTCAGGAATGTCTCTTCATTCTTCTCGGGTATCATGCTCACGAACCACTCCGGGCGGGTATCCCCGGTTATTCCGGTCAGGGAGGCTTCCGAACTGCTCATCAAATAGGCCGGATTTTTCGATCCCATCGCCGGCAGGGTCGTCGCCGCACGAACGGTCGAAGATGCAGTCCCGGTATCGGTGCGGCGCGGTAACGGCCCGGCCCGCCCTTCCGACCCCGGGGGGGCCGCCCGAAGGCGCGCGGTATTAATACCGGTCGTGTCCATGCTCCAGCCATGGAGACCCTCGACGCCATCACGACCCGCCGCTCGGTGCGGCGCTTCACCGACCGGCCGGTCGACCCTGCCACGGTGCGGACCCTGCTCGGTGCGGGCATGCAGGCCCCGTCGGCTGGCCACGC
>Ga0074193_1003571_pt1 | contig 11155 bp, 15 predicted proteins | sample EPASupsiteHSE605_FD_64523 | JGI IMG/M metagenome (GOLD analysis project Ga0074193, IMG submission 64523) | Bioremediated contaminated groundwater from EPA Superfund site, New Mexico - Sample HSE6-05 | ecosystem: Environmental > Aquatic > Deep subsurface > Groundwater > Contaminated ...
GGCTTGTGTCGGATTGTGAAGATGCTCCAACACAAAACAAATAATCACACTATCAAACGTCTCGTCATTGAAAGGTAAATTATAAATATCTGCCTGCATTAATTCTACATTATTAATACCTAGAGATTTTATCATCCCTTTAGCTTCTCTTATTGAATCTTCCGACAAATCAACCGATATGAAATTTGAATCAGGATTTTTTGTTGCCAGTATTTTTGTTTGCGCTCCAACTCCACAGCCAGCCTCAAGAACTAAGCTATCTTTGGAAAATCTTGAATCATTATGAATAATGTCATCTAATGTTGCTGCCTGGTCATTAAGCCTCAAAGCTTCTCTCTCAGAATATCCGTGTACATATTTGGTGCTTTCCATATTAGTGTTTTTATTAAATTTATCAATCCATTTTTGATCCGTTATATAAATATTATCTGAATAGTTAAAAATCCATTACTCTTTTATGACTTTCATCAGTGTACCAGCTTACGCCATATAAACGTCCCTTGCTTTCCGGTATTTTCTTCAATATACTTTCATCTTGCGACCAAAGTAATCCAATGTCCCGGTCATTATTTTCCGCGCTTGTTTCAGTAACATAACCGTAAACCTTGAATGCTTCTCTTTTTTTTAACTGTATTTGGGGTGAGCTCATACTGAATGTTTTAACAAAGATATTCTAAAAATTAATAACATCTAACGGTATTGAAATAACGGCACATAAAATCATTGATCCATTGGTCTTTGCAAACACTCTTCATGTCAGAGGCAAACTCTTGTAAGTGGCTGGCTTGTTATTTAAACTTTCTGCATACTTGACTTCAATTCCAATAAATCCGTTTTGACCAACCACAGAACGATACTCAACGAAAACATCAAAAGCAGAATGGTCGCAAGTGTAGCTACAATCACCTCTGCCGTCAGAATGTTCAAAGATTATTTTTGTAACCTCCTTTATCCTATCTGGAAATTGTCTGCTAAAAAATTCTGTCGCTAATGGATTTCCTCTATCGATCTGGACATATATGCAATTGTGGATAGCGAGGCTCCGAACTTAGTTGTCACACAGAATTGGAAATCGGTGGAGTCAATTATTCGGATTTAATTTCACTAAATATTTCCTCAATTCTTTTCAATTTGTTAAATTCTATATTCTTAAGGTTAATTATTATCTCTTTTTCTTTTGTTTTAATGGTGCCAATATTATTACTTATTTTTAGATCAATAATATCAGACCAGTTAATTGCTTGAATTTCTTTGTCTTTGGGGAAGAAATATCTCAATTTAGTACTATCCCATTCAATAAAACATCTTTCATGTCTCAGTTGAGAGTATCCACTTACAAAGAACAAAACACCCTGAAGAATGGAAATTATAAAGATCCAATCGCCTCTCAGGAGATTTGTGTCGAATCCGATAATCACGGAATAACTTAGAAAAAAGAATCCAGATAAAAAAAAGAACAAACCAGCAAACATTACAAATTTCTGATTATTACGTTTTATTGTGTACAGTTTAATTAATTCCATAGCTCTTATTTTATGAGACAGTTATTGAAGTCGTAAGTATACCTATTACAGAAAGGAAAGCATCCAATTGACATATAGTTTTTGTTAGCGGTAGTGCCAATTTGTTCGGCGTTTTTATTTCGTTTGTATTACAATCCGACTATTCCTATAAATCCTTTTTAAGATAAATCATATCAACAAGTTGTATGCCGCCATCGAAAATAGGGTGGTCGTAATTGTCTGTAAAAAAATTCTTTACTCGATATGACTCTTCAAATCCACAACTTTCATAAAACGATATGATTGTCGGAGTTTCACCTGTCCCTACAAGCATTGTTTTGTAGTCGTTTTTGTAGAAATCAAAAATGAAATTTATCAATGCCCTACCGAACCCTTTGCCTTGACATTTCTCGTATGTCGCTATGTTTTTCAACTCGCAGGTTTCGCTATTTATCGGTAATACAACGCAAACACTTTTCAAATCATCGTCATATAAAGCAAACAAGTCTCCACTCGGCAAATATTTGTCAATCATATTTTCCTGCTCGTCTGCCAACAATAATAAGTCGATAATATTTTCTATTTTCATCGCATCTCAATTCTTATTTTTAACATAGGCGAATCCAGTCCCTTTTGCTTTCCGTTCGTAAGAATGACATAATTTCTTCAAATCCTAACTTATGCATTTCTTCATACAAAACTTCCGACGCAGGTTCAACTTTCACTTTAACGTCGCAATTTTCACAGTAAATTAATCACCTAAAAACCAAGAGATATGTGTACACTCTGAGCAAATAAAACATGTAGCACTCCTATTAGCCCAATCAAAGTTAAAGAAAGTTGCAACAGCAGTATTTAACTGGGCTTGTTTTGTCCAAAAAAAAGCATTATTGCAAATAGGACATCTTAATTCATGTCCTTTTATTTCTACGCTTTGTGGATCGCTTTTTTTAATTCTTTCCATTTTTTAATGTTTATATAAGTGCCTCTGTTATTCTAAGAAGAAGACAATCGTACTAACTACTCTTGCTTTTTGAATGAAAGGTTCTTTAGGTTTTTCGCTAGTTTCTTCATCGTAATAATACTTACCTGCAATTGTAATCTGTCCTTGTGAAGCTGTTTTTATTTTACCCAATTTTGCTTGTGAATCGTTGGCAAACTGCTCTCCTGCGATGCGTGCATTTTTTGTGCTTTCAGCTATTAACTGAGGTTTAATTGAATTTAAATCTGGGAAAGAGTAGTCTGTACTTATATTACATGTTAAGTCCTTGCTAACTAAGTTCAATTCCATTTGAGCGATTTTATCCTCTGTACTTTTTACATCTTTCGATTGAAAAGTTAGGCTTTGAACAATGGTATACCTATCAATTTTTACCTGCACTTGTTGATCATTTTGCCATTTGGTTTCGTAATATTTTTGTCGGTCGGTTACGCCAGTATTATTTATCGTTATGTCATTTTTGTCATATCCAATATTTGTCAAATAAGTAATAATAGCGTTTTTCTTGTTTTCAGTTTTCTTAATTATGTCTTGCAAATTATCACCCGAATATGAAAAATTTAAAGAGATAGTAGCGGAAGTTGCTGTCATATTCATTTCGGCTAATCCTTTTACTGTGACTACTCGGTCTTTGTCGCTAAATGTTTTTAACCCTTTGAAAATAAAAAAGCCTAGTAGAAAAAGCCCTAATAATAGCGAAAAGGCAAGAATAATTGATTTTGATTCAAATTTGTTTTCCATAGTTATGAAGATTTAAGCAGTTATTATGATTTGTTATTCCTATTTAAAATTCAATGTCGTTTCCTATTTTTAAAATATCATCCATGTTTCTAGTGCCGTGTCGTTCTCAGCCTTGCCGCTAAATGTTACCCACTATGAACAGTGGCGGATTTCGGAGCTACGTATATATACACCGTGTCAGACCCTGATGCGAGATACAACGGATAATACACTACAAGCACCGCAATTGCCTACACGCGGATGTTGAACTAAATCCCTCTCGGGATAGTTTAATAATAGGCATAAAAGAAATTGACATCAAAATTTGTGTTATTTTCATAGTTTAGTGCTTTATTTACAATGTTTGCTAACTATTTGGGGGTATAGCCCGTTTTAATGGGCGATAATGCGTGTTAGCAGTTGTGGCTCTATCATTCATTGATCTCTTTGTCGAATAGTTCGTGTAGTTTTTTTTGCAATAATTTTTTATCCGGAAGTTGCGTTTTATATTCTGATACCATTGTCGGAGAAAGGCTTCTACTCAAAGCATATTCAACTACTTCACTGTCCTTGTTCTTACACAACAAAACTCCAATACTTGGATTTTCATTGGGTCTTTTTACATCTCGGTCTAAGGCTTCCAGATAAAAATTCAACTGCCCCAAATGGTCTGGCTTAAACTTGTCAGCCTTAAGTTCAAAGGCAACCAAACACTGTAAACCACGATGATAAAACAAAAGGTCTATATAAAAGTCACTATTGCCAACCTGTAATTTGAATTCTTCGCCTATGTACAGGAAATCTCTGCCAAGTTCAAGAATAAAATCTTTCATCTGTCTTACAAGACCATATTGTAACTCGCTTTCGTTATGCTGCTCCGGTAAATTTAAAAAATCAAAAATATAACTATCTTTAAATGTGTTCGACATGTCTGAGTTCACTTCTCTCAACGCTGTTGAGAGTTTTGTATTTCCAATCATTGTCCGCTCAAACAGGCTAGCGGAAATTTGTCGGTCAAGTTCCCTGAAACTATAACTTTCTTGCTTAGATAATTTTAAATAAAACTCTCGCTCTTCACTTGATTTACATCTTGAAAATATTGCCAGGTTATGAGACCAGCTAATTTCTCTCAACGCTGTTGAGAGTTTTGGAACGTCTTTGTAGGTCTCGTAAAATTGCTTCATTCTCCATAGGTTCTTGTCTGAGAATCCTTTTATATCAGGTTCGTTTTGTAGAATATATTTTGCTAATTCCGTCACAACTGAATCTCCCCATTCCGTTGTTGAAAGTTTCATACAGATATATTCGCCAATGTTCCAATAAAGGTTAATCAATTCTGCATTAACTTTTCTTAAGGCATTACTCCGCGTCTGTCTTATAATTTGAATTATGTCAATAAATCGATTATCCATATTTACTGTTGTTTGCAACAAATTTAGAAAATATTGTCCTGATATTTTTTGTTTATTTGCCTATACACATTAATATTCTGAGTTTTATGGGTGCATAAGGTATTTCCCATAGCTGCTAACAGCGGTTTATTTCATACTTGTCAATACCTTTTCCAAAATCAAATTAAATTCAGTCGGTTTTTCTATCATTGGATAATGTCCGGTTGCAGAGATAGTTTCCACTTGAAAACTATTTTTACAATGGTTTTTCAGCCCAGTTTCGTTTGTTGGGAAACTGTCACTGTTTATTAAATACAACTTGTAATTAAGCTGTTCCAGTCTTTGTGCATCGGTATAAGCATATTGCATTTGAGTTATTATTGTTCCATAGCCAATAACCGAATTGCTATTTGCAAAATCAGTTTTCACTCTGTCTTTCACTTCTTTCGAGGTTGTTGGGTGAAAAAGCATCATATCTGCATATGCAGGTGCCGAATTTTTAAAGTCGTTTTGCAGCATTTGAAAAAAGTCTGTCATTTGTTTCATCTGCTCTGGAGTTAATGAAACATCGATATATTTGAAATTATCGACACCTACAATTCCGACTATTTTTGAATTGTTGCTAAGTGCAGTTTGTAACATAATTTCGCCTGCCATAGAATGTCCAACGACAACAACATTTTTAAGGTTCATTGTGTCAATAAATGCTGCTACATCATTGGCATATTCCTCAATTGTCCAGTTGGTTCTTTCGGCTTTGGATTTGCCAAAGCCCGGCAGGTCAATTGCGTAAACATTGTAATTTTTAGAAAAATAATCTACTTGATTTTCCCAATAAGTTCCGTCAATACACCAACCGTGTAAAAATAGAAGTGTTGTGTTGCCTTGTCCTTGTTGAAAATAATTGATTTCAACTTGTTTGTCTCTGATTGTGACCTGCTTTGCTGTAAAGCTTTTTGAAGTTTGTGCCTCACTTACACTTGCTGAAAGTGAAGCAATGAACATGATTAAAATTGCTTTTGTTTTCATTCTTGTTTGATTTTGAAGCAAAAATAAAAGGCACATAGGACAGCCCTTTGTCATGGGTTTAAAAATAATCTTTTTGAACGTTCTTCTAAATAGTTTTCAATGCTGAAAGTCTTGTCGGGTTTGAAATGAGTTTGTAGTAATTTTAGTTCCTTTATTCTGTCAAGGCGAAACTCTCTTATTTCTTGTCGTAACTCACAAAAGGCAATTGTTGTCCAAACAGCACCACTGAAATAAACTGCATAAGGTTGAATTATTCGTTCTGTTATTTGCTCTTCCTTTTTTGACTGATATATTATTTTCAGTTTTTCGTTTTCTGTAATAGAATGTTGAATACTATCTAAATGCAAACTTGTTGGTGCCCATGGTTTTTGAAAACCAATTCTCGAATTTAGAAATTCTAATTTTTCTTTGTCCTTGATTGATAATACTGCCTTAATTTTTAAGAGTGCCGACTCGTAATTTTGTTTTAGTGAATCCTCAGTATGATAATTCAAAATTTTGCTTGTCGTAACCAAAGCTCTTGCTTCTTCTGCTGTGAACATTACAGGTGGCAACCGATAACCTTCGACTAAAAAATATCCTTTCCCTTCTTCTTCACCAATTGGAACACCTGCAAGTCTTAATGTCTGAATATCTCTATAAATTGTCCTATTGGTGACTTCAAACCGTTCAGATATTTCACGAGCAGTTGTCAGTCTTTTAGATTGAAGTTGAATTAGTATGCTTGTTAGTCTGTCTAGTCTGTTCATCTGCGGTTGGCTTCATTTATTCAATTTAATATCCAGTCTATAGCAGCCTCAAGTGTACTAAAAGGTTTAGAACAGTAACCATCATCCTGAGATTTAACTAGTACAGGAATTACGATATCTCGTGGATTTTCAGTAAGTATTGCTATTTTATAATTTCCGAATACATCAATATGTTTTTTATAGAAATTAGCAATTGCAATATGTTCTTTTATATTAATATTAAAATTTGAATTTCTGTAGTCTAAAATGAATCCCTTTTTATCTTTAGGGATTAAATCATTTTTAAAAGCATATTCCCAAGAAGACTCTATATCTTCAATAGTAATCAATCCATAATAGTATTTAAATAAAATACCTAGTGAACTATCAAATTTAAATTTAAATTTTTCCCCCATTTGTCCTTAAAAATAATTTTTCAGATAAGTCTTGATTCTAATTCACCTGATTTTTCCAGTCAGTATTACACATAACGATCTAGCAGTAAAATCCCGTTTTAAAGAGAGTTACTGCGTGTTATAGGGCGTTCTTAATTGTAATTATTTTATTCTCTCGTTTTAAAGAATAGGTTTTACTTTTCAAATTACAAAGCACATAAAGTTGTAATGCCTTTTCAAGATATTTTTTTGAATCACCAGAGTTATCAGTCATACATATTTGAGAAATACAGTCTGCTAATAATTCAATGTTTTCATTATTAAAACCCTTGAAACTAGTTATATATTCATTTGACTCTTCAATGTTTAAGGACAAAAATTTATTTAGATCGAAATCTGATTCTTCCAATAGCATTCCCGAGGCATCATTAATCTTATTTTCAATAGTTAATGATAAATTTTCTTTACCCCCAAATATTTTTTGCCCGATAAAGCTTATAATAAGCCCTATCTTCTCAATTTCTCTAAGTATGTAATCTTTTTGTTCCAATGTGATTTTATTTATAACGTGCAATTAAAATGTTCTATAACGGCTGCAGTATGGTTGATTTTCTATTTCATTGTAATTAATTCATTTACTCCAATTACAATCAATGTTGCAGAAACTCCCAAAACGGTAAAATATCCTATTGCTTTCATATTTAGTTTCATAATTCGATTGCTTTTCCATAAAATCAGAAATAGTATTGTTAACACAATCACAGCAACTAAATACTTATTCCACTCCAGCATCGCAGTAATTCTTACTTCATCTTGCAGATTAATTTCTCCGAAAAAGATAGGGAAAAATCTTGAAAACACGGCAGAAAATGTAATAGAATACGCATAAATTGATTTTGTCAACCATGTAAGCAAAAGAAATATCAATCCTTGAAGTATCGTAAAAAAAGGGCCACCTACTGCAGACCATAAAGCATCTGAAACATCTTTAAAATGTCCATTCTGGGGAGCCGCGTTATTTAAACCTAGTGTCATGTCATTCCCTGACAGTTCTCCAAATGTCCAATGCCCAAATTCATGAAAGAAATATGTGATAAATGCTATTGGAATAAAAGCAATTATTACCTTCCAATCAATTTGGCTTTCTTTTAAATCATTTCTTATTCTACTACTAAAAGTTTCTTTCATTTTTTCTTTGCAAATACCTCATTCTGTACGTATTTTTTATTAATCTTAGTTTTACAATTCAGACAAAAATCTCTGTGAACACATAATCCAGAACCACAAACTTTACATTTCCATTTTTTCTCTTCGTTTCTTAAAAACCCATCAAGTCCGTCAATCTGTATATTTGTAAGGTTTTCAATCATGCTCATGCCGTAATTAGTCCTGTATCTTTTATCAAGTTGTTTTAATCGAGTACATGGATATTTTTTGCAATCATAACAAAATCCAGATTCAGTTTCTGCTAATAAACTACAATTTACAATTTTGCAACTTCGACAAACATTCGGCTTATTCTCATCATCGATTTTAAAGCATCCTCCACATGGTTTTTTTTCTCGTAAATGACCAATACAAAGTCCACAATTCATTCCACATGGAGCAATAAGTCCTTGATATTTAATAGAAGGTTTCATATTGTGTTAAACAACTTATGCATGTAATTGAATATTTTACCGTTTGAACAACAAAGTCTATTTTTAATCATCCGACCGTTTTTATTTCTTTAATCAATACACACATTTATCCGATAAATTTTGCGCCAGCAATACCAATACCTGCTACAAGTCCGATTATGATTGCTATTAAAAAATCATTCATGTCGTAATTTGTTTAGTTAAGTTGTACGGTTTTTTCAAAATGCATACTAACGGCCCGCGTGTATGCTGTGATTGCTATTTAATCATCATTGACAGAGTTCCAAAAAAATTACTAAAATTATGGGAAAAAATTGCAAGTAAAATACTTCTGCTTTTTATTGTAATCCAACCCCAAACATAACCTGCCAATCCTGTTTGAAGGAAATAAATTAAGTCAAACCCAATTGAATTGTTTTTATCAATCTTTAATGCGTGCATAAATCCGAAAAGAATAGCAGTCAATAAAACACTGGAATTTCCTAAAAAAGAGACCTTTTCTTTTAATGCACTTGCTAAAAGTCCAAGTAATAATCCGCGAAAGAATATTTCTTCGTCAATGCCTGGTATCGAAATTTGGAAAGCCAAAGTTTCAAAATCAAATTCTGATTCTCCGAATATAAACCAAACAACACTTGAAAGTAGAACCATTATTATTGCTCCGACTGATGCGGATTTAAAGTTCTCTTTATGCTGTCTTAAAGTAAAGAAGTCATTTTCTCGAAATAATTTTCTGAACAAAAAATAAAAAACTACACCCAAGATTATTCCATATATTTTCCCGTCCCAATTCCAACTGCTTTTTATTATGTCAAAAGTTGGATAAAGCCTCGGTAAAACTTCTATAAACTGATAAACAATATAAGAAAAAGCAAAAACAAAAATTCTCAAGAAACTGATTCTATTTTTTTCTTTCAATAAAAGAATTGCAAAAGGAACTATAATTAGAACCTGTAAACTTGCTTGAAGTAATATTTTTGTCATACTCAATTTGATTTATAAAGGTTTCTCTGCATAGCATATAACGGTTCGTGCACAGAGTCCTATTGATTGTGCAAAGTTGATTTTCATTTTAGTTATAATCGTAATTTCCCATACTAATTAATATACTAATCTCGGGATAAGTTATTATTGCATCAAATTGCTTTGCAGGGGATAATATTTTTTTACTTCCAGTTGTATAGGTGACTTCCATTTTTTCTGTAAAAATCTCATCATCCATAATCAAAAATGAATAATTGTTTTTGGCTTCATTCCCAATTATATTTACTAGATCATGCCTTTTAGTCTCGTTTAAGAGATTAAAAGAAACAACACTTTCATCGTAAAAATGGAATTTACAGACACCTTTCACTCCAAGAAATGCAATAATATATGTTTGTGATGGATATTCTTGTTTTATAAAATATCCTATCCGATTAATACCTGTGCCCATTAATGTTTCTTTCTGAGCATGATACATACCGCAATTTATTATAATTTTTTTTGATGGGTTTTTACTTGCTAAATCGATAATTAACCTTGTCATGAACTCCTCTCTTTTATCCTCATTCTTTGATAATCTATAATCAGAACTTTCTTTTTCCAAATCAATTAATTGAAAGAATCTTTTATACCATGACCCGTATTTTTGAATTAATATATCCTGTTCTTTTTCAAATTTAGCTTTGAGTAATAATAGCTCATCCGTATATTCTTTTGAATCAATTTTAATCTGCTTAATATTTTGAAATTCTTCAATCAATCCAATAATTTTCTCAATTTCTGAAATGGAATTAATAAAATTATCCTGCCAATGATTTACATCCATAAAATAAATTTGAACATGTCTCTCGCTATTGTTAATATTCCTTATCCTATTTATCCAATAGGAATCAAAATAGTTGACGCTATTTGGCAGATAATCGATTTTACTATTTACATAATCTTCAATCATCCAGTTAAATGCATTAAAACTTTCTGTAATAAATATTGTACTATCATCAGATGTATTTTCTAATATAGTTGATATATATTCTTGATGCTCTTGTACATAATGGGTTTCTCCAAGAATAATAATCCGATGAGTATTTATAACGCGTTGTAACTGCGATGGGATCTGGTCGCTGCTAAAAGTTACTAAATCTCTCTCAACGACAGTTTTAATATCCTTGATTTGTCCCTTTTCACAAGAACATATAATTAATAATAGTAAAAAGATGTATGTTCGCATTTCATTCAATTTGCATAACGATCATGCGTTAATTCTTCGTATTTATCAAATAACTCTGCTATCTGCTTTTGAGAAAGGCAAATAATATCTTGATCAAGTTTTACCTCAATCTCTGTCGCTCCATTCTCTAATCTGTAAATTTGAATAGCAGACTCTTTCATAAAAATACATTTCATTTCTATTGATTAATGCCGGATAATAATCCCGTGGTTTGTGGTTTGAGGAATTAGCCGCCAACTCCATCATCCCAAGTGGTACTTTTCCTAAATATACAAAATATTCAATTTAACCATCAATCCCCCAATACCTTAAACCACGTGTTATGGGCTGTTTTTTTTTCGATTCGGTTTTCTACAACTGTTTTCTTGCATTTCTTTAAGTTAATATTTTCAATTCAATTAAGCCAAAAGTTCAATTCGATTTCCCTCGACATCAAGGACAACGCTTTCAAAATAGCCATCTCCACTTGTGCGTGGTTCTCCAACTATTTTATAGCCATCTGAACGAAGTGTTTCTGTAAGAGAACGGACAGCTCCTT
>Ga0074193_1003572_pt1 | contig 11150 bp, 6 predicted proteins | sample EPASupsiteHSE605_FD_64523 | JGI IMG/M metagenome (GOLD analysis project Ga0074193, IMG submission 64523) | Bioremediated contaminated groundwater from EPA Superfund site, New Mexico - Sample HSE6-05 | ecosystem: Environmental > Aquatic > Deep subsurface > Groundwater > Contaminated ...
GTTCAAGTAAAGGTGGAGCAATTGAAGTTTTTGGTGTCACTGAGAATGTTCTTATTGAGAAGAGTTCATTTTGTAATTGTAGTTCTAATTCTGAAGGTGGTGCTATTCATGTTTCTTTGAATGGTGGGTGTCTTGGTTTTCGATTTCTTTGTGGTTTCATGTGTTATACTGGGAATACTGATACATTAAATGGTGGTCAGTTCTGGTATACAAAGGGCAGTAGTACGACAAAACATTACTATTCATTGAATGGAATATCATATTGTCACAACAACATGTTCAATCAACAGAATTTGGGATGTTCAGTTGTAGGTGGAGAGTGTAACATGGATCAAACAAATGGTAGCTACTGTCAACTATCAAAATGTCCATCTTTTCTATTTCTTCAAACAGTTTTTACTAGGTTTAGTCACTCTAATGTTGTACATAACATTGCCTCAGGATATGTTACATTTTCTTTTAACAATGGAAAAGGAGAGTCATCATTTTGCAACTACATTGACAATCAAAGTAATGAATACGGAGTTTTCCATGTTACCCAAGGATTTGAAGCAACACTAAAGAATTGTGTATTCATTGATAACAAGCATTACACATTTGATCTCTATTCCAGCACATTATCACTCTATGATTGTTGTGTGAACCCATACACCTTCTGTCGTGGAACAGCCACAGTTTCTAATGTAACAACATCAAACTGTGTCCTCATGAAACAAGAAAACCAAGATATCAATCTTTGCCGTGATGTTTCAACTCATCACATCTCTCACAACTCTCTCTTCCCAAAAATGCTCCTCCTGTTCTTATGTTACTAACGATAAAATAAACCTTATTTATGAGTGGTTTTTCTAGACATGAGTTAGAGTTCTGCAAAGATGTTACGAAAAGGCTAATTGACCACCCACTCTGCAAAGCCTATCTCAGACCTGTAAATCCCGAGTTAGATGGTGCACATGATTATTTTAAAATTATAAAGCATCCAATGGATTTAGGAACAATAATGAAAAAACTTGAAAACAACGAATACACAAAAGTACAAGAATGGCAATCTGATATTAAACTGGTTTGGGATAATTCAAAAGAATACAACACTGGAAAAGGAGTACTCCACCTCACAGCAGACAAAATGATTAAAGTCTGCAATAAAATTTTCAAGTATATTCCCAAAACTGAAGTTGATATCTGGATACTAAAACTATCCAAGGCTAATGCTAAGCTCGCTAAGTTTCTATCTAAGCCACCTTCGGAGGAGAGTCTGCTACCCAAGTTACCTGAGTACGAGATTAAAGAGGAGTAAATTGTTTTTTTCCTTCACTCATGATACTGGATTCTGGTATAGTTAGCGACCTAAAAAATGGATGGAATATTGAAGGGGTTGTTTCTATTGATGATTTTATAACTTTGAACAGGGATTTTGGAAATATGAAAGATTATATAATTAATTCCACACCTCCATTCTTTGAGAAGGCATCTGAGATTTCTAATTTAACCCCATTAACAACATCTCTAGATTTCCTATTTGGAGAACCTCTGATGAAAGGAGAGGTAACATCGATTGAAGGAAACGTCAATTCTGGAAAAACTAGGCTTTGCGCCAAGATAGCATGCGAGGTTGCAAAAACCGGCAATGTTTTGTATATTGATGTTGATCATAGTATGACATATCCAATTTTTGATTCAATCATTGATGGATTGGGTATTTCTAGGCCTTCTGTCTTTTGGGATTATATGTGCAAACCGAATGAAAGTAGTTCACTCACTATAGCGTCTTGCATCGAAGAAACTGAACTGTTTAGTATTATCAATTCGTATATATCCCATACTGTACCTGATTTAATTGTCATTGATAGCTTGTTTTCTCTTCTTCAGAGTTTAATGGGGAAAAATTCGCCAGGATTTGCTGTATTAGAAGAGATCTCAATTGAACTCAAGTTTTTGGCAAAACACTATGATGCAGCGATTATTGTTGTTAACTCTATCAAAGAACAGGAAAAACCACTTACTACATATCTAGGGAAGCAGTATTCTTCAATGTGGCACCAACGATTAATACTTATAACGAAGAATTCTCTTCATTCGTCATGCCATCTGGTTTGTTCACCCAGAAAACCCCATCATGAGAAAACAATATTATTGGAGTATTTGACTGAATACAATCAATAAGAATGGTGAGATCAAATCATATATTTACTGCTGACGAGCTAATTGAATCACTACTTAAAGTACTAGAGCTACTGTTACTTTTCTTTTTCATTTTTGAAACCGAGTATATGATCATGGCAAGAATAATTAAAAACGAACCACCAAGTCCTCCAAAAACTATTGCGTTTGATGAATTAGAATCATTGTTCTGAATAGGATCAGAGGAGTCTTTGTTTGAAGGAATATCTGATTGTGTTAAAATGATTTGTGTTCGTGGCAGATTAGACCTTGATGGTGGTGTTTTTGTCATTGTAGGTGGAACAACTGTATTAATTGTTGGATCATATGACTCTGTGAATGATGATTCAGATTCTGTTGGAGAAGTATATGATTCTGTGGATGAGGATTCAGATTCTGTTGTATCATAAGTCTCTGTGAATGAGGATTCAGATTCTGTTGGAGAAGTATATGATTCTGTGGATGAGGATTCAGATTGTGTTGTATCATAAGACTCTGTGGATGATGATTCAGATTCTGTTGGAGAAGTATATGATTCTGTGAATGATGATTCAGATTCTGTAGGAGGAATTATAGTTATTGTAGGAGGGATTATTGTTTTTGTAGGAGGGATTATTGTTTTTGTAGGAGGGATTATTGTTTTTGTAGGAGGGATTATTGTTTTTGTAGGAGGGATTATTGTTTTTGTAGGAGGGATTATTGTTTTTGTTGGAGGGAGAACTGATTGAGTCGGGCAGATTTCTGTTTGTCCATCGCAATAGCATCCATTATGACAAGAACTACACTTATTTGAAGAATCAACATAACCGTTGGGACATTGTACTTTGTATGCAATTGTATTCATTGAATAATACGGAATATCAAATATATTGTAGTTTATGGTATTATAATACTTTGTTTTGGGGAGATCAAATTGGTTCTTTTTAATTAGTAATGATCCATTGTTATAGAATACTATATCAGAATAATCAAATTCAGTTTTCTTGTAATTGAGCGTTTTCAAGAAATTATTACAATCTTTCACTATTTGATTTAATGAAAGAGGTATTATCAAACCATTTGACATACCAGAAACAATGTAGTAAGTTTCATCAAATGGGGTAATAACAATTTCATAATCTTGATAATAATTTAGTTTTTGAACCGAAGAAATGTAGTTGTCATCCATTGTTGTATATTCAACATTACATCTATTCCATAGAACTTGCATTTTCATGTTTCTTGCAATGCTTGTTCCTTGATGATCATTATTTTCAGTAAATGAAGCACTTTTAGCAAAAGAAACTACATTGTTACAAGTATCAAACTGCTTTTTCACTCGGCAAAATGATTTATACTGGTTATTACAATAAGGTATTAACTTATATTCAGAAAATTTTGTGGGGATAAAACTAAAATACTCATTTGAATAAGGGAGTGTCATGGTTGCCCCATCTGGGGCTACTGCTTTTATCGATGAGCAATGCGAACATGAAACATAAATCGGATAATCCAAATAACAAAACCATTCTGTTCTTTCACGACTCAATACCAATTCAATGGTTTGCACATCAATCGAATAATATGATTTAATGATCAAATGATACCCCTGAATTGAGTTTGAACCAACTTTATATAATCTATATTCACTATTAATTGTAGTATAGCCAATAGATAATTTACCGCTATAATAGAAAACCATATAAGTATTCATTATAGGGTCATAATCTTTTGAAATTAAGAAGCCATTATTTTTATAAAGAATTGTACTAGCACTACTATATTCAGCCTTTGGTGGGTTAATTGGGGCTGGTTTTCCATTTATTTTGCATGGATTAAAGATTTCTATCAGTTGAATGGTTACTCGGTTAGCAATTTTTTCTTTTCGTTTAAAAGGAATATTGATATAAACTTTTTCATCCTTATAGTAAAAAAGTGATTGGTATTTCAGAATTAAACAGTAAGTATTATCACCAAGTGATTCATAATCACATAATGGAATTATTAATGGGGCTTTAATAATGGCACATAACCTATCATAAGGAGTGTTAATAACACCATTCATATTGATGATGAAACGAGTACAACCATACTGAATATCATTAGAGAAGTCTATTGAACAGCTCCCCAAACCATTTAAAACATTCAATGGAACAAAGATTCCCCGTTCATTTGGTGATTTTTTGTTTGTTTCTACCACCATTGTTGCTTCCTGGTTAGAAAAAGACAGAGTTAGTTTCGAGTTCTGGCTATTATCATATATTACATCAAATGGAATCTGATTTGAGGTTATTATTTTCTCTGGATCAATGAAACTCATTCCACCATTCCATTTATCAGCTTTTGAACTTTGCAAAAAAACCACTTTAATCCATTGTTGTGGAGGATTTGGTATTTGCATTTTACACGAGATTTTTTGGAATTGAGGATTACTTGAAGTCACTGTTCCTGTCCCAGTAGTAAAAGAAATGGAATCGAGGTATCTAATTGGATTTTTGTTGATATCACATAAATAGAAATATGCTCTTGTTTTATAATCCAGCAAAGAATAACCAATTTGATTCATCGAAACAAATTTAACAACAATATTTTGCTTTGTAGAATACATTCCAACAGTTTCATCATATTGAGTTTGAATATAATCATCAAAATAGTTGGAGTTTTGGTCAATGCTATATCCTTGATCCCTTCCATGTTTCAAGAAGAGGTACTTTTTATTGATATCCTTTGCAACCATTGCACTTGTATATTGTGATTTGATACCGAATTCTTTACCAACATAAACCGAATCCACAGAGTTGATCTTTGTAGAAATACAAATGCTATCGTAACCATTGGTTTTACATCTTTTTATATCAACATTATCTCCAAATCTAATTGGATCCAGTATTAAATCATCATTTAGCCATATATCAATTTCTGTAACATACCATCTTAAATGTGTATTTGTATCTCCTTCATAAATAAACTTTGACAAAAACACAGCATTCTTTGTCAAATCAATGGTTGTATATGTTATGCTGTTTTGTATTGTATCACATGAACTTGAAGTACAAAATTGTGCTACCGCTTTATAGTATGGATCATTATCAATGTAATCATATTTAGTTGCATTCATTGGTTGAACAACATACATTTTTGGCAAATTTTCCATAGTATTGCCAGGATCTCCTTCTCTTGTTGAGTCTTCACTAAATAAACAACTAAGTTCACCTTCATATTCATACAATGGTACATCAAATGTTGATGCATCGATTAAATTATACCCAAAAACTGTTAAATTTGACCATTCTGTGATCCAGGTTAATTCTAAGCTAAAAGATCCTTCCAAATAAGGAGCTGGGCATTTGGTGTTGAAACCAAACTCAAGGGGAACTCCTGCTTTTATGTACGTGTGAACATCAAATGATGTTGCTCCTAAACCAATCTCAACTCCCAAACCGATTGTTAAAAAGGGGGTGGCTGTCAATTGAATATTATTAATTAATTCGGAAATGAAATTTGTGATATTATTATTATTTGAATGTGAAAATGACTTGATAGGCTTAGAAAAATCAATCCCATTTTTTGATAATTCCATCGATACACCAAACTTGAAGTCAGTTCTTTTAATGTAGGATAGGGTCTCAGCTAAAAATATAGCTATATCTTCAATCCCAATCTTAAATCTGATAGTTGTGCTAACACCCAGTGACAAACCTAATACTGATATACTATAAGTCAAAGCAGGAATTGGTATAGAAAATTCTTTCTCATATGGATCACTAGAATATAATGGTACTTTCCCCAAAATTTTAATTCCATACTCAAGAGCCCCAATGAGCTCATAGTCAATCTTAATGTTTGCATTTCCCATTGACAGATCGAACAAAAACCCGATATTATTATCGGCATAAGCCCCAGACACTGTTTTAAGAGCAGAAAATCTTGTGTCCAATTCGGTTGCATGTCCAGAGAGATCACCATCCCAATTCTTTGACATACTAAATGTTGTATTTACCGCTTTTTCTTCAGCAATTTGAATATTTGTAAACACTGATAATGGATTGACTTTGTTATACTGAAAAACAAAGATATTCTTTTCTTGTGTGATAAGATCATTCATTGATAATATCTCTTGTGTAACAGGATCAACAAAAGCTGCTCTCATTCCATTATTCTGATCCATAAATCCCTTTTCCATTTTCACACCAAGCATATTGTCTTGAACAGCATACCCTTTAACTCCCCTAACACTCCTACTAATAAGGGTCCTACAAACAGTAAATTTAATTTTCTCTTGAACATAACTTCCAGGTAGAAGAACATCCATTTCATCCATTGTCTTTTTAATCTTGGAATTCTCCTTCACTGCATTAATGATTTTTGACACAGAATCACTTCCATGAACAGAGACAATAGCCAAGAACCAAAGCATAAAATGAAACATTTTTTTCTACGAGATGACCACAAAATTGTTTTAAAAATTCAATGAACGAGTCTTGTCTAGAATTCTGAACTTTTATAAGAAACTCCACTTGACTTAAATTAACTTAAAAAATGCCAACTCCATTATTGTCCTAACCCATTCAATCGTGCCCAAGGTAAAAATTATGATGATGGAAGCAACGATCAAAGACATTAATGACAAGTATCCCTTTTTAAAAATCGAAAAATGCATTGGTCGTGGAATGTTCTCACATGTTTATGTTGGGAGATATAATAGTTTTTATCCTGTAGCCATAAAGATATTCAATCGAGACTTATGTGAGATTCATAACACTGAATTTGATATACATAGATACATTGGTGGGTGTCCATATATTATTGAGGCAATTGGTTATGAAAAAATCCCTATGTGTCTGATTTTAGAGTATTTTCCATCAACTACCCTTAAAATGCTAAAAAATCGCTTGAATATTCCAAAAATCCGATCAATTTTAAAAAATGTCTTAATGGGATTGGACTATCTCGATGAAAAAGGCATTATCCATTGTGATATACAATTAGATAACATTCTCGTATCTCCCAACGAAGAATCAGCCAAAATAATAGATTTTGGATGTGCATGCTACGCTATAGGACCAAAATCAACAAAAATAGGCAATCGTTTTTATAGAGCACCAGAAGTACTCCTTGAGTATCCAAATTACCAAAAAAATATAGATATTTGGTCTCTAGGGACTTCTATATTCTTTTTATTGAACCCTGGTGAAATACCTTGGAATACAACAAGAACAATTACCGAACCTATCGAAATGTCGAAAATATGGGGGAAAAGGCGCATACTCGACGCAATGAAATCAATAAATCACAATCCACCGAAACAAATTATAGAGGAGATGTCAGAAAGAATTACAATGCCATTCATGAGCATACTGGAGCAAGCTCCTGAAGCTTTATATGATCAACAACTATTTAATCTAGTAGAATATATGATGACAATAGATTCTACAAAAAGGCCATCTGCAAGTGAAGTCCTTAAGCACCCCTTCTTTAATGAATAGGATCAGTGTATTAAACAATAAGTGTTTAGGCAAATTCTATTATGAAAGCGAAATATGTTCGCTGATTTACTTATTTCAGGCCATTTTGGTTGTATTTTTCTTCTCAGTTTCATCATGGTTTGGATTTGAGTTTGTATCTGTTTTTATCTCTGATTTTGTTGACCCTTTAACAAGGTTAGGGATCGGAATACCTATTGGAATGGTTATTATAACATGGTGTTTCTTTTTTACTAATTTTCTTTTTGGTTTTACAGCTCCAATTGCCATCATTGTGTTAATTGTATTCATAGTTACTGCTTTATTCATTAGATTATTTATTAATTGCCGAAAATCTACTCAACCTATAGCTCCTGCATCCTTTTTGTTGTTTTCAACATGGATTCCAATTGTCTTTTGCATATATATGATGGAACTTTCCACTTTGAGGAATGGTATTTTATGTCACGGAGCTGTGTATGGAGATCTTCCATTTCATCTTAACCTGATCACCTCGTTTTCCAATGGATGTAACTCAAAAAGGCAGTCTCTTTTTGACTTTGTGACTCCATTTTTTGCACATGAAAAACTCTCGTACCCAATTATCCCAGATTTCCTTTCTTCTGCTGTTTATGGATCTTTTAATGTCTATATAAGATATGTTGTTACTATTCCTTCATATTTTCTGTTTCTTTCTCTTTTCATTGTTTTTCCTAAGTTGATATTTGAGTTCACAAAACGAAGAAATGCATCGTTAATAGCCCCATGGCTTTTTTTGCTTTCTGGTGGGCTGGGATTTAGATACTATATTAATCAATCCATAAGGAAGGAAGAAATATCTGACTATGTTTATCATCTTGGAACACAAAATCATTTATACTGGTTCCATATGCTTATTCATATTTTGCTACCACAAAGAGCCTCATTATTTTCGTTACCCATATCATATTCAATTATGTTATTACTGATTAATAAGAATGTGAAGAGAATTCAAAAATTTGTATTAATAGGTATTTTAGCAGGTTGTCTTCCACAAGTTTCAGGTCACACATTGATATCAGTATTTTTGTTTAGTGCCGCTTTTTGTTTATTAAACTGTTCAAAGTTCATTCTTCAATATATTATTTATGCATTAGTATCAGCGTTTTTGGTTATACCTCAGTGTATTCCATATATGAGTAGAGTTAAATCACACTTTTTCCAAGTTAATGCATTATGGAATAACACCGAAGAAAAATTTATTGGAAACAACATTCTTTCATTTTGGGTTAATTCTCTTGGAATGCTATTTGTTTTGTCAACTATTATTGGGCCATTTTTTTTAAATAATGTCCAACTAAAAACTTATATACCCGCACTATTTGTATTCATAATATCAAATTTTGTTCAATTTCAGCCTTGGGTAATGGATAATACTAAAGTATTCAATGCAACATGGTTTCCTATTGCTATTGCTACTGCATCAAATGTTATAGTAAGACTATTTAAAACCAGATTTCGTATCATTTCATATCTTCTCATTGTTCTATGTTGTTTGTCTGGTGCCTTAGCTATTTATTCTTTTCACTTTTATTACTCTGTGTTTTGGCATGATATTCAAGAGGCTCATGATTTGACACAAGAGCTTTTAAATATTTCTGGTTATCGTGATGTTTTTGCAGTATATTCAGATCATTCATCGCCTGCTCTCACATTAGCCGGCCGCCAAGCATTGTTTGGGTATATTGGATGGATTAAGTCTCATGGGATAGACTATATTAATCGAAGTGAATTGCAAAACAGGCTGTTTATAAACCCAGAACACCCTAAAATCAAAGATGTTCATTTTGTTATCATTACCAAATGGCACAATGAGTCTACAGTATTCCGCCCGAGGAATATAGCATCTCATTGGTACCTTGCTATTGATACAAAACAATATAGTGTTTGGAAAAGAATTTAATACTTACTTGCTATTTAAAAGAAGGAAAAATCACCCCAAAAATCATCAAATTGTTCAACATCACCACTGATTGATCCTATTGCTATTTGAGGAACGCTCAGTAACTCGAAAGAGTTCTCGGGCTGACGCTTTTCGACAGCTCTTGTCTCCTTCACGACTGGCATTACAATAGCAGGCATCTCTTTACGGTGAGTTTGCACTGTTGGGATTATATTCTTGGTGTGCTTTGTGCGGTGGCGTGCAATCATCATCCACCTATTCCGAATATTGTTATCAGATCTATTAACAAAAAACTTAGCAATCTTATTCCACCGAGGACCATACTCGGAGAATTTGGCATCGAGGATCATGTCCTCTTCTGGTGTCCACGGATCAACTCTCAATGCAGGATTAATATAATTATTCCACCTTTCCCTACATTGCCTTGGATTTCTCGTTTCCATAAGCTTCGAAATCAATATCCAATCTTTCGTACCGTGTTGGGTAACAAGGTCTTTGAGCTTCTGATCCTCTTCATCAGAAAATTTAACTTTTAAGTTTTGCCCCTTCTTTATCTGTGAGCCCCCTTCACTAGGTGAAGAGGAGGCTGCACCGATGGAAGCGGTGATTCCACATGAGGAAACCCCGTCAAACATCATGCAAGTGAAACCATTTACGGTTTTTCACTGAATGTAGCGTTTTTTGAAATAATTAATTGAAATATTTCTGAACCCGAAGATTTTTGACAGGTTTATTTGACTTTTTCTTAGTAACCGTTTTATTTTTTGTAAAGTGGTTGTTTACATATGGTTAGTTTATATATAAGAACAGGAGGAGCATTTTTGGGAAGAGAGAGTTGTGAGAGATGTGATGAGTTGAAACATCACGGCAAAGATTGATATCTTGGTTTTCTTGTTTCATGAGGACACAGTTTGATGTTGTTACATTAGAAACTGTGGCTGTTCCACGACAGAAGGTGTATGGGTTCACACAACAGTCATAGAGTGATAATGTGCTTGCATAGAGATCAAATGTGTAATACTCGTTATCAATCAATACACAATTCTTTAGTGTTGCTTCAAATCCCTGTGTGATATGAACTACTCCATATTCATTCACACGGTTCTGCAATATGTTACAATAATTAGCACCACCTTTTCCGATATTAAATGTTAATACAAGGCGAAAGCTTGATTCACATTTACATATATTAGAATATGAGATTTCGGATTTCTGTGTAATATAAAACATAATCGAAGACATATGATAGATTCTACAGTTGCTATTGTTCGAACTTTTATACTGGCATATTCCCCCGATTACAAGTTGGGTTGATCTTTGTTGTTGAAAATCAGAGTTGAAACAATAAGAAAGCTCCATAAACTCAAAAAATTGTTCAGATGTTTCCCCAACATTCGTGTAGCAAAACTGTCCTCCTAAAAAAATGTCAGTATTCCCAGTATAACACATGAAACCACAAAGAAATCGAAAACCAAGACAGCCACCATTCAAAGAAACATGAATAGCACCACCTTCAGAATTAGAACTACAATTACAAAATGAACTCTTCTCAATAAGAACATTCTCAGTGACACCAAAAACTTCAATTGCTCCACCTTTACTTGAAC
>Ga0074193_1003573_pt1 | contig 11145 bp, 10 predicted proteins | sample EPASupsiteHSE605_FD_64523 | JGI IMG/M metagenome (GOLD analysis project Ga0074193, IMG submission 64523) | Bioremediated contaminated groundwater from EPA Superfund site, New Mexico - Sample HSE6-05 | ecosystem: Environmental > Aquatic > Deep subsurface > Groundwater > Contaminated ...
GTGCGAGGAGGGGCGGAGCCGGGTCCCGCCGAAGATGATCCGCCCGTAATCCGCCGCGAGCCCGGCCGTCTTTCCGGCCCCGAAGAGGAGGGCGATCGGCTCGGCAAAGAGGAAGAGCGGGACGGTGAGGAGCGCGGCCATGCCGATCGCCAGGACGAAGGCGTGGAGTCCGGCGCGGTTGGCCCCCTCCCGGTCGCAGGCCCCGATTCGCCGTGCGATCACCGAGGTGGCGCCGGCTCCGATCCCGCTGCCCAGGCCCATCAGGACCATGAAGAGCGGGGTGACGAACCCGATCGCGGCCATCGCGTCCGAACCGAGCCCCGCGACCCAGATCGCGTTGACGATGTTGTAGGTCGACATCAGGAGCATGGCCGCGATCATCGGGGCCGAGAGCCGGAGTATGGCGGTCTTCGGGTCGCCGCGGAGGAGCGCGACGCCGGCCGTCTCGGGCCGGTGCGGGAGACAGCCCGCTTCGAGGTCGCCGGTCTCACTCATGGCGACATCCCTCGCCCGCGATGTTCCGGGCGACCCGTGCGAGGAGAAGGCCGAGCGTCCGCTCTCCGTCCGGGCCGAGGCCGGCGCAGGCCTCGAGCTCCCATTCATGCTCGAGCCGGCGGATCTCGGGGAGCACGGCATCGCCCTGCTCGGTCAGGGAGAGCCGGACGGCCCGGCGGTCCGCCGGGTCGACCTCGCGTACGATGAACCCGTCCTCCTCGAGCCGGCGTGCGGCCCGGGCGACAGCCCCCTTGTCTATCCGGAAGTGCCGGGCGAGCGTCTCCTGGGTCACGCCCGGAGCGGAGCCCAGGTGGAGGAGGAACGGAAGCTGGCCGGAGGTGAGCCCGAGCGGGTGCAGGCGCTCGTTCATGGCCACGTACCAGCCCCGCATGATCATGGAGAGGTGACAGACGAGCGTTCGTTCGGGTGTCATGATTCCGATCAGGTGGGGCGTGGAGGGGGATAAATGTTGACAATGCAACTGTTGATCCCGCAACAAAGTCCGGCGACAGGGGGGTCCGGCCGTGTGCGGGGCGTGAGTATGGCGGCCCGACAGGTCTTCTTTTCGAACTGTTGCAGCCCTCCGCAGCCCGATCGGGACCTGCACCAGGGCGGAATCGCCGCACGGCAGGCCGGCTCATGCCGGGATGCGCCGACCATGATGACGGCCCGGTGCACCGGGCCGGAGATGAGACAGATGGGAGACTTTGTCCAGAAGGCGATCACGCGGAGCGCCACGCGCGCCCTCGCATCGCCGATCGAGAGCATTGCGGAGTTCGAGGCGATCGTCTCAAACGTCCTCGCGACCAACCCGTTCGCCTGCACGCCCTACCAGTCGGGGGGCGAGACCCTGCCTGCGGTCGAGAAGACCCCCGAGGGGTACTCGGCCCGGATCGTGTAGCAGGACACGGACGCGAAGACCGTCGGCACGGTCACGGTCCGATCGCCGACCGTCGCCGCGTACGGGGAGGATCTCACGGCCGTGATGGAGAACGCGGCACTCGCAACGGCCATGGGCGGATCGGCCGCCCACGCGCTCGAGAACGACTCGTTCTCGGCGAGCCTCCGCTGCCACGACCCGAACGGCGAGGTCTACACGGTCGGGCTCTCTCGGGGCCGGGTCACAATCTCGTCCTACGAGGACGACGCGATCCGCGCGAAGGTCGAGACCTGGGCCGACACCGTCCCGGAGCTCGCGTAGGCAGTTGAACACCCCCCTTTTCGTCCGGCGCCCCGCTCACGGGGCGCCGTCACGTCCGCTCGTCCGGAGGCACGCGAAAGCCCTTTCCCGTACGGGCGAGACACTCTTCCAATGCGTCTCCTGGTACTCTGCCTCGTCCTGGTACTCTGCGCCGCGGGCTGCACCGCGACTCCGCCCGCTGCGCCCACGACCGCGCCCACCACCTCGACCCCGGCCGCGAACCTCTCTACGGGGCACACGACCGCGCAGATGGTCGCGTTCGTCCACGACGCAGCGGCCTTTGCACGGGCAAACGGGCGCGACGCGGCGCTCTCCGCGTTCATGAACCGCACGGGGCCGTTCTTCCGGGACGACCTCTATATCTACGCCTACGACTTCGACGGGATCACCCTCGCGCACCCGCTCCAGACCCAGCTCGTCGGAAAGAGCCGGTGGGACGAGCTCGACGTTACGGGCGCGTACATCCTCCGCGGCCCCCTCGAAATTGCGCGGAACGGCTCGGGCTTCGCCCGGTTTCCGTACGTGAACCCGGCCCACGGGAACGCGATCGAGACCAAGCTCGGGTACGTCGAGCGGGTCGACGACGACTGGTGGCTCGGCTCGGGCGTCTACATGCCCGTCGACCCCGACCCGACTGCCCAGACGGTCGCGCTCGTCGAGGAGGCCGTGCGCAATGCGAAGGCGAACGGACGAGCGTCGGCCCTCGCCGCGTTCGCCGACCCGAACGGTTCGTTCGTCCGGGGCGACCGGTATATCTTCGCGTACGACCTGAACGGGACCGTGCTCGTCCTCCCGGCCGAGCTCGAGAGCGTGGGGACGAGCCACTGGGACGCCGTCGACCCGAACGGCGTCCGAATGGTCCGGCAGATGGCCGCGACCGCGCTCGAGGGCGGGGGATTCGTGACCTTCACGACGACGCATCGTCTGAATCGATCCGGTCTCTGGGAGATGCACGCCTATGTCGCGATGGCCGGCGAGGACTGGTTCGTCGGCAGCGGGACCTACACCGATTAGGGCTCGGATCCACTGTTCGAGCCCGACCCGGTCCAGGTGCGGACCGGCGCCGGGAGGGGTGTCCATGCCGACCGCAGGGTGAAGAAGGAGGGGGGCCCGGAACCCCGCCTCGACTATGATGCCCAGATGAGGGTCCGATGGACCCGAGACCTTCGCATCCAGGAGTGCAGGGCCGTTCCTTCCTCCTTCCGCCGGGTTGCCGCAAGAGGGCATTCTCAACATTTTTCCCTCCATTGAGGGTATTATCTAATCACTTCAGGAGGCAGGACCATTCATAACGGGCACGACAGGACCATGCATGCCGGCGATGTGGTTGAGACGGCGATTGCAGGGGAGTGCTCTCCGGACCTTCACCTCGTCATCGCGGCGCTGCCGTACCCGGTCTTTCTCTACGCACCGGACGGCGTCGTCGCTGCCGCGAACCCGGCCGCCGAACGCATGGCCGGTACATCCCTCGCCGGATTCACTGTTGGAAGGGTGATCGACACCCTCGCGATCCGCCACCCGGACGGGACGCCCCTCGCCCCCGACGAGCTTCCCGCCGCCCGGGCCCTTGCCGGGCAGGCGGTCCTCGCCTGTCCGCTCACGGTGAGGTCCGCAGACGGCAACGTCTTCGCGGTTCGAGCCTCCTCCTCACCCCTTGTCCGCGGCGGCGTCGTCGTAGGCGTCCTCTCGACCTGGCCCGACATCACCGACCTCGCCGGGGCCCTCGACGACGAACAGCGCCGCCGGGGCGAAGCCGAAGCGCATGCACGGCGACAGGAAGCGATAGCGAAGACCCTGGCGCAGCAGAAGGAGGCGCTCCGGGATAGCGAGCAACGGGTCCGGCGGACGCTCGAACGCCTCCTCTCGCCCGGCGAGGAGTTCGCGGACCTTGAGCTCTCCGACATCCTCGATCTCCCCGTGCTGCAGGAGCTTGTCGAGGAGTTCCATCGCCTCTCCGGGGTTCCTGCGAGCATCATCGACCTTCACGGGAAGATCCTGGCCGGAGCGGGGTGGCAGGCGTGCTGCACGCAGTTCCACCGGGTCCATCCCGAGACCTGCCGGAACTGTGTCGAGAGCGACCTCGAACTCTCCGCAGGGATCGCCCCCGGGGAGTCCCGTCTGTACCGGTGCCGGAACCATATGTGGGATATTGCCACGCCGATCATGCTCGGCGAGCGGCACGTGGGCAATGTCTTCTCCGGCCAGTTCTTCTTCGAGGACGAGGAGCCCGACCTCGATCTCTTCCGCGCGCAGGCCCGACGATACGGGTTCGACGAGGCGGCGTACATCGCCGCGCTCAGGGCCGTCCCGCGGCTGAAGCGCGAGACGGTGGAGGCCGGCATGGCCTTTCTCCGCCGGCTCGCGGGGCTCATCTCCTCACAGGGCTACAGCAATCTCAGGCTTGCCCGGGCGCTCGTCGAGCGAGACGCTCTGGCCGCGTCCCTCGAGAGGAACCGCGCCCTCCTCGCACGGGCGCAGGAGATCGCGCACCTGGGTTCCTGGGAACTGGACCTGGCGACGAACAGCCTCTCCTGGTCCGACGAAGTCTACCGCGTCTTCGGTCTCTCCCCCCAGGAGTTCAGAGCGACCTACGAGGCGTTCCTCGATGCCGTGCACCCGGAGGATCGGAACGCGGTCGACGATGCCTACGCAGGGTCACTGCGCGAAGGGAGGGACGCGTACGAGATCGAGCACCGGGTGCTGAGACGACCGACGGGTGAAGTTCGCTGGGTCCACGAGAGATGCGAGCACCAGCGGGACGAGGCCGGCCGCATCGTCCGGTCGATCGGCATGGTCCACGACATCACCACGCGAAAACTTGCGGAGATGGAGCTGCACCGGAAGAACGAGGACCTGGGCGCCCAGAACGAGGAGCTCCAGGCGCAGGAGGAGGAGCTCCGGGTCCAGGCGGAGGACCTCGGCCGGCTCAACGCAGACCTCTCCTTCCAGCGCGATCTGCTCGACACGATCTTCGAGACCCTTCCCCATGAGATCAGCGTCTGGGAGCAGAGCGGCCGGTACGTATGGCTGAACAGACGAGTTGCCCGGGAGCTGGATCGATCCCGCGACGAGCTGATCGGGAAGACCTGGCAGGAGATCGGCCTCGACCCGGACGCGATGGAGCCGTTGATGGCCGAGGTCGGCCGGGTGTGCGCGACCGGAGAACCGTCCGCGAGCGAGACCGTCCAACCCTCCCCCGACGGAGCGCGATGGCAGAGGCGCACGGTGAACCGGCTACCTGCCGGCGATTGCGTCGTGGCCGTCTCCACCGATATCACCGAGTGGAAGGGCGCCGAACTGGCTCTGAGGGACTACGCCGAACGGCTCCGGGCAAGCAACGAGGAGCTGCAACGGTTCGCGTACGTCGCGAGCCACGACCTGCAGGAGCCGCTGCGGTCGATCGTCTCGTTCTCCCAGCTCCTCGACCGGCGGTACAGGGGAAGGCTCGGCGCGGATGCCGACGACTACCTCGGGTACATCGTTGAGGGAGGCCGGCGGATGCAGGCCCTGATCCTGGACCTTCTCCAGGTATCGCGGATCGAGACAGACGCCAAACCGCTCGCCCCCACGGAGACCGGGGCGATCCTGGCCGGAGTCGTCCGGACTCTGGAGACGTCGATCTCCGAGGCCGACGGCCGCGTGGTCGTGGATCCGCTCCCGACGGTCCTGGCGGACCCGTCTCAGCTCGAACTGGTCTTCACGAACCTGATCGGCAACGCGCTGAAGTACCGCAGGCCCGACATCCCCCCCGTGATCCGGATATCTGCCGAGCGAGAGGGGACGCTCTGGCGTTTCGCCGTGGAGGACAATGGCATCGGGATCGATCCCGAGTACTTCGAGCGGATCTTCGTGATGTTCCAGCGGCTCCACACCAGGGAGCAGTACGACGGAACCGGGATCGGTCTCGCCATCGTCAAGAAGATCGTCGAGCGCCACGGCGGGCAGGTCTGGGTCGAGTCCTCGCCGGGTACCGGCAGCACGTTCCTCTTCACGCTGCCGGCGCTTTGATTCCGGGCGCTCCGGACGCGGCACGAGCAACAGTCGGACATCCGTCGCCGTGGCTCGGTGTCGGTCTCGACTCCCCGACGAGCGGCTGTGTGAGGGGTCGGTCCGCGGTGAACCGGGACGAGGTCAGACGGACTGCTCCCAGCCCTGGCCCATGTCCACGATCGGCCGGACCTCGGCGATCTCGAACCTCACCAGAGCATGGATCATGGACGCCGCAGCCTCCCCTACGACCCCAGCCAGCTCCTTCACGTAGGCGTCGAATGCCGGGCCCGATGTGGCCAGGTCCGTCATGGACATGTAGACCCGGACCCCCTTCCAGTCCATAAGGGTCTGGCCCGGTTCCATGATCATGTAGACTGCGTTCGGGTTCTGCCGGAGGTTCGCGAGCGTCCGGTTCGACCCCGAGCCGAGGACCACGGTCTTCTCGTCGGTCATCCGGGGCGAGCCCATGACCGCCACATCGACCTTCCCGTCCGGCCCGGCCGTGCTAATAGTCCCGATTCGAGGCTCCCTGTTGAAGTACTCCATGAGTTTCGACGACATGATTGCCAGCTCCGCTGCGTGGAGTTCGGCTTACGCTCGCCAACGATAAATGTTGTGTTTTCGCTCTGTCGACGCGGGGGCGGTGCCGCCGGCAGGCACCCTGTCCCGTCTTACGGGGCCGGCGGGACCCGGTTTGAGGCGGCGCCGCAGCAGATGCAACCCCAGTCGCAGTGCGCGCACCGTGCCTCCTCGGGGGCCATGGGGAACTCCTGCCGGCGGATCCCCGCCATCATTCCGTTGATCGCGGCCCTCGTCTCCTCAAGCGCCTGGGGACCCACCGCGACCTCGGCGATCGATCCCGTGTCGAAGTGGCAGATGCTCGCCCGGCGCACCTCGTGGCCAAGGCTCCCGGCAGCGAGCGCGTACAGGCGGAGCTGCTGCTCGGCATCGTGCCGGAACCCGGACTCCCCTTCCTCGGTCAACTTGAAGTCGCGGAGTTCGACCCCGCCGACCTCCGTGAGCACCAGGTCCATCGCCCCGCTGACGATCCCCTCCTCGAGGGGGACTGTGAACGGCAGCTCGACCTTCGCGATCCGGCCCAGGTCCTCGCGGCTCCGCAGTACATAGCGCAGGGTCTGCCGTGCCACGCTCTCGCGGACCCGGTCGACCGTCGCGGGCGGGGCGAAGCGGAGGAGCAGGTGCTCGTCGACCATCCCCGGGATCTCCTCGATCCCGAGCCCGCCCGCGGCCGCCCGCTCGTGGACCGCGGCCAGGACCGCGTGGACGGCCCGCCCGAGGCCCATCTCCTCCTTCGGCATCGGATCGAAGCCGTAGACGTGGCGGAGCCGATAGTCGTGGGGGCAGCGGGCGTAGTAGCGGAGCGCGGACCAGCTCGTCTCCACGAGGGGCGCAGAGCGCGGCGGCCCGGGGAACGCGTCCGAACCGGCCTCTCGGGAGGCGCCGGAGGCGGGAAACCGGTCGACGACGTGGTCCCGGGGGTATTCGTCGAAGAAGATCGAGGGCTCCGCGACCGTCCGGTCCTCGCCGCACTGGCGATGGCCGGAGAGGAAGAGGTACTGCTCGCTGCGGGTGATCCCGACGTAGAAGAGCCGCCGCTCGTCCTCGAGCGCGGTTGCATACCGGCCCCGGTCGAAGAGGTACGGCGGGACGAACCACACGGCCGTCTCCGGTCGTCCCGACGGAAATTCGCCGGCATTCAGCCGGGGAATGAAGACGGCGGGGTACTGGAGCCCTTTTGCCTGGTGGAGCGTCGCGACCGTGACCGCGTCGGGCATCCCCTGCGCCTCGGGGCCTCCCTCCTCGGCCGTCCAGAGCGCGTACCCCTGGACGTACTCGAGAAAGAGGTGGACCTCTTCCGGCGTGATCCGGGGGTAGAGGTGCTCGAACGCGGTGACGAGCTGCGAGAGCGCACCCAGGTTGTAGTACCAGGTCTCGGGGAACGGGATGCGGTCGGCGCCCAATGCCCGGAGGACCTGGTGGAAGGCCTCCTGGAGGCTCAGCCGGGTCGTGCCGCCGGTCTCGCGCCGGAGGGCCGTCATCGCGCTTCCGAACGCAACCGGATCCGCACGGGGAAGGTCGAGGGCCCCGAACACCTCCGCGAGCCGGCGAAGGTCGACGGGGACCGCCGCCCGGAGGGGATAGGGGTACCCCCCGAGGAAGGCCAGGGCGTGCATGACGATTGCGACCTCGGGGCGGTTGAAGAGCCGGCCCCCGCGGACCACGTAGGGCACCCCGGCCCGATCGAACGCGTCGAGCAGGGGTCGCGCCCGGGTGCGGACCGAGCGCATCAGGACGGCCATATCACGGTACGCGAGGTGCCGCTCGTCCCCGCTGCTGTTCACGTACGGTCTTCCGCGAAGCGCCCCGATCTGCTCGACGATCCCTGCGACCTCGTCGGCCTCGTTTGCGAAGAAGCAGGCGGCGATGTCGTCGGTCCCGGTCCGGCGCCGCCCTTCGGACCAGGGCCTCATGGCCTTCGGCAGTCGGTACTCGTTCCGGTCGATCACCCGCGCGGCCGCCTCCACCAGCCCGGGGGTGGACCGGAAGTTCTGCTGGATGCGGACCGTGGTGACGTCAGGGTAGCGGGTGCCGAAGGAGATGATCTGTTCGTAGTTCGCACCCCGCCACTGGTAGATGCACTGGTCGTCGTCGCCCACCACACAGAGGTTGCCGGTCTCGCCGGCCGTGAGCGCGATCAGCCTCTCCTGGAGGGTGTTGACGTCCTGGTACTCGTCGACGATCAGGTGCCGGACCCGCTCCCGCTCGCGGGCGAGCAGCGCGGGGTCGGCCTCGAGTGCCTCGACGTAATTCGCGATCATGCCGGCGAAGTCGAGGTAGTGAAGGGCCCGGAGCAGGTCGATGTATGCGCGGTAGCACTCGCAGAAGGGTGAGGCGAGGCGGGCCGGATCGATCCTCTCGTCGCGCACCAGATCCGCGTTGCGGCAGAAGTCGCGGATGACCTCGTACCGGGACGGCTCGCGGCTCCGGGTGACGTAATAGGTCAGGAGCCGTTCGAGACCGAGGTCCGCGTAGTGCCGGCGGCAGAAGAGGGGGCGCGCGTCGTCGTCGAGGAGATCGAACGTCCGGTACTGCGGCAGCGCTTCTGTCAGCCGCTGGCGACAGTAGGCGTGGATCGTTCCGACGAAGAGGCCGGCAGGGCCGGCCCGCCCGGGCGCGATCTCCCGGAGGTGGTCGCGGACGCGGGCCGCCATCTCGACGGCCGCACGGTCGGTGAAGGTGAACGCGACGATGGAATCCGCCGGGACGCCGTCGGCGACGAGACGCGCGACCCGTCGGGTGACGGTCTCCGTCTTGCCCGAGCCGGCGCAGGCGATGAGCTGGAGGCGCCCGTCGCCGAACGCAATGGCCTGCGCCTGTTCGGGTGTGAGCATGGATGGGTAATGCTCACTGCAACGGTCGAAAAATGTTTCGTGACGGTCCCGCTCTCTCTCCCCCGGAGCGATGGAAAATTGGCGGCGGGATCGTCTCCCGTCAGGTGGTGATGAACGTACCGTACATCATCGTCGGGTGCACGTCGCACCTGAAGAAGAACCTTCCCTTCTCCGCGGGGGCGGTGAAGCGGTACGTAACGGTCTTCGGGCCGGCGACGATCTCCCCCGAGAAGAGCTTCACGGCCGCGGACGAGTCCGTGTAGAGCGCAAAGTTGTGCGGGACGCCGTCGTCCCTGTTGACGAAGGTCATCTCGACCGACGACCCGGCCGGTACGGTGATCGCCTCCGTATCGAAGGCCATACCCCCCGCCGTCAGCGTGACCTGTACCATCGAGTCCGCCCCCCTCACGCCGCCGAGACCGTGACCGTGACACTGTCGACGACGAGCGGGATCACGGGCGAATGGTCGTTGTTCGCGAGCTGTACGGAGAAGGTGTGCTGGCCCGCAGGCACGTTCGCGAACGTGTACGTCGTCGCGGCGACGTTCGACCAGACGGCGTTGGAGTCCGCCGGGACGGCCGGTCGTCCCGCGGTGCTCGGCAGCGGGCTGACGTCCATGTAATAGTGGATGTGGCCTTCGCCGGTGACGTTCGCCTGGCCCTGCTTGGCCACGACATTGAAGTTCTGCACCTGGACCGTGACGGTGACGTTCCCCCCGGGGACCGTCGCGCCGTTCCGGGGGGAGGCGATGGCAACCGTGGGCGCCGACGTCGACGGCGACGTGGTGCATCCCGCAATCAGCACGCAGGCAGCCACGATCATGAGGATGCCCGGCGCACACGTACGAAGAGCCCGTGTCATGCATGGGACTGATATCGGACATTGTTATTGACCTTGTGCCCGGAATTCCCGCTCCTGCACCCGATCTCCGTCCCGGGCGGGATCCGGTCGTCGTCCGGGCCGATTGGCTATGGCCACGGCCACCCAATCCTTATCTCCATCGAGGCGGAACTGGGGACCGTGCCGAACGGCACGGGAACGGAACCATGGCGGATCAGCAGCAGGGAGGACTCGGTGGGATGCTCGGCGGTCTCGGCGAGAAAGTGGGAGGAGTCGGCGGTGGGATGAACGAGCAGATGATCCGGGGTCTGATCATGCAGGCCCTCAAGGATCTGAAGTACCCGCTGGGAAAGCAGGAGCTGACGGAGGAAGCCCGGAAACGCAACGCCCCGGGCCAGCTGACGGATCTCCTCGCGCGGATGCCCGACCGGCAGTACACCTCGCCCGAGGATGTGGCCCAGGAGGCCGAGAGGGCCCGATAGGCGCTAAACGCCTCTTCAGCGCGGAGCCTTTCGCGCCTGCACGGGCGTTTGCAGACCTCAGACGACTGAAAACAGTCGTCCGGAGGGCCTGCGATCTCCGGCGCCCCGAGGTACGTCGAGCGCTCGGTCGTTCTCGCACGGCCGTCCCCGTCTCCATCGTCCGTTCGAATCCGTGACATACGGGTCGCCTACGGTCCCCATTTCCGCATATCTTAGACAGCCGGACCCTTCCGACCGACGCGTCGATCCGAAACCGATATCTCGTCAATCGATGAGAGTAACACGTGCTCTCGGTGCTGTACGTCGACGACGAGCCGGCTCTGCTCGAGATCGGCCGACTCTTCCTCGAATCGAGCAACCAGTGCCGGGTGACGACGGTGCTCTCGGGCGAAGATGCCCTGGATAGTCTCCGCCGAAAGCGGTTCGATGCGATCGTCTCGGACTACCAGATGCCCGTGATGGACGGGCTCGACCTGCTCCGGCAGCTCCGCGAGTCCGGTCTCGATATCCCCTTCATACTCTTCACGGGCCGGGGGCGCGAGGAGGTGGTGGTCCGGGCATTCGAGCTCGGCGCCGACTTCTACCTCCAGAAAGGGGGCGACCCCAGGACCCAGTTCGCCGAGCTCCTCCACAAGGTGATGCAGGCCGTGCGCCGGCGCGAGGCCGAGCGGACGGCGAGAGAGAGCACGGAGGGTCTTCACACGCTCCAGGCGCGGTCGCCGCC
>Ga0074193_1003574_pt1 | contig 11144 bp, 12 predicted proteins | sample EPASupsiteHSE605_FD_64523 | JGI IMG/M metagenome (GOLD analysis project Ga0074193, IMG submission 64523) | Bioremediated contaminated groundwater from EPA Superfund site, New Mexico - Sample HSE6-05 | ecosystem: Environmental > Aquatic > Deep subsurface > Groundwater > Contaminated ...
GCTAAGATATTAGGATTAGGAGAGCAAGATCTGGTTTTTTTGGGCAAGCCGGATGGATATCTGCTGTATTCTAAGGATAATATAATCGAGCTGATTACCCTGATTAGGGATAAAAGGCCAAATCTAGTTTATATGCCGCACCAGAATGATCTGCACAAAGATCATGTAGTAACCCATGAGTTAGCAGCCGAAGCTTGTCGTCGTTCAGGGGGCCCCTGGTTTCAGGAATGTACCGGGCAGCCTTGGAACGTGGAAAATATTTTAGGTTATGAGGTTTGGACTCCTTTGCAAGAGCTTTCTTACATTGAAGATATTTCTGATTATATGGAAATAAAGCTCGAGGCTCTGAATCAGCATGAATCACAGCTCCGAGATATTCAATATGAGGAGGGAATTAAAGGATTGAACCAATACCGGGGAATAATGACTGGCAAAGGAAACTATTGCGAATGCTTCCAAGTGATGAGAATAAGCAGAATCTTTTAGGATTAAAACGGGTTTTATTGATTACCCCTTTTTATAAAGTTCAGAGGGGTAATAGTTTGACCGTAGATAGAATCAAAAGAGGACTTTCAGAGAAAGGTTTTTCTTTGGAAGTATTAACTATGGAACAACCGGGTTGGTTAAGCTCTTTAAAAACAGCCGTTCAGGAGCAGCGTTATGCGATGATTCATGGCTTTCACGGAGTTTATTTTGGTCAGGTATTAGAGATGGTACCCCAGATTAATAAACTACCGTTATTATTGACTACTACCGGAACGGACCTTAATTTGGATTTAAAAGGAGCACAAAGACCGGTGGTTTTGAAGGCCTTAGATGCAGTTCGGAAAATAATTATCTTTAATGATGATATGCGCAAGATTATTGTTGAACTGAGTCCTTGCTTAAAGGAAAAGCTAGTGACGATTCCCCAAGGGGTAAGCCTATATGGTAATAACCGTAGTATCCGTCAGGATTTCGGACTTGATGAAAAAAATATTGTATTTCTTCTGCCTAGCGGGCTTAGAGCAGTGAAAAACATTGATCTGGCTATCGATGCTTTAGAAAAGGTACATCAGGAATATCCGGAAGTGCGCTTAGTAATAATCGGGGCGGTTATTGACCATGATTACGCCGATTATATTCAAAAGCGCCTCATTAAACTTTCCTGGGTTCGTTACCTGGGAGAAATACCCCATGATCAAATGAAGAATATCTTGTTCCTCGGGGATATAGTTTTGAATACTTCAAATTCAGAAGGTCAGCCCCAAGGTGCTCTGGAAGCGATGAGTTTAGGCAAGCCGGTTATTTTATCCGCTGTACCCGGTAATCTTGGATTAATTATTCACGGTGTTGAGGGTTATTACCAAAGTAATGAAAAAGAACTCATCAAGGCTGCCAGAAGTTTGATAGTCAATGCTGATTTAAGGAAAGGGATGGGTATGGTTGCCCAAAGAATGGTGGAAACCAGATTTGCGATTGAAAAAGAGATGGATGCTTATGCTGAAGTATATCGTCAACTTCTCTCCTAGTAAAAGGCAGGAGTTAAACAACCTCATGTTGAGGAAAAAGCTTTCTGCCAAACGATCCCCAAATTATCCTACTTAGCAGTACTACCACTGCAGCCCCAATAAAAAACCAATTATATCCCCAATATCTAATTACAACCCCAAAAATAGTAGGACCTAAAAGAAACCCTAGATCCGAAGAGGCAGTAAATAGGCTAAGGTTATTATCGCTGTGCTGCTTTGAGGAACGTCGGATTATGATCGCATTGAGAATTGGGAAAATAGGAAAAAAGCCGGCGCCCATTATCAAACCTGCGAGAGCCAGCCGGAGATTGCTATCGGCAATCAATAGGGTCAAACTCCCCAGAATCCATACCAAGATTGAACAGGCTACAATTTGGTATTGGATATCCCGGTCAAAAAATTTGCCAAAAAACAGCCGCAAGAAAATAATCGATATGGAAAAGGCCAGGAAATAGCTGCTGGGAGAAAGGCTGCGGGAATCAGCATATAAGGCAATTAAACTATTCATGGAGGCTTGACCCATAAAAGATAAAAAGTTTACCGCCATAATACCGAACATTAGGGGATCACTAAATACTTCGGCTTTTAGCCAACTGGGAATTAGTTGGGGGGAATTTTGGTCTTCATCGGGAGTTGGCCTCCAGATTAGCAAAACGATTAATAGACTCAGGATCGCTGTACCCGGCGGAAGCCACCAAAAAATAGGAAAACCCCACCTGTTTATAACCGCTTCGCCGATCACTGGAGCAAAGGACATGGGCAAAATCATGCCCAGCGTAGCCACATTAAAACCCTCCCCCAATCTGGTGGGGGGAACAATTTTTCCTAATACCGAAAGACTAGAAACTATAGCCAAGGCTACTCCCAAACCATGAACGATGCGGATGATAATAATAAGTGCTCCGATATGGTCTACCTGACCGTAAAAACTAGAAGCCGCTAAGGTGATCAGGGAGCCGGCTAAGATTAAATTTCTTCGGCCTATTTGGTAGATTACTTTTCCTAAGACGGGTTTAACAATAAAATTAGCAAAGGCATAAATACCCATGATAATACCGATAACGGAACTGTTAGCCCCTATTCCCGAAAGGTAAGACGGTAATAAAACCAAAAAGGCAAGGTTAACGAAAATCATTAAGATAAATAAGTTTAGACCTACAAATTCTCGACTGTAAAGGGTTGGTTTTGGCAAAATATATCTCCTCCAGATATTTTACAACTAAAAAGCATCGGATAGATTTTTGATTATATCATACCCTAAAAAGCAAGGTATTGTTATTTGCTTTAGACGGTGTTATTCTGTAACTGGGTAAACCAAGATCGTGACTTCGGTATACCCAAAAGTAAAAAGGTTCAAAGTACTAACATATTGACTTATGTAAACCCGCGGACTAAGTCCGTAGATACTCATTCTATTACAAATTAATGTAAGGATTCTGATTGCTGATGTTAAAGATTTAACTGGGGGTCATAAGGGTATTTTATAACATCATCCTTGGAGGAGGGTAAAATTTTATGTCCAAGAAACACAAAGTTGCAGTTATTCTGTTGGGGTTGCTATTGATAGTAAGCGGTTATTGGTTTTATCGTCACTATTATCCTCAGGAGACCTCCGCTATTCAGGCAACCGGTACGATTGAAGCAACTAGTGTAGACTTAAACAGCAAGGTGTCGGGAACCATCAAGGTGCTATCTTTTCGGGAAGGAGATCAGGTCACTCAGGGGCAGTTAGTAGCTGAAATTTCTCGTAATGACTTGATAGCTCAGCGGGAACGAGATGCGATGGCGGTATTAAAAGCCGAAGCGCAGCTGGCGGATTTAGTTTCTGGGGCTAGGGAGCAGGAACTGGAAGAGGCCACAGCCAACGTTAACATCGCCAAGGTCACTTATGAAAAAGCCCTGGAAGATTTAACCCGGAGGGAAGCTCTTTTCCAGGCCGGGGTTGTTTCTCAGGAAGAATTGAATCGATTTCAAAGCAGCCTAGAACTGGAAAAGAACCGGTTACAAGCGGCGGAATCCAGATTAAGTCTTATAGAATCGGGCAATCGGTCGCAAACTATCGCTGCTGCCAAAGCAGAAGTTAAACGCAATAAAGCCGTACTTGCGGCCTCAGAAACGATGTTGGAAGATTTGAAGATCTACTCCCCGATCACTGGGAGTATCTTGACCAAGAACTATCAGCAAGGCGAGTTTGTCCAGATGGGAACATCTTTAGCTGCCGTGGCGGATTTGAATGATCTTTGGATTAAGGTTTATATACCTACTGATGACTTGCCAGCAATTAAATTGGGCCAGAAGGTTCATTTTACGGTAAGTGGGGAGTCGGCAACTTTTGAAGGGATTGTTTCCGAAATAGCTTCTAAGGGTGAGTTTACCCCTAAGTCTATTCAGACTAAGCAGGAGAGAGCGAATGTGGTATTTGGCGTTAAGATAAAAACCGATAGCCAATCCGGGATACTCAAACCGGGCATGCCAGCGGACGTGACCTTTGATGCGTAAAACGATGCTACTGAGATATTAATAATCGTTATATCGATTTTACTGCCGCTATGACGGCATTCCATCTTCGGTGAATAAACTAGCTTGCTTAGTTTTACGCGGAAGATATTTATGGGGGTAGTATTGATGATAGTATTGGAAGCACTATCCAAGTCGTTTGGGAGCAGGGTTGCGGTCGATCGGGTAAACCTGCAGGTGCAGAAGCAGGAGATTTTTGGTCTCGTGGGTCCGGATGGAGCGGGCAAAACTACCTTAATGCGCATGATCTGCGGGCTGATTACACCAGATCATGGCCAGGTATCCTTAATGGGACATGCTTTTAATCAGCTGGAACAGGTTAAAGAAAATTTGGGGTACATGCCTCAACGTTTTAGTCTTTATGGTGATCTAACAGTGATGGAAAACATCAATTTTTTTGGGGCCATGTATAGGATTAATAAGAAAACGATTAAACAGCGCGCGGATGAGATATTAGCCTTAACCAACTTAGCTGATTTTAAGGATCGGTTTGCGGATGCCCTGTCCGGGGGCATGAAACAGAAACTAGCCCTAACCTGTGCGTTAGTAACCAGACCGAGTATTTTGATCTTAGACGAGCCTACTTACGGAGTGGACCCAGAGTTTCGCAAAGAGTTCTGGAAAATACTTTATCAATTGAATAAGGAAGGTCTAACCCTGCTGGTCTCTACTCCCTATATGGATGAAGCTGAACTCTGTAGTCAAGTAGCCTTTATGATTGAAGGGCGATTAGTTGCGGTTGGTCCTCCTCGCCAACTAAAAAAACAGTTCCAGCATGGTTTGCTGGAGGTACGGGCGGAGATAAAGGAACCCAACGTTTTTAAAGGGATAGACGAAGTGTTGGATTTTTCTTTTTATGGAGACAAATACCACTTAGTGGTTGAGGATGTTGTAGCTGGAAGATCGGTGATTGAAAACTTTCTATTATCCAGAAATATTAAAATACTATCGGTGGAGGAGATTGCTCCCACAATGGAGGATGTTTTTGTTTCTCTTGCGGAAAAAGAGGTGGGCCCATGAGTGATGCGATAATTAATCAGGATCTGACCGATTTGGATAGTCGTAATAGCCAAGAATTAGGCCAGAAGTATGCCGTAACTACTCAGGATTTGACCCGAGTCTTTGGCAGTTTTACCGCGGTCGACCGCCTTACTTTGAATATTAAACCGGGAGAAATTTGTGGATTTTTAGGGCCAAATGGAGCCGGTAAATCTACGGCGGTCCGGATGCTCTGCGGTATTTTGGAACCGACCTCCGGCAGCGGCACTGTATTGGGTTATGACCTGGTTAAGGAAAGCGAAGAGATCAAGCGGCATATCGGGTATATGTCCCAGAAATTCAGTCTATATGAGGATTTGACCGTAGGGGAGAATTTGCGATTTTACGCTGGTGTGTATGGAGTTCCCAAAAGGGAACGCCAGGATCGAATCAATGAAATGATAGTTATGGCGCAACTTAGCGGCCGAGAGAATGAACTGGTGGCTAACCTGAGTGGAGGATGGAAACAAAGGCTGGGTCTGGGGTGTGCCATCATTAGTCGGCCGGCGATTGTGTTTTTAGATGAACCTACTAGTGGGGTTAGCCCTACCAGCAGACGGGCATTTTTTAACCTAATCCAAGAATTAGCTAATCAAGGGGTTACGGTTATTGTAACTACTCATTTTATGGATGAAGCTGAACGTTGCAATAAAATAATTTTTATTGCTAACGGAAAGTTGCTGGCCATGGACACCCCGGATCATTTAAAAGCGAATGTACTCCAAGGACACCTGGTAGAGCTGGAAATGTCAGACCCCATGGACCGCATTAGCAGTCTGGAGAAACTTCCCTATGTAAAGGAGTGCAGTCTGCACGGTCCGCTGCTCCATGTGTTACTGGAAAACGAGGCCGCAGCCGGAGAGATTGCGGATTTTACCGGGGTTAAACCTCGGCCTATTATCCCGAATTTAGAGGATGTATTCATCGCTCTGGCCAAACAGAAGAGAAAGTAGGTGTCCGCCATGGGTAGGATTATTTCGGTATTATATAAAGAATTTCTGCAGATGCGCCGGGATCGGATGACTATAGCTCTCATTTTCATGTTGCCTTTGGTACAATTACTGCTGTTTGGTTTTGCTATTCAAACTGAGGTTAAACATATTGATACCGTGATCTTTGATCAATCTCTATCCAGTGAGAGCCGGGACCTGGTAGACTCTTTTACCGCCTCCGGATATTTTGATGTAAACTATGCGGCGAACAGTTTTGCTGAAGTTACCAAATTGATCGATAGCGGTAAGGCTAAAGTTGGGATTATCTTTCCCCCAGATTTTGCGCTGAACCTTCAGCGGGGGGTGACTTCACCCGTACAGGTGATTGTCGATGCCAGTGATAACATGGTGGCTAATCAGGCCGTGGCTATTGCCAACTCTATTGGACTCCTTAAGTCTCAGGCAGTATTGATGCAAAAGATGAATCTCCAGGGTCCTTTATACGAAATTCGAGTGCGACCCTGGTACAATCCAGATGGTATTACGGCGTATTATATGGTGCCGGCGATTCTAGGAGTTATTGTGACTATGACTATGGTGATCATGACCTCAATTGCCATTGTACGAGAGCGGGAGAGGGGTACCTTGGAGCAATTGATGGTTACCCCGATCAAATCTTATGAATTAATGATTGGCAAAGTGGTGCCTTATATTGTTTTAGGTTACCTGCAGATTACCGTCGCTTTGATAGTGGGGGTGGTTATCTTTCACGTACCTATCAAAGGGAGCCTGCTGCAGCTTTACCTACTGACCTTAGTGTTCATTACTGCCTCGCTGGGACTTGGTCTTTTAATCTCCAACGTCGCTAAAAATCAGATGCAAGCCTTTCAGATGTCTTTTTTTGTGATGCTGCCCAGCATTCTGCTTTCTGGGTTTATGTTTCCTCGGGATGCCATGCCGCGTTTCATCTATTATCTTAGCGATATTATCCCGCTTACCTATTATTTGGATATCATCAGAGGCATTGTCCTGAAGGGGATCGGATTTTCCTATTTAGTAGGTCAGGTTACTTCCCTACTGGTATTTACTGTGGTGTTCATGATAATTAGTACGCTCAAGTTTAAGAAAAAGATTGCCTAGGGACAGGTGGTGTTGAGGTCCTGAATATTAAGGAAAGAATTGTTTCTGCTTACCAGGAACTGGCCGGGGTGCGGGGGTTTCATAGTGTGACTATGGATGAAGTAGCGTTTCAGGCCGGGATTAGTAAGAGGACCGTTTATCGTTATTTTCGAAGTAAGGAAGAAATAATTGAAGCCGCTCTAGACGCATTTATGGCCGGGGTGGTGAAGGAGTCAGAACGGCTGATTATTACAGAGCAAGATTCGGCCAGCATCATTTCCGGTTTCATCAAGTATATTTTTACTCAGGGGCGCTTTTTCGCTAGCCCTCAGGGACTTAAAGATTTACAGCAATACTATCCGCATTTATGGCAAAAAATAGATGTGTTTCGTGCCGGCCGGATCCACATAGTAATCGAGGCAGTATTGAGTAGGGATAAAAACGAGATTATCCGGGAGATTGATCCCCGGATTATTACCGCGGTTATTCTAGCTTCAATACAGGCTGTAGTAAACCCGGATTTCATCCTGAAAAATGGGTTGACCTTTGAAGAAACCGTTAATCAGATGAGTAAGTTATTAATCCAGGCTTTTTTTAAAGACTGATTAGGGATAATTCAGCCTTAATATTATTTTGGTGGTGCTAGTGAAACCTAAATTTGCTACAATAAAAATTAAATAATAAATGATATGTTTAGATGTTATTGGAGGGATACTGTTGCAAAAAATAGGTTACCATTTTATAGAACAGCAGCCAAATTCGCCTGACCAAATACCCGAAACTAGGATAGTTTGTCTGGATCAAGAAGACAAGGAAATGGGCTGGCTGCAGTATACTGGTCTCGAATATGATTACTGTATCCGGATTCAGCGTTTATATGTTAAGCCGGGCTTCAGACGTCAGGGAGTAGGGAGGGCGTTGATAAACCATTTGAAAATTCAGCATGCTGCTACTCCCATTTTTGCCCATCTGATTCGAGTGGATAAAGATGTCAGTTTGAATGTAGTCATAGATTTCTTTAAACAAAACGAATTTGATATAAACCAGATAATTGCTTTGGAAGCGGAAGCATATTTTAATTTTGAATAGACTGTAAGGAGGGTTAGAAGAGATGGATAACCGGGATAAATTAGATAGCTTAGATAACCTGAAGAAACAGGATTACGCTAAACCAGGTTTTGAACGGGGCCGGAACTGCGAGATGATCCACCTTGCTACGGTATACCCTCCCGAGGATATTTTTTTAGAATCCGTTTTAAAACAGGCCGGAATAACCGTTGTTAAGTTTAAGGAGTCAATTGGAGTGGTGGAAGGGATTTGCTTTGGTCCTCTGGCTGAAATAAAAATATTTGTCCCCAAACATCAAGAAGAGGAAGCCAGGGATATTATTGCTTCTCTAACTACAATAATTGAATAAAACTAAAAGTAGAGGATAGGGTTTAAAATGTGGCTTACGAATAAAATGGTTAGTTTTATTAATTTTCCTTCCCTACAAGGAACGAAGGAACAGGTTGCCGTGGCAGAAAACATTAGAACCCGGATTTTATTGGATCTGCTTGAGGAAATTGTTAAACGCTATTCCGAAGATTCAAGCGATATAAACACGGAATACCTTAAAGCGTTGGAATTAATCGGGGAACGGAATATTTCTGAAAGCAATATTTTTTGGGATCTCGTAAGACAAGATTGGGCCATCTGGTGGATTGAAAATCGATTTGCCGAAGCGGGAGATTTTTTGACTAACTGATTAGCTGATAGAATATTAGAAATGTAAATAGCTGATACTATTGCAGATGTCTTCTATTCTTGGGAAATGGAGGAAAAGAGGGATCTAAATGCAAAAGCGAATGGCTATGTTTTTGGTGATCGTGTTGTTAGCGGGAGTTTTACCGGGGTGCTCATGGTTGAATAAATCAGCCAGCCCAGAACCCAATCCAACTGGGAACAACCTAACTACGGAAACAGTTAAACTTTATTACGGCGATTCCGGTAATGAGAAATTAGTAACTGAAGAACGACAAGTATCCTACGGACCCGGGATAGACAAATACAAGTTGATGCTCGAAGAATTGATCAAGGGACCCCAGACTCCTGGTTATCGGGCCAATATTTCTCCTGAGGCTAAGGTTTACGGAACCATCAAACAAAATGAGGATTTAATCGTTAATTTTAGTCAAGAGTTTAATCAGTTTGCCGGCAGTGTTGCCGAAATAGTAGGCATTGGATCAGTAGTTAACACCCTGACTCAGTTTGGCGACGTAAAACGGGTTAAAATACTGATAGAAGGACAGGAATATATTGGGCCTAGCGGAGAACCCCGCGGATTTATTGAGCCTTTTTCAGCTGAGGCCAAACCGGGAGAATTGGGAGAGGTATCCAAAGAGGTTATCCTATACTTCGGTAATAAGGTTGCCACGGCCGTGATAAGGGAACCCCGGCAGCTTAAGCTGGCTTCGGATATTAGTCAGGCCGAATTTATTGAACAAGTTTTGGAGGAATTAATCCAGGGTCCCCAGCGTAAAGATCTAAGCCGGACCATACCTAAGGAAGTTAAAGTAAAATCCGTAAGCATAAAAGATGGTATCGCTTATGTAGATTTTTCCGAAGAGATGCATTCTAAGCATTGGCATGGGGCGGCCGGTGAGGCGATGACCATTAATTCTATTGTTAATACCCTGACCGAATTTGCTTATGTTCAAAAGGTCAAAATGACGGTAGAGGGGCAGCCAATGAATATTGAACATGCTATTTTGGAGGAACCGGTAGGTCGAAATGAAGGTATGATTGGTAAATAGTAACATATTTATAAGTTTCGTGACTTACTTAGTAGTAGAAAATTACATCCTCCAACAGTATTCTTCGGTTTATAACAGCCACATTTTACCTGATCGGTATAATTATGTTATTTCGACAGGCTTTCAGAGGTTTTGACAGGATATGTGGAATAATTTAAATTAATCCACAGCCGTAATCCTTGTTTTTCAGCTTATTAACAGACTTATCCACATTATTCACAGGCTAGGTATTGTTTTGCTGAGTTTTAGAAAAAATATTGTTTGTTTATTCGACTTCTTGTATAGCAGGATTTTTCGTATTTTTCGGGAATAATATTATATAGAGAGGGGGTAATGTTATTGCGTATTACGGTCAGAGGTAAAAACATTGAAGTAACTGATGCCTTAAGGGATTACGTGGCTAAGCGGCTGGGTAAGTTGGAGAAATTTTTTGAACTGGACGATGCCCAGGTAACTTTATTAGTCGAGCGAGAAAACCACGTAGTCGAGGTGACTATCCCTATTAATGGAATGATCCTTCGAGGCGAGGAAGAAACTGGCGACATGTACTCCTCTATTGATCTGGTGGTTGATAAATTGGAAAAGCAGCTGGAGAAATATAAGACCAAATTACTGGATCGTCGGCCTAAAAATTTGCAGGCTCCAGTTAGAGAGTTGCCGGCAGATCTGCTTGGTCAGTCTAATGAAGCCGAAGATATGCCCCGGATAGTAAGGACTAAGCGGTTTGCGGTTAAGCCCATGGCGGTGGATGAGGCCGTGATGCAGATGAATCTGCTGGGACACAGTTTTTTCGTCTTTACTAATGCGGATACCGAAGATGTTAACGTGGTCTATCGTCGTAAAGATGGTAATTATGGTTTGATTGAGCCTTATTTCCAATAATATTTTGCAATCGGATTTGGAATATTCAGGATCCTTATTGCATGATTGAGTCTTTGATGCTAGAATTTTAAGTGGATAAGTTTAAGGATGGGGAACCGAAATGGTTCCTCGTCTTCTTGTAATTAAAGAAAGGTGATTTTCCTTGGTACTGAAATTTATTAAAAATTTACTGGATGATAATGCCCGAGAGGTTAAACGAATGAGTCGGACGGTTGAGCAGATTAACCGTTTGGAACCCCAGATGGAGCAACTAAGTGATGCTGAGCTGCTGGCTAAGACCGGCGAGTTTAAGGATCGGCTGGCCAAAGGTGAAGAATTAGACGAGTTACTGCCGGAGGCTTTTGCCGTTG
>Ga0074193_1003575_pt1 | contig 11139 bp, 7 predicted proteins | sample EPASupsiteHSE605_FD_64523 | JGI IMG/M metagenome (GOLD analysis project Ga0074193, IMG submission 64523) | Bioremediated contaminated groundwater from EPA Superfund site, New Mexico - Sample HSE6-05 | ecosystem: Environmental > Aquatic > Deep subsurface > Groundwater > Contaminated ...
CCTAAGTATTGGGCGGCCTCTTCTGGCAGCATTCGAGTCTTTGTTTCTGGCATCTCCTTCATCATCCCTTTTGTTTAATTTGGGTTAATACCCTTGTTTATGCGTCTAGTGTAACTTATAATGTAAATAATTAAAAAATTTTTAGTTTACATTTTAGGTTTACATATTGGTTTTAATATTAACAAATAAATTTACAGAAGGTAGGCAACGATGGGATGAATGACTATTTAGAAGGTATTGCCGATTTAGGCAGTTTAGCAGAGACTAAAACCCTCATTTTTAAATACAAAAAATATCAGCTTGTTCACATTGATTGTTCTCCTAACGATATGCTGAGAAATCCAGGAGATAAAGAATGGTATTTAGTTGCTCGCGGAATACCTGAGAAATATGGAGATATTGAATATTCGAATCCTAGTATCCTTATATCGATTATTAATTTAGCTATGAAAATTGATGAAAACAATGGCCTAAAAGACGAACTAGCATTCTCCGATGAGGTTAGCGAATGGTGCCACAAATATGGACATCCTTTTGAGGAATTATCCTTAAGGGAAGATTATTATGTAGGCACCGATGGTAATCCTCGGCTTATAAAAGAATATACCGGTCAAATTGAAGAGTTACCTAAAAGTAGATGCCACGGTTTTCGAGTTAGAGAGTTCAAGAGAAGAATTTTAGTGCTTTATGACCATTTTCAGTTATGGCACGGGCTAACCTTTGACGATTTTAAAAAAGTAATTAAATTTTCGCATTTTAATTTTGATTTTAATAAAGACTTGGATGAACAAATAATAAAACTCAAAGGATATTTAGCTCGTCGTGTTTATAATCAAGCAAATGCCAGGATAGGCCTTCAATATAACGAAAAAAACGATAGTTATACCATTATCCCAATTACTCGCGATCTCATTTCCGTAGCTTATTTTCAATTAGCCATGTTAATGACTAATAAAGGACTTAAAGGTGTAAAGTTCTGCTCAATGTGTAATAAATTATTTGAGATCAATCACGGCGGAACTAAAATATGTGATGATTGCAAGCCGGAGTATCATAAAATCAAAACACAAGAAAGTCGGATGAAAAATGGAACAAAAAAAGAAAAAGAACTAAAGCATTAACCCTTAACCTTCTACCCGGTAATGGTAGAAAGCAAATATTTTGGACAGATTTGGACAAACGGCATAAAAATAAAGCCATCTCTAGCGAAATGACTTTTCAACAAATCCTCATACTCTCGTTTGACAGTTAAAACCCCAAAAAGCATGCAATTAAAATACAATAACCCCTTTTCATGCGAATTCTAGGCCTCGATTCTTCCCAAAAAATTGAACCAAAAATCAAAAAGTAGTGCATTCAAGTTCCTATATAATTCTTTTGATTAGAAACCCTTATGGTAGAATGGTATCAGGAATATTATATCGTTTAAAGGAAGACGACAAATTCCAAAAAAGGTAAATATGGTCAATACGTCTTCTGACACCTCCTGGAATCCTTGATAGGCGAGGGCACTGACAAACCCCTGCTTCGGAAAGGAGCCGGGGTTTGTGTGCATAATTATTCAATAAATAGGGTCAAAAAAAGAAAAAATAAGTTTATGACAACTTGTTAAAAACAAAAAACGGCCTTATTAGGCCGCACTTATTTCAATTAACTTCACAATTCTCTTAACATTTACCGCAAAAGCGCTAAAAAACATCTGGAGCCGCATGGCGGCTAGACCCATAGAATCAGCTTTTCTGAGTCCATGAGCCTGTTTTAATTCTCCGTTCTTTTCTTCTATTCGATATCTAACTTCCAGCCGACTGTTAAATTCCTTCGTCTGCTCGAATTCCAAGCGTGCCTTGTTCTGTTCGTTTAAAACTGTAACACTGTAACTGTTCTGAGATTTATGAATTGCTGGACAGGAATCTTGTAATGGACAAATTTTACATTTCTTTTTGCTGAAGATATAGCTGTAAAAAGTATTTCCGCTTTCAAGTTCTTTTTTATCTGCACGCATAGCCAATTGACCTGCCGGGCATTGCATAGTGCCAGCATCCTTATTATACTCAAATCCATCATTCTTAGGTGTCGCCAATCCAGAAATCACAGGATTGGATTTGGCGATTAACGTAATCTCATCTCCACAATATTCAAGATTATCTTTACTGACATATGCCATGTCACCAATTACTTCCTTAACTCCGATACCGTTTTTCTTCGACTTTTCTACCAGAGTTTTCAACTGCTTACCATCAGGAGCTTCTCCGCTTGTGACTTCAATTCCCGTGATAATTCTTTCTTCTGTCATTGCCATGTGATTTTTATAGCCAAAAAATGTACTAGTGGGCGTCTTATGACCAAAACGCGCATCTTCGTCATCTTTTGAACGTATTTCACGGATTCGGTCAGTACCTAATAACTCTTTGATTCTATCATGAATTTTCTTGATTTTTTGGTTCTCACACTCGGTAATTTCTTTTTCGGTACATTCAAGCAATTTGTGTGTATATTCAATTTCCTCTGAAAGCTCGGCGGTTTCGCTTGGTTTTTCCGGGAATTTTACTGACAGATCATACATAGCTTTATAAATTTCTTTCCTTAGCTGTTTTGTTAAATCCCTCAATACCTGCGTTACTTTCTTTGGCCGGACGGCTGCTGCCGTATGTGTGGAATCAACGATTATCGCATTTGATTTTATTATTCCTTTTTCTATCGCCTGACGGATCGTTTCTTTTAGCATTTCTTCCAAAATATCCTCAGTAATTCGGGTCTTGCGAAACTTTGTCATTAGGCTAGAGTCAATTATTTCATCCTCTGGATTTAAATCTAGAAAATATTTGTAGGCCATATTTACGTATGCGTTTTGCACAAGTTGTTCATCAGATAAATCATAAAGCTTTTTCAAAAACATTAATTTGAACATCATCTCAGGCTCAGCTGCTGGTCGACCGAATTTCTCGCAATACTGTTCTTTCATCATTGGGTTTACGAAACTGAAATCAATGTTTTCTTTAATTTTTCTTAACAAGTTATCTTTCGGAACTATGATGTCATACAGATTTCTGTATTGCGACAGTCTCATTTGCACATTTTCTCTCAGCATTTTTACCCAACCTTCTATTATTGTTCCATGCATAATTATACTATTTTTACGCAAAAAAGCCTATTCACTCCAAGTGAATAGACTTTTTCAGTGCCCTCGCAAGATAAGGGTTCCAGGATATATCAAATGACGTACCAGATATTTCCCTTCCTATAAAAATTATTTCTTCGACGACATTAATTACTGAAACTATTGTACCACAAGGGTACTAGCCCTTAAAGAAATTATATGGAAATGTGAGTCACAATTTTATTTCTTTGACTTAGGGACGACAATATCCAGGCGGGGAACCTGTTGGTTAGAAGTTGGTAAATCATGGTATAGAGACTTGTAACTTATGTAAAGTTTTTGGTGGTAGAATTTCCTCGTAGATCGATTTCAATGAGCCTCTCTACCGTCTCACCTCTGCAGCCTATCAGATAACTGGTAAGGTTTGCTGACGAACAACTGTGATTAGGAATTATTTCTACCTTGTCGCCGATCTTCAGTGTTGTAGGGCCATCAACGTGGAATTTACCAACTTCCTCAGAAAGACTGTAAACCGTGAGTTCAGGATGCCCTTTAATGAAACCATATCCCTTTAGAGCAGTGTTACCGTGGGCACCTTGATCTAGACCTAAGCATTTAGCACCAGCATCGCAGATAAACAAATCTTCGGATGGATGAGAAATAACTGTGGCGTATACTGAAAGAGCACACTCTGACTCTTTGGCTGTATTTGTTGACATCTGGATATTGTCGTTAAACACATAATTGCCAGGATGGAATACATTGATGGTTTCATCAGAAACAGAACCAAAGAAGGTTGGAGTGGAACCACTGGAAATCAGCTCAAGAGTATGGCCTGCAGCCTCAAGTACTTCAACTGCTTTTCTAACTGCGCTCTTTTCTTGGTCGACATATTGTTGAATATCTTCATGCTTTACGGCAGAGTAAACATGTCCAGGATGCGTGGAAATGCCCTTAAATACCAGAGCGTTAAGTTCTTTTAAGGAATCCGTAAAAACGGCGACCTTATCTGGTGAAATACCAAAACGATGTAACCCACAGTCAATGATGATGGTGTAATTCACCTTCACTCCTGCTGATGTTGCTGCGGCATTGAGCATTTTGGCACCATCATAGTTATCAATGCGTGCAATAAAGTAGCATCTTTTGGCCAGCTCGATCACTCTCTGAATGCTTGCAGCACTGGCAACCGGATAGGCGTACATAATATTTTTTATGCCTAACTCGCAAATACCCTCACATTCGTCAAGGGTACCGCAGACAAAGCCTGTTGAACCTGCAGCTTCCTGCATTTTGACTATTTCAGTGCTCTTATGGGTTTTAATCATCGGCCAGAGTTGTTTTCCATTTTTATCACATAAAGTTTGGAATCTTTCTATATTGTAATCTAGAATATCGAGATCAACCAAAATAGCAGGTGTTTGAAGTTCTGTCTTTTTCATTCTGAAATTCCTCCATAATTAATCATTGCCCGTAATTATACACCGGTAAAGCCCTTATGAGTTAACTATAAATTTCACTCCGTACTATCACTCCGTACTATCACTCCGTACTATCACTCCTTTTCATCTATAATTCTAAAGCAATAACACTTCCCAAGGCAAATCGCAACAATATTTCAGAGCTAAAGCATGACTAGAACAGAAAAGACGACAAGAGAAACGCAAAAGAAGACGAGCTCAAACGGAAAAAGTAGCCCATCTTAAGATGCGCTACTTTTTCTATATTTTCTAATGGCCGCCATTTGGCGTGGCAAGTTACCTTGTCCCTATTTTAAATGGTTCTATTCTAATACAGCTTTTTTAATTTCCTCTATTCCAATCCGCCGCACAAACCCAGCGGTCCTCTCATTAGGTTTTGCATTCGTCTTATAATATTCCACGCATTTGTTAGTCAACTCAACTACCTGGTCATCGGTTAAATCCTCAGCTATTACATCACCAATGCGAGCGTTTCTGCCTGAATTGCCGCCAAAAATAAAAGTCCAACCAGTTCGCTTTGCAAAAACACCAAAATCACGCACAAAACTCTCCGCGCAACATAAGCCGCAACCGGATACACCGATTTTTCCTTTAGCGGGGAGTTCTGCTCCCACCAGAAGTTGCTCCAATCGTATTCCTAGACCGAGGGAATCAAGTATTCCATTTTTACACACAGCTGTGCCTGGGCAAGCCTGTACATAATGAAAACATTTCCCTACGGCAGGGCCAATATCGGTACCTAGCTCTTCCCATACAGATTCGACAATTTCCGGTTTCATACCCACTAAAGCGATCCTTTGGCCGGAAGTAATTTTAATGATAGGGATTTCGTATTTCTTGGCTACACTTGCGATGTTTTCTAATAATTCTGGGGTAACCACTCCAACCGGGGTTCGTGGGACAATGGCATAAGTTTCTTTATCCCTTTGAATAAAGGCTCCCTTTGGTGCTTGTTGCTCTGACATTATAAAACCCTCCAAATATGTTTATCGAATACTATTTCGTTAAACATAGTACTAATCCTGCTATAAGCGTAAAATTTGTCGCAAGAAAGAACAGGATTAGGGACATTTCGTGCGGGTCAGAACTTACCTGACAACGAATTACCAAGAGCGCCCCTTCGCAGTTGTGCTTATCGATTAACTGACTCTGTTTTTATGCTTCATTTTGTTTGATAGCCTTAGAATAATTATAAAATCCAGAGCATATTGTCGCTCTGGATTACATTGCATCTTTTTCTTTTTAAATCCCGCAAAGCCGTTTAGATTATTTGGTTTTAACCCTGCTCTCGCAGGTGGGCATTTTCACCCTACTTTTTAGTCTTCCCCTAGCATTGGAGGCCTGACCTAATCAGTAAGTTTATTAAATTCCCGAAAATTTAATAGGATCAAAACCAAATTAAATCTTCGCACATCGCAGGTTTGAAGGAACTTCATTATAACAAGTTTATTTCAAAAAAGCATTAGGAAAGTTATGGTTAACTAATAGAGCTTCATGCCCAATTCAATTCAGAGTTGCGAGTATTTGAAATATTTCTTCATAATGGCTTGGCAGGAAACCCCTACGCCTTCAGGCTAGGGGAGGAATGCCGTTACGCATACCCTAACCTGCCGTCCTCCTCTCCGTTAATAGACTTTTTCTTCTCTCGATTAGCTTGAATGATTTACAGTTCACACTACCTTTGTTTACTTTAGTTCCGTCTAAAGTTCTGATATCGAAGAAACCACTATTTCTTCTTCCAAAGATGTAGTAATGCTTTCTTTGATACTGAATTTTGTCAAATATCCTAAACCCTTTGACCTCAAATTGTGCTTGGTTTAACTTTTTGATACCACCTTTTAAGATGTTCGCTTTATGAATCTGCCTGTTGTGACATCTTACTTTCTTGGCGAAGTAGAAATGATCCAATCGTTTAACTTGAGGATTCCCACTAATACACAGTGCATCAACCCGATGTTCTTTCGGTAGCTCGTTTCTGATCCGTGTGTTTTTAGTGATATAACCATAAGTTAAACTTACTAAGGGGTACATTTTTTTCAATCTGTTGTAAAAACTCCACCGCATGATTCCCATGAAAGTAGCGTCTTTAAAATTACCTGTTTTCTTACCATTAATCATCCAATCATGAAGCACTTTCCCCTTTTTGTGATTTTCAGAGCAATGGCATTTTGAACATAAAGTTATTAAATTACTGGGTTTGTCTGTTCCACCTTCGCTTCTATAAACTACATGGTGTACTTCAAGTACTCTGTCCTTGGATTTCCCCTTACACGCTTGGCATTGATGACCATCCCTAAAAAGCACATACTCTCTGATATTCCAAAAGTCCATCTGCTCTCCCTGTTGATAATCTGTGCCAGAAATACTAGGGTTCTTAATCTTTTGTATATCAAAACTCGCCACTTCAACTATTATTTTTGAGATAGGTAATGTCTTGTGAATATTACCAACAATAGTTAGATGAGTTTGGATTTTGTTTTCAATGGAAGGTGCTAACCACCCTTTGTTTTTGCTCTTAACTCGATTTAAGAACCTTGGTTTACGGTATCTCAACCTATTTCTTCTCATCCGTCTATTTTGTCTACGAGTAGACAATAGATCAACAATGTCATTTCGTAATTGAACTTCCGCTGAGTAAAGTTCCTTGCTTTTTGTTGTTGCAGATAATCCAATTACTTTACTTCCTGCATCAACCCCAAGGGTAATTTCCTGCTTATATCCACTTGAGCCATACAATAATTGAATCGTAAACGGTTCGATCTTAATTACTTTCGCCTTGTTTTCCTTCAATAACTTTCTCGCTTTAGACGCAGAACAAGGCATAAGTGGTTTGCCATAGTTGTTTAAAATGTAGACTAACATAAAATCTACCTCCTTTCAGGAGTAAAATACTCTTAGACAATGTTATAAAAGTTTGTCGTGTCTACCACACTATTCCGTACCACACAGAACTGTTTAATGATAGACCACAGAGCCGTAGATTAGAGTAAACGTCCACGGGTGTGATGGCTTAAATAACGTAGCAAGTTAATGCTTAGTCTAATCAACATGTGGCTTATAGTTTCCTACAAGCCACCATCCCTTTAGGGTGGTGGTTATTGACTTATTCCAACTCTGCAATCACTTTATGCTTTTCTAATACAGCACGAATCGTAAACCACTCCACTTCGTCTGAGAGAAGATCTTTGATCGGTCGCAATTTCTCTCGGCCCACTTGGCGAACTGCCTCCAAAATAAGCGCTTCTTGTTCAATAGGGATAAAGTCATCCCAAGGGACTGCTTGTCCATCAAGACTGCAACGTACAAGATGTTCCTGTACTGTTAGCATAGTAACATTCCTAACTCTTGCGATATCTTTTAATGAGTACCCTTCTTGGTAAAGCAGATATGTTTGATGATGACTCAGTATTTTATTAGTAGAATTATGATCAACATTACGTATCGGTTGTGATCGCCTGTTAACTGATGAGGCAGAGGACTTTACTGTAGATGTGACGACTTCATTTTCCTCCATAAAGCACCGAATTTCCTCTAAAAATTCATCCCCATATTTCTCTAATTTCCGTTCACCAACCCCACTGATGCGAATCATCGCCTTGTGATCCGTAGGAAATACCTGAGCCATTTCTCTCAAGGTACTATCTGCAAAGATCATGTACGGAGGAAGGTTTTCCCGAAGGGCAATTTTTCTGCGAAGTGCACGCAGACGGTCAAACAGGTTAACCTCTACCGCTTGTTCACGAGAAGGCTGCTGCGTCACTTTCTGTGTAACTTTCGTTTCCCCTTTGATAACCGAAACGGCAGTGGGTTGAAGTTTTACTACCGGGTACTCTCCATTTGATAATTGCAAATAGCCTTCTGCCACTAAAAAGTTGATACGGTCTTTGATCTCTTGGAGCGGAACTTCGTGCATAATTCCATGTGTAGAAAGTTCATCAAAACGAAGTTCCAGAATCTTCGCTTTGCGTGATCCTTTTAACACCTCAGCTACCATAGTTATGCCAAAACGTTCACGCATCCGGTAAATACAAGAGATTATCTTTTGAGCTTCCACTGTGATATCTACTATTTCGCGCTCATCGTTACAGTTACTACAATTTTCGCATTTCTCTGCAACGTTCTCTTCCCCAAAATATTCCAGAATCGTCTTACGCAAACACCGGGGCGTATGACAATAATCTACCATCCCTTGAAGCTTCCTGAGCTCATTCATTTTTCGCTCAGGTTGAAAAATTGTCTGTTCAATCAAATATCTTTGCAACACCACATCCTGAGGCGAAAACAGCAAAATGCACTCCCCTGGTTCTCCATCCCGCCCGGCACGCCCTGCCTCTTGGTAATAAGCCTCCATGTTTTTTGGCATATTATAATGAATCACATACCGAACGTTCGATTTATCAATTCCCATTCCAAATGCATTGGTAGCTACCATGACCGTTCTTTCATCAAAGAGAAAATCCTCTTGGCTCTTTTGCCGATCCTCGTCATTCATTCCTGCATGATACTTTCCTGCCTTCAGTCCATTCTTTGTTAAAAAACCTTGAAGATTATCCACCTCCTTACGCGTCCCCGCATATATAATTCCTGCTTGGTCGGCGTGGGATTGAGCATACTCTAAAACAAAATTCTTTTTGTTTTCCCCTCGAAGCGCAGAAAACGTTAAATTCGGACGGTCAAAGCCGGTCACGAAGACTCCCGGGTTGTTCAACTCCAACAAGCGAACGATATCTGCCTGGACCTCCTCAGTTGCCGTTGCAGTGAAAGCTCCGATCAGGGGCTTCTGACGAAACGATTTAAGAAAAGGCCCTAGATGAAGGTAACTCGGTCGAAAATCATGCCCCCACTGAGACACACAATGGGCTTCATCAATGGCCAAAAAGGAAACCTGTAAAGACTCCAAAAGGCTACGGAAACTTTCCAATTCCAAACGTTCTGGGGCAATATACAATAGTTTAAATTCCCCACGTGCTGCACGTTCAATTCGTGACCTGACTTCTTTTAGTGATAACGAACTATTAATAAATGTCGCCGGAACCCCATATTGCAGGAGCGCGTCCACTTGGTCTTTCATCAGAGAAATCAGCGGCGAAATAACGAGTGTAGTTCCCTCAAACAAAAGAGCTGGAATTTGGTAAGCTAGCGATTTTCCTGCCCCTGTTGGCATAATAGCTAATGTATCTGTACCTCGAAGTAAACTATCAATTACTTTTTGCTGACCATCCCTGAATTGGGTATACCCGAAATACCTTTGCAACACACGCAAGGCTTTTTCTATCATAAAGATTCACATCTCCTTAAAACTAACAATCCTAATTCTCCCACTTCATTATAACATAACAAAAAAACCGGGTTAAGAACTTTAACTTAACCCGATTTATTATTTCGTAATAGCTTGGTAGGAAACCACTATTCCTTTAGTGTAGTGGTTCTTGCCTATCCTTGATTGATTTAGAAACGTACTTACTCTATTAAGTGAACTATTTAGTGTAAGCTCATGTTGTTTAGTTCACTCCAACCCTTTTTTCCAATTAGCGGCACGAAACGTACCGACCCTAAATTTTCTTCTATTAGTTCACTGGTCGCTATTTTCTTAACCTGCAACAGCTTTTGTTCTCCTTTATCCCCGACTGGAATTACCAAACGTCCACCGATAGCCAATTGATTAATTAGGGGGTTCGGGATCACGGGGCCTCCCGCCGTGACCAGTATAGCGTCGAACGGTGCTTTTTCTATCCATCCAAGTGTGCCGTCCCCAACGCGCACTTCAATATTTTCACAACCCTGATTCTGAAAACGTTCCTTGGCAAAATGGGCCAGAATGTCATGACGTTCAATTGTATAGATATATGCAGCCATCCGGGATAAAATAGCGGCAGAATAACCGGAACCCGTTCCTATTTCTAAAACATTATCGCTTGATTTTAACTCTAAAGCCTGAGCCATGAGAGCTACAATATATGGCTGACTAATCGTCTGCCCTGCATTAATTTCTAAAGCAGTGTCATAATACGCGTACTCTCGTTTATCTTCCACGACATACTTGTGTCGTGGCACGATGAGCATACTATTAATGACTGCCTCATCCGTAATATCCCGATCTATAAGCTGTGTTTGAACCATCCACTCACGTTCAGCCAGTCGCTCGTCAAAATCACCTTTGTTATAATCTTTAGTCAAATTCATCTCACCCTAACTTTATGTTTTTTATATTTTCTCCGTTTTAATGAGTTATATTTTACTTTTTCCCTAGAAGTTAAGTTAAATAATATACGCCCGATTATCAGCGATCAGACTTTAGTTCAAATACAAAATTCCTCTCGTAAGCGTATCCATACCGAATTAATAGAAAACTGTTGTTATTTCGATAAAAATCAGTACCCTGACTCAATGTCAAGATACTGATTTTCTTGCCTTTTTGGCGGATCATCACCGTTTTACTGTGACACTAACTGGGCTAGTTGCTGTTGAACTTCCTTACTTACAACCGCTTCTCCGCCAAAAATTGTTGCTCCTATCATGCCGTTGTTTCTTAAATATGGCACTGCTGAGTCAGACAAGGCT
>Ga0074193_1003579_pt1 | contig 11126 bp, 8 predicted proteins | sample EPASupsiteHSE605_FD_64523 | JGI IMG/M metagenome (GOLD analysis project Ga0074193, IMG submission 64523) | Bioremediated contaminated groundwater from EPA Superfund site, New Mexico - Sample HSE6-05 | ecosystem: Environmental > Aquatic > Deep subsurface > Groundwater > Contaminated ...
GCCGGTCAGCGTAACGAAACGCTTTGTCGCTCCGGCAGCATAAACCTCGACGCTGCCCTTTTTGATGTAATAAGCGTCCGTGTCGTAAGTAAACCCATCCTGCACCATGCAGAGAATTCGCAGACCTGTTCCGCTTGGGCTGAATTCGATATATGCGCCATGAAAACGCACGGTAATCTCGACCGCCCGAGGCAGCAGCTTCCCGTCCTCCACGCAGTGGTCAAGGTCAATGGCGATAATGCGATTCCCCACACGGATGCCGATACCGTCATATTTATCAGAAACAGATACCGCTGTAGTGTAGTCACAGAATGTCTTTGGCTTTTTCACGTTTGCGTGATAACCGCTTGCAGGATTGTACGGCACCTTGGTAATTCTGCTGTTTACGGTTTCATACCGCCAACAGCAGAACTTCGCGTTTTCCTTGACATACTGCGGAATGTTTTCGTAATGCTGCATTGTGTGCTGCCTCCTTTCTCGATGTTCCGTAATTGCACATCCGGCTTATTCTCCTTTCCGAGGGACTATTTTTCGCTTATTATCCAAAGGACAGTAATAACGGTTTTGGCAACCGATTATTTTCTCTTTACCTCACTACCCAATGGAGGTCAAAGAGCGTTTTGAACGAAAACTTCTGAAACTTTTTTGTCCTTCACCACTCACTGGAACAAAACAGCTGCTTTGGACGAAAACTTTTGATATTTTTTCTGTCCTCACTTTCCACTGGAGATCAGAGACCCGTTTTGACGAAGTTTCAGAAAACTTTTTTGAGTTTTTTGTCTTCTCTTTCTACTGGACAGCAAAATGTGTTTTTCCGTAGTCTCGAGGAAAACTTTTTCTCTCTCACGACCCAATGGAAATAATCTACGTTCTGAACGAAATTTCCTGAGGATTTTTTCCTGCCCTCTATATTTCCAAGGACAGCAATCTGTGTATTGAACGAAACTTCTAACAATTTTTCCGAGGTCAATTCCCCATGGATGTCAGTCAAAGAAAACCCGGGCAAATTGAACCCCCTCGTAAAAAAGCAAAAAAATATGACACCTGTAAAAATACAGATGCCAGTAAAAAACTGCTTCAATTCCTAAAAACAAAAATTAAAAATATAATTACATTCATTGTTATATTTATATTGACATAAGTAATGACTTTTGATATAATTTAAGTGTAGAATTGGAATCAAGGAGGTGATCGTGTGGTGAAAAGCAGAGGAGGCGAAATCCCTATTTATCACTCTGTTACGGAGTTCTTAAAGGGGCAGGCTTCTAGGATATTCAAAGAAGTTAATGAGCAAGACAAAATAGTAATCGTAAACAAACAAAACAAGCCGCAAGCTGTTGTCATTTCATACGATCGCTACAAAAGGCTAAAAGAAAAAGAAGGCATCGATATATAAACATCGTGCCCATCTTTGTGAATATTTGTTAGTGGCATAGCGCCAAAAAAATCAGTATTGTGGAGGTAATCAAAATGGCCGAATTAAGAAAAGAAGATTTGTGGGTAATGGCCGACAAGCTTAGAAATAATATGGATGCCGCTGAATATAAGCATGTTTGCTTGGGACTCATCTTTTTGAAATACATTTCTGATAAATTTGAAAATACCAAGCTGGATATTTTGAAAGAAGAATATGCTGATTTTGAAGATAAGGACGAGTATGTAGCGCGGAATGCGTTTTGGGTTCCCAAGGATTCTCGTTGGGAAGACATAAAAAACAAAGCAAAAACGCCTGAAATTGGTCAGGCTATCGATAATGCCATGTATGCAATCGAAAAAGAAAACTCGTCATTAAGGGGAATTCTCCCAAAAGACTACGCAAGGGCCTCATTGGATAAAAACCGTTTAGGTGAATTAGTCGATTTGCTTTCCAATATAGAGATCGGGCGAGATAATAACAAAGATACTCTGGGAAAAGTATACGAGTATTTTCTTGAGAAATTCGCACGAGCCGAGGGCAAGCTAGGCGGCGAGTTCTATACGCCTCGCAGTGTGGTTGAGCTTATCGTCAACATGATTGAGCCGCACGACGGAAGGGTATATGACCCTTGCTGCGGGTCGGGCGGTATGTTTGTCCAGAGTGAGGAATTTGTAAAAAACAGAACCGGACGTCTAGATGGCCTTGCGGTGTATGGGCAGGAGTCTAACTACAACACTTGGAAGCTTTGCCGAATGAACCTTGCCATTCGTGGAATTGATGCAAATCTCGGTCAGCAAAACGCTGATTCTTTCCACAACGACCAGCACAAGAGCTTAAAAGCGGATTATATTATGGCAAATCCTCCGTTTAATGTAAGCGATTGGGGTGGCGAGCGGCTGATCGACGACCCTCGTTGGGGCAAGTACGGCATCCCGCCAACAGGCAACGCGAACTATGCGTGGATTCTGCACATGCTTTATCATTTGGCACCCAGCGGAACAGCGGGATTTGTGCTTGCTAACGGTTCCCTCTCCACATCTTCTATCAGCGAATACACCATCCGTAAAAACTTAATTGAAGACGATAAAATCGACTGTATTGTCATATTGCCGGGTGGATTATTCTCAACCACCTCTATTCCCGTCTGCCTGTGGTTTATGTCAAGGAACAAGCTAAAAAACGGGCACCGCGATAGAAAAGGTGAAATTCTGTTTATTGACGCAAGAAATATCGAGACCGAGCCTATGGAGGACAGCAGAACACAACGAAAGCTGTCTGACAAAAATATTGATGATATTACCGCAGTCTATCATTCATTCCGAAACCACGAAAAAAAAGCTGTGCGTAAAGATGGCGCAGAGGCTTCCTATGCGGATCAGCCCGGTTTTTGCAAAATTGCAACACTGGAGGAAATTAAAGCGAAAGACTACAACCTAACTCCGGCAAGCTATGTAGGTTTGGCGCCTAACAAAGAGGATACTGAGCCATTTGAAGAACAAATGGATAGATTGACAAAGCAGCTTTCTGCGATTATGTCAGAATCAGCAGAGTTGGATAAGGAAATAGAGAAACAAATGCGGAAAATAAAGTGGTAAAGGAGTGAATATACCATTGTTAAGATTACGAGAATTGTGCGAACTTATAACAAAAGGAACCACTCCATCCACAATTGGAGCCGAAATAACCAGTCAAGGTGTAATATATATTCGTTCTGATGCATTAATTCAAGGCAGACATTTAGATAGAAGATGCTTTACCTATATTGATGAGAATACCCATGAACAATTAAAACGCTCGCAGATACACGAAAACGATATTTTGTTTTCTATGGCTGGTGCTTTGCTTGGGAAAACGGCTCTGGTTACTCCTCAAGATGTTCCGGCCAATACAAACCAAGCCGTAGCAATTATACGAGTATGCCACGAAATAGTAGATTACAGTTATGTGTATTACTACCTCAGCCAAAAGGGCATTCAACAGTATGTTCGGAGTTTAAATGCTCAATCAGCACAACCAAATGTGAATTTACAACAAATTGGCGACATCGAAATAAATATTCCAGAAGATAAAGAAATGCAAATTAGAGTGTCCAGTATTCTGTCAAGTTATGATGATAAAATCGAAAACAATATTCGTCATATTGACACATTAGAGAAATATATCCAAAACCTCTATCAAAACTGGTTCTCTTATTACAATTATCCTAATGCCACAGGTGAAATGCAAGATGGAATACCTGTCGGCTGGACAAATTCCAATGTATTTGACAACGTAGCTGAGATTCGTGAGAAAAACAAGAATAACCTCGGTTACCCGGTTCTATCCGTTGTCAAAGAGGGCGAATTCAAACCGTCTGATGATGTTTTTACAAAACAGGTGTATAGTAAAGAAACGACGAACTATAAAATCGTCAGACGTAATCAGGTCGGATATAATCCGGCAAGAGCAAACATCGGATCTATCGCTATGCTCACCGATTTTGACATCGGTTTAGTAAGCCCAATCTATGTGGTGTTTGCGATGCAAAAAACCATAACGCCAACCTATTTCTATTACTATATGAAACAACCGATGTTCATTGAAGGAATTAAGCACCATGCAATTGGAACAACGCGTCAGAATTTTCCTTTTGAAGCATTCAAAATGTTTCCTATGGTCGTTCCTCCGATCGAACTACAAGCGAGATTTGAAGAAATCGCAATACCAATTGAACGAAAAATTGCAAAGTTAAAAGAAGAAAATACGGTGTTGGCGGAAATAAGGGATACCCTTTTGCCCAAACTAATGAGCGGCGTACTTCCGGTGGAAGAGGGTGAAGATTGATGCAACAAAATGCAATCAAGAATATTCACTCTGTTCACGAGTTTGTAAACGAAATCAAGCTTTTGGGGAAAGCTTTAGACAATTCCCAAAGAGAAGGACGTTTGTTCTTTAGAGGACAGAAAAATGCTGAATGGCAAGTTTCCCCCAGCATTTTTAGAAATGGTTGGCTTTCCGAAGAAAGTAACATGTATAATATGCTTCTTCTTGCAAGCCCATCGGAGTTTTCAAGTCAAATAACGGCTTATGAAAAGCTTACCAAGATGCAGCATTACGGGTTGCCCACAAGATTACTTGATGTGACCAGCAATCCTTTGGTTGCCTTGTTCTTTGCATGCGAAGAAAACAAAGAATATGTTAATGTGAAAATTATGCTCTCCGATGAACAATCAACATTTTTAGGCAAAGATACAATACAGACTTTAGAGAATGCCAAAGTTGAGACTGCGACAGATGGAGAGGTATTCATCATCGCCGATGCCCCATTGAACCCCGAGGATGAGAGAATAACGATATTATCAGAGCTTTCACACTGTTGCAAAGAAGAAGCGTATAAAATCGAGAAATTTACGATAGAACTCAAAAAGTATACGAAAGAAAATTTAAATGAAACCGATGTGATACAGTATCTTGAAGAAAAACCGTTCCGAAGCGTTGTTTCAAGCATGAACAATTCCAGGATTAAGGCACAGTCCGGTGCATTCATATTGTTCGGTTTGCTTTATGATGATACACAAGAAGATTTATTTGCCCTAAAGAGAATTCCCTTCAATATAAAAAACAAGTGCATTTCGGAAATCAAAGAGATGCGGAACAGCTTTCTTTATGATATTAAAGAAGGCAAAGTGGCTCTTAGTGATGAACAGTCGCCTGATGCAACAGACCAAATAAACGAGTACATAAAGTCTGAATGTGATAAACTTCCAACTACTGGCAGAAAGCTCTTTGAAATCCAACATGACATTCCTGAAAAATTGTATTCTTATGTGATCCCTGCCGAATGCAAAGCACATATTTTAGACGAGTTGAAAAAATTAGGTATTAGTCATGCAACCTTATTCCCTGAATTGGAACATCAGGCAGAGTATATCAAGTCAATAACTCCAATTTCATCGAAAGTGGAGCCCGAGGACCTTGATTTGATACTATCACGAATTAAGGTATTAAAAGAAGAAACGCAGAATCAGCAAAAAGAACAGACAGAAGCAAAAGAAGCATTCAACCCACGAGCAACAAACAAGGACACCATAATTTCAAGGGCTATTGAAAATGCTGATATTGCTGAAGATGTGAAGCAAAAGGCAATTAAGGGATTGAAATCAAACAAGACCTTATTCTCTCAACCTGACTGGTTCAATTTTGGAGATAAAATTTCACAGAACAAGCTAATTATAAAGAAATACCTTTTATCTATGAAAATAGATAAAAATGTAGCCGAAGAAGTAACAGAGTTGATTGTTAACAAGCTGATACTGGTAGCAAAAGAAAAGGCTGGTGAATGATATGTCAAGTTTTACAGAAAACCATTTAGAGCAAGCAGTAATGGAATGGTTTCAGGATTTGGGCTATCAGACACTTTATGGGCCGGATGTTTCACCCGGCGGCAGTTTTGCAGAACGAGAGAGCTTTGGCGATGTTGTGTTATATGGTCGTCTGCATAGCGCCCTCAAGAGAATAAACAGGCAATATTCCGATAGGGTTATTGACGATTTAGTTAAGAAAATAACGCGCCAGAAAAGCATGTCCATTTACCAGAACAATGCTGCTTTTCAAAAAATAATTACGGATGGCATTGACGTGGAGATTCACCAAAAGGACGGCAGCGTCAAAACGGAAAAAGGCTATATTTTTGACTTGACGGACATCGAGAACAATGAGTTCTTAGCAATAAACCAATATACCATCATCGAAAACGGTAAGGAACGCCGCCCCGATGTAGTTGTGTTCATAAACGGCATACCGCTGGCTGTGATAGAGCTGAAGAACGCTTCCAATGAGGACGTCGGAATTGAGGAAGGCTTTCATCAATTACAAACGTACAAAAATAATATTCCGACGATTTTTAACTACAATGCTTTTTTGATTACAAGCGACGGTATAAATGCCAAAGTCGGTACCATATCATCAGACATTGACCGATTTATGTTTTGGCGAACTATTGACGGCGACAGCGTAGCCCAAGCGTCTTCTTCTCAATTAAAGGTGATGTTACAAGGGATGATGGATAAAAAGCGTATTTTGGACATCGTCTCAAAATATACATTTTTCGTCCACGAAGAGGATAAATCTTTTAAGATACTTGCCGGGTATCACCAATATTTTGCTGTAAAGAAAGCCCTATACAAAACACACCTCGCCGCTGCTGAAAACGGTAATAGAAAAGTTGGTGTTATTTGGCATACCCAAGGAAGCGGAAAAAGCTTCTCCATGCTTATGTATGCCCGTCAGTTGGTTTTAGAGCTTAATAACCCTACGATTGTGATTATCACGGGCAGAAACGACCTTGATGATCAGCTATTTAGTACTTTTTCAAAAAGTGCGGATTATCTGCGCCAAACTCCAAAGCAAGCAGAGAACAGGCAGCAATTGCGTGATTTGTTAAGTGTAGAGTCTGGCGGTGTCGTTTTTACTACCATTCAGAAGTTTGCGCCAGATGAAAGTGACCAAAGCGTCGAAGCCCTTACAGAACGTAAAAATGTCATCGTTATTGCTGACGAAGCGCATCGCAGCCAGTATGGGCTAGAAGCAAAAGAGAAAGACGGAAAGGTTTCTTTTGGATTTGCGAAGCATATGCGAGATGCTTTACCAAACGCATCGTTTATTGGCTTTACAGGAACGCCGGTCGAACTGAACGATAAAAATACACCTGCGTTGTTTGGCGAGTATATTGATATTTATGACCTTACACAAGCGGTCAAAGATAAGACCACTGTCCCGATTTACTATGAAAGCCGTATAGCGAAGCTGGATATTCCACAGGAGTTAAAACCAAAAATCGACAGTGAGTATGAGGAAATAGTTGAAGGTCAAGAAGAAACATATGCCGAAAGCCAAAAGAGAAAATGGGCAAGACTTGAGGCTATTGTCGGGACGGAAACCCGTATTGATGTAGTTGTGAAGGACTTTTTGCAACATTACGATTTAAGGCAGAAAGCTATCAGTGGCAAAGTAATGTTTGTTGCTATGTCAAGAAAAATTGCAGTTAAATTCTACGACGCTATCGTTAAGTACCGACCAGAATGGCATAATGCCGATGTTGATAAGGGCGTAATCAAAGTAATCATGACCTCCATTGCTTCTGATCCACAAGCCTTCCAGCGTCATTCAACATCTTCTTCACAAAAAAAGCTGCTTGCTAAAAGGATGAAAGACCCAGATGATGATTTGAAAGTTGTAATTGTATGCGATATGTGGCTAACGGGTTTTGATGTGCCATGTTTGCATACTATGTACATTGACAAACCTATGAGCGGACATAATCTTATGCAAGCAATCGCACGCGTAAATCGTGTTTTTAAGGACAAACCCGGCGGACTGGTCGTTGACTATATTGGGATAGCCGACAATCTGCGTAGTGCCCTTGCGCAATACACACCATCTGACAGAAAAACTGCTGGTATTGACCCACAAATTGCGATTGACCTAATGATGGAAAAGTACGAGCAAATCAAGGGGTTGCTTCACGGAGTTGATTTCCGCAGTTATATTGAAGGAACTGCATCACAAAGAATGGATTGTATCGTCAAGGGCGTTGATTTTGTTCTCGGCAAGGGCGAGGATGATAGGAAAGACTTCTTAAACTTTGTAGTTGAGATAGGAAAAGCATATGCGCTTTGCTCCACTTCAGAAAAAGCCCAAGAAATTAATCTGGAAATCAGCTTTTTTAAAGCTGTTAAGGCAGGCATTGCCAAAATCCTTCCCACGGATAAACCCAAAAAAACAAAAGACCAGATTGAGTATGAAATCGGACAGCTAGTTTCAAAATCTGTCATTTCAGAAGAAGTAGTAGATATTTTGTCATCCGTAGGGCTTAACAGGCCGGATATCTCCATACTATCCGACGAGTTTTTGGAAGAAGTCAAAGAGCTACCTCAAAAAAACTTGGCATTAGAACTATTGCGCAGACTGCTTGATGGTAAAATCAAAGCGATAGCTAAGAAGAATATTGTGCAGGCTAAAAAATTCTCCGAAATGCTTGAAGCATCAGTAAACCAATATACTAAGCGTTCGCTTGAAACAGCCGAAATCATCAAGGCGCTTGTGGATATGGCAAAGGATATGAATAACCTCCACAAGCGCGGAGAAGAGCTCGGATTATCGGATGATGAGTTGGCATTTTACGATGCAATTTCCGAGAATGAGTCCGCAAAAGAATTCTACGAAAATGACGTACTCAAGCAAATTGCAAAAGAGCTTACCATCAGCATAAAGAGCAACATGAAAGTTGATTGGGACGTTCGTGAAAGTGTACGGGCGCAGATGCGTATTACGGTGAAGCGACTTCTGCGTAAATACAAATATCCGCCTGATAAACAAGCGGATGCTGTCACATTAATTATCGAACAAGCCGAAAAAATGTGTGAAAACGAAATGCAATAACAAAAAACCAGCCATGCCAAGCAATTACGCTTGAACATGGCTGGTTCCTTTTTACCCCGCTTGAAGATGCCGCTGAAAAATTTACTTGTTTTCGCAAATCCCTAAGTTGCACCATCTTTCGGTGCGCTCTTTTATTATTATGATTTCAGCTTAACCCACATTTCGTCGTAGTAGTCCAGAGTTGCCTGCGGAAGATTGATATACGACTCGCATTTGGCGAGCGTCGCATCGTCCGGATACATTACGGACCTCGTGAAGTCGTCGATATCAATGAGATTCTCGACTTCCTTGTTCGGGCTGGTATAGCCGATATATTCGGAGTTTGCCATGCTCTGCTCCGTGCCGGACATGAAGTTTATAAACGCTTCGGCGTTGTCCTTGTTCTCGGCGTTTTTGAGTACGCACATAGCGTCGACAAAGACATTCGAGCCTTCCTTGGGAATGCAGAACTTGAGGTTCGGGTTCTCAGCGTGCATCGTGAGATAGTCGCCGGCGTAGTAGGGCCCGATCGCCGCTTCGCCGCTTTCGAGCTTGTCGAAAATCTGGTCCATGACATAGCCCTGAAGTATAGGCTTCTGCTGCTTTAACAGTTCATAAGCCTCGTTCAGCTCTGTTTCGTCTGTCGAGTTCATGGAATACCCGAGATACTTGAGCGCGATTGCCATCGCGTCGCGGGAATTGTCGAACATCAAGATATTTCCCTCGTTCTTCTCGTCGAAGAGCGCGCTCCAGCTGTCGACCTCGCCGACGACGGTGGGGTCATAGATTATGCCGATGGTGCCCCACATATAAGGCACGCTGTAAGCGTTGTCGGGGTCGTATGCCATACTTTTGAGGCTGTCGTCTATGAGCGAATAATTTGGTATATTGTCAAAATTGAGCGGCTCAATCATGTCCTCGTTTATGAGGCGCGAAATCATATAGTCGGAGGGGATGATAACGTCGTAGCTTACGCCGCCCTGCTTAAGCACGGAATACATCTGCTCGTTTGACTCATAGGTCTTGTAGTTGACCTTAATGCCGGTCTCGTTTTCAAACTGCGAGATAAGGTCGGTATCAATATATTCGCCCCAGTTATAAACATTGACTACGCCGTTTGGGGTCTTGCTGCTTCCGCAGCCGGAAAACAGGCATACGAGCATAACGGCGCAGATAACAACGGAAAGAGTTTTTTTCATCAGTTCATTCCTTTCAGCATTTTTTCTTTTTTGATTTCCGCCTTGTGCTGCCGCGCTTCACGCACATTGACTATCACAAGGAGAATCAGTACAACGGCAAAGAGAAGTGTTGAAATGGCGTTTATCTTCGGGCTTATTCTGCGGCGGGTCATGGCATAAATCGTCATTGACAGCGTCTGCACGCTGCTGCCGGCCGTGAAATAGCTGATTACGAAATCGTCGACAGACATCGTGAAAGCAATCAGCAGTCCGTTTATTATACCCGGCATAATCTCGGGTATTATCACCTTGTACACGGTCTGGAACCAGGTACAGCCGAGGTCCTGTGCCGCTTCGAAAAGGTTGCGGTCAAGCTGATAGAGCTTCGGCATGACCGAGAGTATGACATAGGGTATATCAAAGCTGATGTGCGCGATGAGAAGCGTTCCGAAGCCGAGCTGAAAGCCCATGAGCGCGCCCGCCGATACGAAAAGCAGGGAGAGCGAAACGCCCGTGATGATGTCCGCATTGATGACGGGGATGTTGTTGACCGTCAAAAGCGGGCTTCGCCAGTTTTTCTTCATGTTGTAAAAACCGATGGCGGCAAAGGTGCCGATTACGGCGGCAATGAGCGAGGCGATGACGGAAACAAGAAGCGTCGTCTGCAGGGACGACATTATAAGGCTGTCATGGAAAAGTTCCCTGTACCAGTCGAGCGTGAAGCCGGACCAGATCGTTCTGCTCTTTGTGGCGTTGAATGAAAAGACAATCAGAACGATTATCGGCGCGTAAAGAAACACATAGGTGAGCGCGGTAAAGATTTTTCCGCCGGTATACTTCTTTGTCACATCACCACCGCCTGTTCCTCGCCCTCGCCGAACTTACTCATAACGCTCATGCAGATAACGACGATGACCATCATTATAAGGGAAATGGCGCTTCCGAGATGCGGGTTATAGGCGGCTCCCGAAAACTGCATTTCGATAAGGTCGCCGAGGAGCATTACGGTTCCGTTTGAAAGGAGCTTTGAAATGACAAAGGTGGAAACCGCGGGGACAAACACCATTGTGATGCCGCTTATGACGCCCGAAAGGCTGAGCGGCAGAATGACCTTGCGAAAAACCGTTCCGCTG
>Ga0074193_1003580_pt1 | contig 11124 bp, 10 predicted proteins | sample EPASupsiteHSE605_FD_64523 | JGI IMG/M metagenome (GOLD analysis project Ga0074193, IMG submission 64523) | Bioremediated contaminated groundwater from EPA Superfund site, New Mexico - Sample HSE6-05 | ecosystem: Environmental > Aquatic > Deep subsurface > Groundwater > Contaminated ...
GAATTAAAATCTTTATACCACAAGTTAAAAAGAGAAACATGGAATCGTAGGAAATGGAAAACGCAAATATGTCACCGGTCGGAGTGTACTGAAGACACTCAACGTTGTCATTCCATTCAAAATAACAGGTTTCTTAATCAAATATGTGGAGCGAATAAAGAGGTATATCATTTCATCCCAATGGGAACTATGGAAAACGAAAAAGTAGAATTAAAAGAGGAAACCATATCCTTAGCAAGTACATTTAACGGTTTTTGTAATACGCATGACAGAGAGCTATTTGCAATAGTTGAGGGAAATAATGTAATAACGTATTCAGTAGTTCAACTGTATGCACTTGTATATCGTAATTTTTATTATATGCTATGCAAAAAAGAGGTTACACAGCAGATAATCGTTAGCACGTCTTTAAGAGGAACCCCAAATTATTACAGAAAGGATTTTCGGCCTAAGACATCCGAAGATGCCCGAACTGCAGTGGATTTAATATTAAATCTTAGAAAAAATCAAATTACACACCAAGAACTTTTGGAAGTGCTCTCGGATATTGAGTCAAACTATGATGCTACTAACCATGCTTGGAATATACAAAATCCTACATTGATTTTTAGTAATGTCCGAACTATTCCTGTAAATAATGCAAACTTTTGCTTCCAAACAGTAAGAGAATATTTGTCAAAAGCTGAAGTTGAGCAAATACACACAAGCCCCACAATATATGATTTTGGGGATAAGCGATACAATCATATTTCTACAATAATTTTACCCGATGTTGCAATGAGTCAAATTACAATCTTTTTTGCTATTAGCTCGAAACATTCAACAGAATCGCCATTAAAATTTATAGAGTATATTAATGAATGTTCAGATAAAGAACTGGTTGATATTCTTAATAACATTATTTTAGATGGATATGAGGAGTTGTATTTATCGAAAAGTAAATTATATGACTTTTTGACTCCAGAGCAGCAAGACACTATTAAAGATATTCTTACACAACAAACATTTAGCGATGATGCTCCGACCTTATTGGAGGATATCCAGTCTGATCCCAAATTTGATTTTATTAGTTTAGCGCCATAATTTATCTGAATAGCTATTTTAAATTATGTGCATAATCTCATGTTAATAGATTCCGGACGTATTCGCATTATCCATACAACTGGGATAAATTGTCTAAAATGCGACGTTGGAAAATCAGAATATTATAAATGAATTTATTGTACATTGGGCATGAATTTGTAGACAGAATTATCGACATGTATCGGATACACCCTATGAAATTAGAGGATATACAACACATGTCGGTAATTCAAATGTTATGTGAAATCAGGCTGCATGAAAATTCTCTGAGGAGGTAGATTTAAATGAACTTACGAGAGGGATTGCAATATTGTTCCTCAGAGTTGTTAAAGGGAATGGACTGGATTGAACCGTATGCATCAGAAAAGCTTGCAGAATATCTTTCGGGTTCTGAGAGAGAAAAAATATTTGATTTGACTGAAGAATTTTATGCAATGTTAAAGATGAACCACCCCGCAGTTAGCTACTTTATTGATTCGGTTCGTTCGCTTACAATTGAAGAATTTTTTAATTCAGACTGGTTATTTGAATGTCCTCACCTATTATATTATTTAAATAAAATGGGATTCGGTAGTGACGACGAGAGATTCGCTTCCATATTTAAAGAAACTGTGCAAGATTGTCAAACTATAAAGGGTTATATTCCATCTAATTGTTATGACCACACAGGAGCAATGAGAGTACTTATAGTACTCGAACCTCAGTCAGAAGCGACAAAATTGGCTATTAGATATTTCTGTGATAATTATGAGCGGCTTAGTATTGAGGAAATTGCAGTTGGGGTATTAGCTTTATTTGAATACGATTACTATAGTTATAAGTTGTTAATTGAGCAATGTGTTAGGCATTTAAAAGATAACATGACTCCAGAAGGTCACTCAGATATTAAGTATTCTGTTGTTGGTCAAACTAGTATGGTTATTCAGGCTATTTCCTGTGTTTGTGGTATTAATGATCCTTATGTTAATAAAGGTATTCAATGGTTAAAAAGTGTTCAGATTGAAAATGGAAGCTGGGAACATGAATCTGAAAGCGGGCTTGCACTTCTTGCTTTAATTAGCGCGGGTGAAGGATTTAAGGTTTCTATTGAGGAACTTGAGAAAAGTCAACTATTGTCGGCTCAAAAGCATGAGGTTATGAGACCTCATTTAGTTTCAACTATGCCTTTTGAAGCAGATTTCTCCATTAAAGAAAAAATAAAGGAAATGATATATAGTAGTACATCAAAGATATGGATTTGTTCCAGGTTTATAACTGAATTTTGGACTGACCTTATAACTCTAAAAAGAGATAAACCGGAAATTGATATAAGGATAATAACGATACCTTTAAAAGATGCAAGGTCAAAAATAATGGGAGATGGAAAGAAGTTCGTTGACATTGCCTATGATTCACTTCAGAGAGTTTTGATGAATAACTTGAAAACTACGGAATATCTGCATGCTAGATGTATTATTACAGATACGGATTTAATGATTTCCTCAGCAGATCTATCATCCGAACAACTGGAAAAGGAAATCAATTTTGGCGTTTGTGTCGCTTCTCACCTCACTTGACGGCGTGTATCTCACTGCCAATGGCGGAAGAATTGTGCTGACAAGATGCCAATGCCAGTAGAATTCTACCGTCAATACTCTGCTCTGCAAATGCCGATCAATGTGGATAAGAAAAATCCCCAATACGCACATGCCAATCCATGTGTATATTGGGGATAATGTGGATAAAATCTAAATAGCGCTACCGCGTTGCCGTTCTGCATCCGCTAAAATGCGCCCGATTTGAGCATCCTCAACAACCTCACTTCCGTTTCGACCCGCCTCATAGAGGGCATGAGTACAAATCGTGTTAATTAGCCGAGGAATGCCTTTCGTCTCCGAGTGGATCAGACCGAGAGCACTATCGGAAAAGACAGGGGTAGAACGACCGGCATGCTTCATTTGATGCCGAATATAAGCCGCCGTTTCTTGGGCGTTTAGGCCACTCAGGTGGTACTGAAGGTGAATACGTTGCGCAATGGCCTCATATTTGTTCATTCGTAGGGTTCGTCGCAGTTCAGGCTGACCTACGAGGATGATGGAAAACAAGGAGGTAGAATCCATCTGGTGGTTTAAAGCAAACCGGAGCTCTAGGAGCATGGATGGGCTGATATCCTGCGCTTCATCGATCACCAAACATAAGGATTTTTTCCCCTGAGAAGACCGATCAGTTAACACATGTTCGAGTAAACGTTTGGACCCCGTCAGGGAAAAAAGCGGTTCCTCTCCAAGCTCACGTAACAATTCCGAGTAAAAGTCCCGAGGTTTCATTCTCGCTCGACTTAGATAGATCACTTGGTAACGGACAGGGTCTAAAGTCTGACCCAGACGACGGACAAGAGTCGATTTGCCACTTCCGACCTCTCCGGTAAGGACTCCTAATCCAGAATTAGAAACCATCAACTGCAAGCGAGCTAAGGCTTCAGCATAGGCACCGACCTCAAAGAACATATCGTTCATTGGAGAACGAGAAAAGGGAATTAGTTGGGCAGAACTTGGTAGATCAGTCATGGGTGACCTCCTGCTTAGGCCCAAAATTCAAAGCTTCTTGGGCCCATGTTCTCCGGCGTTTTTCCTCCGCCATCTTGAAGAAATTCAACCCAGACGCTGGAACTTCCTCCGGCTTTTCAACCTTGGATCTCGATTTGACCCGTTCATGGATACTGCGATTTAAATCGAGAAGCCGAGCATCAGGTAACTGGTTTCCTTCATGCCAAACTTGCATTACACTCAGATCGTAGGGATCAAAGCGAAGTGTGACGGTTTGACTAGAAAGGTGAGATGGAACCTCGAAGGTATTACCAAAAACGCTGACACAACCCGCCTTATCCACCTTTCGCGATTCTTCCCAAAGGAAGATCTCAGTCAATTCCATCATCGATACCCGGCGCATCGTCCGTTTAAGACTGGCAGCCCTATCCTTAGGAGATTGACCGGTGCTACCGTGTTTACGTAAGTGGTAGTAGCCTTCAAGCCAGGACGTAAAGGCCTCATTCAACTGTTTTAACGTCGAAAGACTACCGTTTCCAATTTGCACATGGGCCTCTGGTCTGAAGCTTGTATCAATAAATCTGAAGAACCTCTCAATTTTTCCTCGGCCCTGGGGCTTGTACGGACGCGAGTGCGAAAGCTTAATGTTTAACTTGGCACAGATCCGAACCAAATGGTGGGAAGAGAACACGCTCCCATTATCGCAGTAGAACTGAGAGGGCACTCCGTGGCGCAAGATCGCTTTTTTGAGAGCATCTTCTAAACGAGGCAATTTCTCATCCCAGTAAAATTCTCCGTGGACAATGGCCCTAGAGAAATCATCAATGATGGCGAATAACATCGCCTTTTTGCGTTTCTTTGGATTGTGTGGGTCCGGCAAATAAAGGGTATGTTGAAAATCTGCCTGCCACATAAGATGAACATCTTCCACCTCAAAGCGTCGATGACCCCGTGAAGATTCTACTGCCTGCAAGAGTTCCTGGCGGCTGACACCTGCCTTGCGCAGATGCCGGGATAAAGTGCTTGGGGCTAGAGTTCCCTCGGAGGCCATACCGCTATGTTCTAATAGGTAGATAATTTGTTCAACACTTCGCTCGGGCCGTTCACGGCGCAGTTCAATCGCTTTTTGTAAGATAGGAGCCGGTAAGGCTATAGCGTTTTTCTGAGGACGTTTTTTGGGTTTAAGACCATCCCAACCCTCTTTTCGGTAGTTCGCCATAAAACGCTCAAGCGTGCGCACACTAACCCGAGTCTTGTGACTGCCAGGAATGGTATAACTGAGCGCGGCAATTTCTTCAAGCTGACGCTTCAGCTCTCCTGGAATCATCGGAGTCTGACGAGAGACAATCGGTGCTATTAATCCGTAACGAAACGCTGCCATCTGTTCATCTGTAGCAAAATCCATGGTTTCTCACTCCTTCAAACATAAATTTAGGCTGGGATTGCCCCTACCGCTATTCTGACTGAAAAAGTTTCGCCATACCATGGACAACATTTGTGGGATTAAGCTAACCGACCGTCACCGTCCTTGAGCGTTTATTCTGATAGAGCCAATCAAGAAGACCCATGTTTAAATATCCCTGCACCTTCGATCTTACGTGCTCCCATGTCCTAAACAGCCAAGGCTACCCCTGATAACTGCTGACGGATAATTTCTTCCTTACGTCCCATGCCACTTGATGGTGCTCCATCACAAAGTTAGGAAGTAACGAGGTGGCTCTCTCGCACTTCATACATTTAAATTGGAAGATAGATATGTTAAACGCTTCTAAGTAACGTATACACTGTTCTTTTAAAACTTCCATGTTTGTGCAACATCACTTTTTCCAGACAGTGTGGACACACTGTTGGACGCAAATGATTAGGACAACCATCAATATATTCTTCAATTTTAATATAAGGCTGGACAGTCCAGATTTCTTCAGTTAAACTCATATTGGTAGTAACCAACGGAAAGAGGAAACGAGGCTGGCAGGCCAATGATGTTTCCACTTTCTTTTATCCTTTTTTAAGATTGTCATGTGATCTATTTAGCCTCATAACAATCATTATCTACTAGAAACGCCAAAGTAAGCAAGAAAAAACGCTCGCTTTAATGTCAATTAAAGTGAGCGCCCACAGCCTATTCCATCGGCAGCTTTCAGTATGATCGTTGCTCTTATCTTAAAGTGCAACTCACTGCGAGTCGAATTTGACGGTCGTTCAAGAATTTCTTTCTGTCTTTAGTTAAATTTATCTCAGCAGCTTTAAGTCTCATTTGTTTAACATCTTCCTCTTTTGCATTCTTTCTCCCTTTATTATACAAAAGAGGATTCTGGTTTATCAGCACTATTTTTCCAAATGGCTCGTCTGCTTAAAGGGCTTTGCACTAGATAGTATTTGCCCAGTGTTTTCAGATGCTGTCTGCCTTTGATGTCGTAGCGGTCAATTTTATAGAAAATATAACTATCTGCCAGGGCACGCAGGTAATGTTCAACAATGTTGACCGAAATCTTCCGGCCGCTTGAGTTAAAAAGGCGTAAGAATCCTAAATTTTATTTTTGTAGCCGAGTTAGATATTATTTGATATACTAACTTTGGGCAGTATCATTAGAACTGCACTTTTTTGTGGAATCCAGTTATTTATACTGCCTGTATCCGTTATGGACCGGGACAGAGGGATAAAACAGTTCTATGTTTAAAAAGTTCCTTCTGGCTGAAGGAACTTTTTTATATTGTTTTATCACCTCTCCTGAAAAAAGGAGGAAAAATGATGAAATCAACAAAAGACTTCTTGGAAATGAAAAAGCAAAGAAAAAAGATTGTCATGGTAACTGCCTACGATTATCCATCTACCAAGCAAGCCGAGCATGTCAATGTGGACATGATTCTTGTCGGTGATTCTCTGGGAAATGTTGTTCTTGGCTATGATTCAACTGTATATGTGACGATGGAAGATATGATTCATCATGCTAAGGCGGTTAAACGTGGGGCTAGTAACACTTTCATAGTCGTTGATATGCCATTTATGAGCTGTCACTTATCTATCAGAGATACTCTATTAAACGGAGCAAGGCTCATCCAGGAAACTGGTGCTCATGCTGTAAAAGTGGAAGGGGCTGATGAAGTGCTCTTCCACATTGAAGCGCTTGTAAAAGCTGGTATCCCTGTTGTATCCCATCTAGGGCTAACTCCACAATCGGTGGGAGTCCTTGGCGGATTTAAAGTTCAGGGAAAGGATGCCGAAGCTGCTAAGAAAATCGTCGAGGATGCAAAACGATGTCAAGAAGCAGGAGCGTTTGCCATAACGCTTGAATGTGTTCCAAAACAGCTTGCTGAGGAAATTTCATTACTACTGTCGATTCCTACGATAGGGATAGGAGCCGGTGTTCATACGGATGGACAAGTCCTAGTGTACCACGACATTCTTACTTACGGAGTTGAGCGCGTCTCAAAATTCGTTAAACCCTATGCAAATGTGAATGAACAAATGACTTATGCCTTACAGTCATATGCAAACGAAGTGAGAAACCAATTTTTTCCTGATGATCAGTACAGTTTCACAATGAAAGAAGAAGAATTAAAAACTTTTTCTGAAGGTAGAGAATAAACCGGCATTTACTTAATATTTTATTTAATATATTAAGGACATTAAAAAGATAATAGAGAATACTGGGGTTCCATTTTGGAGTTGAACTTTTTTAGAATGCTATTTAGCAAAATAATAGTAAAAAATGTCACTGCTTGTTTATCAAGAATGTAGAGAGTTTTGTGTAAATGGTTAACCTCACCATTAAGAGATGGTTGATCATTCATGCAAAACTCTTCTTCGTTAGTAAAGAAACTAGCAAAAGAGATTAGTGAAAAAGAATTATAGCTGTACTGTAATTGTTATTTACATCTGCTACAAAAGTTGGCTATAAGCAAACTTGCGATACCTAAGATACTGATAAAGCTAAGCGAATAGACAATTTATTTTTTCATTTTATTTCCCATCGTTACCTACTGCGTTAACTCCTGCGTTAACTCTTTTCAGAACACGAATTGAACCAGAAGCATGTAGATAACCGTACCTACTCCAATGCTTAAGAGTGAATTTTCCTTCCAATAATGAAGCGCAATAATACAAATAATAGCTATTGCCTCTGGAATCCAATATGTAGGGCTCTTAAAATTAAGGCTTTTAAGACAATAAACCACTAACAAACCGATAACAGAATAAGGCAAAACTTGACCAAGATAACTGATATATGAATTATTTAATTTAGTACCCTGAAATACTAAAAAAGGTAAAAACCTTGTTATCATTGTACCAATAGTTACCATGCAAATAATGGTGATGGTTTGAACAGGTGTTAAGGTCATTGTACTCTCCCTTCCGTCAGTTCTTTCTCTACCACATATTCTTTTCGAGATATTGTTAATACTGTCAATATTGCAATCATGGTAGGAATAATGAAATTACTTTGTCCGAAAACAACCAAACAAATAATAGAACATAAAACACCGATTATTGCTGGCTTGTGGTCTTTCTGAGTTTTCCATTGTCCTACGAATATTACAACAAAAAGGGCAGTCAACACAAAATCAAGACCTTTTGTATTAAAAGAAACCATAGAACCGAGCAACCCGCCAATGGCTGAACCTAACACCCAATAGCTGTGGTCAAGGAGAGTAATAAAAAAATAAAACCAGTTCCGACTTACACCTTCTGGTGGCTTTGCCGAACAAATAATAGAGAATGTCTCATCACACAGGCCAAAGATAAGATATGGCTTTAATTTACCCGTATCTTTGTACTTATCCAGCATTGAAATACCATAAAATAAATGCCGAGCATTGATCATTAATGTCATTAACAAAGCCAATATCGGATTAAAAATTGATGTAAGAAAAGTAATTGCCACGTATTGCGCCGAACCTGCAAATGCCATAAAACTCATCAAAACTGTCCAACCAGTACCATATCCCTTACTATTCATTAAGATACCATAGGCAATACCTAAGAAAGTAAACCCTGTGAATACAGGAATAGTATGAGGAAAAGCTGCTTTTAATGCTTTAGTTTTTTCTTTCATTTTAATACCTCACCTTACTAAACTTCATCAACGGGTACAGAGACAGTTCTTTTTTCAATCCCCATAACCATGCTTGTTTCTACACTACTGATTGATGAATTTTGCATCAATGAATCAATGATAAAGTCCCTATAACTCTCCATATCCTTTGCTACAATCTTAAGCAGATAATCGTGACTTCCTGTAAGTGCGTAACACTCTTGAACTTGTGGGAATCTTTTAACATCCTCTAAAAATGAATGGATTGTTTCTCTGTTAAGAGGTGACAAGTTCACAAGAGCGAATGCAAGGACTTCCATTCCCAGTTTCTTTTCGTCAACAATAGTAGCAAATTTTTTGATAATACCCGTTTCTACTAAGTTTTTTGTTCTTGCAAGGCAAGCAGATGGTGACAGCCCAATTTTTTTCGACAAGTTGAGGTTTGAGATTGAAGCATCTTCCTGCAATTCTCTCAAAATTGCTTTATCAGTATCATCAAGAATAATCGCCATATTTCATTCTCCTAATCTCGATATGAATAAAATTATATTTTGTATATACGTATAATACCACATTATATTTTTGATGTAAATGAATTTTCAGTATTAAATACTCATCGTGATTTGTTGATTCTCGAAAAGGACTATGCAATAATCATCGCTAATAAACCAGGTCAAGACTGTTTAAGGCTATGACTTGGTTTTTTATTATGAATTTCGGTTAAGACCTTAGAGTGAAGTTCTAGTCTGTGTGAAAGGACTTCATATGCATTTAAGATATTATTTCTTGACGTTTGTAGAAAAATTTGCTAGGCTTAAAAAAACGGAACGAATATTCCGTCCCGGGAGGTAAGAACTTGGACTCTCAAAACTCGTCACGTAGTAATTTGAAAATGGAAGAGAAAAGACGGAAGTTACTCGAGACTTCCCTTATGCTTTTTTCCGAGAAAGGCTATCATAATACCCCTGTACGAGATATTATTGATTATTCTGGATTTGGTACAAGCACTTTCTACAGGTACTTTAGCAATAAAGAAGACGTGTTAAAAACTCTCCTTGGTGACTTCCTTAATCAAATCATAGCCAATGTAAACGATTATTACACTACGGAAACAAGTCTTTATATAAGGTTTATTGAAACAAAGCGGGTTATTATGAGAGTTTTTGCCGAGAATGAAAAACTTTCTGAGATTTACAGCAGGGTAGCAGGAATCAGCGAAGGTATAGATGAGTGCTTAAAAGACTTTGACGATAAACTTCTCACCTTCACCATAAAAAACATTCGCTATGGCATAAAACAAGGTGCCTTTAGAGATCTACCTGTCATTCCTATAGCACATTCCATTCTTGGTACCATTAAATATATTGTTTATAAATGGGTGGTTTTGAAGGAGATCACTAAAGAAGAAATGATTCAAATGGTGATATCCTATCATGAATCCTTAGCGGCTGGTCTAGTTGCAATAAGAGACGACTCCTGATTTTTAGCAAGCTTAAGGCAATACAAGGAGGGATTGAGATGCGAAAGTTAAACCCAAGCCATGTCACTGCTTTAATTGACTTGATTAATCATGGTCCTTTTATTGAACATTTATCGATGGTGATTAAAGAATTAGGGGTAGGGTATTGTTTTCTCGAAGTAGACGTCGAAGAAAAACATCATAACCCGTTTGGCGGTATTCATGGTGGAGTCTATGCTTCTGTAATAGACACTGCTGCATATTGGGCAGCTTATTGTGAGTTGGAAGAAGATGCAGGAATGGTTTCTTTGGAACTTAAGGTTAATAATGTAGCTGCCATTAAAAGCGGAAAAATTCTGGTTAAGGGTAAAAGCATTAAGGTCGGAAGAACAGTAGCTTTAGTTGAAGCAATCGTCACAAATCTTGATGGGAAGATTCTAGCGCAAGGGACATCAACGTTGATGCTCACTCCTGGAAGGCAAACGATTAGCGATGCATTAAATTTAATAGGTGCAAAATCATTGCCCTCTAAATTTTTAGTTTAAGAATGCTTTCTCACTTAAGTTATCAGGAGGTTGAAAATGAAAAGGATATTGGGTTTAGTAGCTTCTCAACGTAAACTAGCCAATGGGGAAATTTTGATGAAAGAGGTAGTGGCTGCAGCAGGCGACGATTGCCAACTAGAAATGCTAAGGTTGGCTGATCTTAGGCTGGAGCTGTGTAGAGGTTGTTATGTTTGTCTGACTCCTGGTAAGCAATGCCCTCTAAACGATGATTTGTATTTCATTATTGAAAAGATAAAGACAGCGGATGCAATTATTTTTTCCGCTCCTTGTTATGCGCTAGGGCCTGCCGCGGTAACCAAAGTATTTGGCGATCGCATCATTGCCGTGGCTCAATTAATTGATGAATTGTGGGGAAAACCCAGTGTTGTTATTGCTACTTACGGCATTAAAGGGTGGGAAGGTTACTCCTTGTCTGCACTCAACACCATGGTAAGGTTTATGGGTTTTGACCTGAA
>Ga0074193_1003582_pt1 | contig 11116 bp, 9 predicted proteins | sample EPASupsiteHSE605_FD_64523 | JGI IMG/M metagenome (GOLD analysis project Ga0074193, IMG submission 64523) | Bioremediated contaminated groundwater from EPA Superfund site, New Mexico - Sample HSE6-05 | ecosystem: Environmental > Aquatic > Deep subsurface > Groundwater > Contaminated ...
GAATAATGCTTTTGTGCAACCGCACCTGCGTGAAACAGAGCCACTACCAGCAGCGAAACAATAAAATTTTTCATATGATTGAAATTAGTTGATTTACAAGGTGTCTTATGCAACACTCCTTTATCCTTTCCTGACCTGGAAATAAAATTATTTCAATTTCCAGTGCGTTGTAAAGATAGACGTGGGTTCATTTCTCACATCCTGTTGATAAAAAACAGTGAGAAGAGAATTGTCGTTCAACTGAACCGTTGCCGGGTAGCCCAGGTCTCCGTTGTATGCTTCGGCAAGTGTGATCTCATTTTGAATATCCCACGTTTTCCCCTCGTCGTAACTGATACAGGCCCGTTCACTATAGGGTGATCGTCTGTGACTGTATACCACCAATAGCCAACCGTTATTCAGGGCGAGCAGATGCGGGGGATATCCCCATATGGGTGTTTCGTGAAGCATCGTCCAGGTAAGGCCTCCGTCATAACTCTCCGACTGTAGTAGAAAACATTTTTCCCGGTCCTTCGGTTCATTCCTCACCATGGCCACCAGCTTGCCTCTCTTTGTCTCCACTACATGCGGCTCGCTCATGTTGAGGGCATTGCCTGTAGATGTTGGAATGATGGAAATCACCCGCCAGCTGATCCCGTCATCTTTCGATTCTTCCACGACAACAGAATAGGTTCCCTCCCAATTAGCAGTTCCCACATAAAGAAGGCGTCCATCCTTTAACTGAATGGGCCCGTGCGGGGCTGTGCCCACCGTCCGGGTGGGGTTGAGCCATGTTTTGCCACCATCTTCCGATCTGCGAACCCAGTTTCCCAACCATTGCTTCTTCAGATCTTCGGGAATTTTTTCAGCCACCCGTACATATTTATGGTACGCCCATTTCCAGTTGGGATTGGCATAAGCCAGCGAAGTAAACCAACTAATCAGGATGGTGCCTTTGCTGGTTTGAATGATCCCCGCATCTCTGTCGTCTAGTGGGCTATTGTTTACGGTTTCCGGTTTACTCCATGTGATTCCATTATCACTGCTGCGGATGAGTTGTGTTTTACCCCATGGGCATACGTGTGAGTCTCTGTCACCCGAATAAGCAATCAACAGCTCACCATCCTCTTTTTTGGTAATTGTAGGCCATCCTAAGTAGCGGTTTGGTTCCAGAAACGGCTCAGACGCCTTCACGTGGCCATTCTCATCCATCATCTGGTTTACAATCTGATATTTACCAGGCTCCTTTGAGACAAGCTTCGTCTCCTCAATCAGAGCAATCTTATTTTGGGATGTACCTGAATTCCCAGTATGTTCAATCAAAATTTCAAATTCTCTTTTTTCATTCGCTGCAAGGCGGTTGGATAGCAAGCTTCCAATCGTTGCCAATCCCGATATTTTTATAAAGTTGCGTCTGCCATATTTTTTTTGTTTCATTTTATTGATAAGGTTGATACTTAAGCAAATATTTATTCTTCAAGAGGCAAAGGTAACAATAATATAAAATAAAACTGAGACAACCCTCTCGATAATCTTGATGGCAATAAATATTGAATATAATTTTGTTTTTGTATAAATTATGTTTAGTTTTGGATGTTTAATAAAAGGGCATCCTCGCACCAGATTTTATAATCGTCATTGTTACCGGAGGAACCGTTAGATTTATTGATAATCACTGGTATGGAAATCTCTTTTATTCTTGGTTGAATTGCGTGAGAAAAAACAAAAGTTAAAAATAAATAAAAAAACTTTTTGACACAACCTGTCAAATTATCCATTTTACTTTGTTCTTTACTCTTTATTGTCATGAGAATCAGACTTTCTTTAAACCGCTTCACAAAGCAACGCATGTTGCCCATGGAATATCAGTACTATATTAGTGCCTGGATTTATAAAGTATTATACCAGGCAGATGAGGATTTTGCCCTTTTTCTTCATGAAAAAGGTTATGGCAAGAACGATCCCAAACTGTATAAACTTTTTTGTTTTTCGCCGTTGAATTTTGGGAAACCTATTCTGTGGAAAAGTAAGAAGCTTTTTGAGATTACAGCACATCACATTGAACTTCAGATATCTTTTGATGTACCGGAAGCGGCTTCAAATTTTATCAAGGGTTTATTTATGCAGCAAGCGTTTTATTTGGGCGATAAGTTCAACGGAATAGACTTTACCGTTGCGCAGGTTGAAGTATTGCCTGAACCTCATTTCACTGAAACAATCAATTATCGTTTGATTACTCCCTGGGTAGTCAGTTTTCAGGGAGAACAGGATAAGTATCCCGATTATCTTTCTCCTGATGATGAAAGATTTCATTCGCTTGCAATTAAACACCTTGTAGAGAAATACAACAACACAAGAAAAACAACTGAAATTCTTCCTGAACAAATTCACCTTCTTGTCACGAGCCCTTTCAAGCGATCCGGTTTTGTTATGAAACCAGGTACCCGTGAAGAGACAAGAGTGATCGGCAATTTGTTTGATTTTGAACTTTCAGCACCTGTTGATGTACACCGGATGATCTGGAATGCAGGTGTGAGCGAAAAGAGTAGTAGTGGGTTTGGGTGGGTAAATTTTAATTCTTAAATTATTTGCTCTGATTGATAATCATTTTTTATTTAAAAACTCATTTTCTAATTCATAAGAATGTTTGCAATTAATCTTTTTTAGAAATTAATCCATATATTTTGTATCGAATGGGTTATATATATAAAAAATAATTATATAATGAATAGTAAATAAGTCGTTTATGTCACACTTAGATTTATCAATTCTTGAAAAAATTCCAGAACTGAACCATAAGGTAATTCTGGAAATTGAACCTTTAGCACCTCTCTCAATGGTGAGTGAGTTACCCGGTTCTTACTACAAAACATTGAAAAGTCCTGACAAAAAAATGCTTTGTGGACTCTTTGAAAACATTTTGGGGTGGCACATAGATTTAGCCGACCGAAAAGTAATAATAAAAGAACTCACCGCATTAAGGAAGAAACAAGCAAAGAATAATCCTCAATTGGAGTTCGTTGATAAGACGAGAGGATCAACGTACAGCCCGTTGTTGATGGATTATTTTGATATTGAAAAAGTAACACCTATTATCTCTAAAGTTGTATTTTACGATGATTTATGGAACAAAGCCTATAGACGAGAAGATGTATCGGGTTCTCAAGCCCCTCATCCAAAAGGGACATTCAATATCGACTATAGAATTATCCCAGAAAAAAGAAAATTAGAACGAGATACAAAAAACAACAATAAAGTTGATGATACTGCATTAGGACAATTTTATCTGAAGCATAAAACAGAGTATCCAATGTTTTATTCTACTCCTACTCAAAGAGAATATATATGTATGGAAGGGAAATATAGGTTTATTATTTCTATTGATATTAAACTATTTGAGTACCTGAGGAAAAGCGCGCCGAGTAATAACCTATGCTATCTAGGTAACAGTGAGGGTTGGATAGATGTAAAATTTGAAGAAATATGATAGCAGTTCATCCTTTCCTCAGATATGCTCAAGCTTTGATCATGAATGAAAATGATCTTAGTAGCTGTGATGAAATAACTTTTAAACAGATTGTTGCCGAGATTGAGAATGGAATTAATTCTTTTAGAGTTTATCCTGTCGAATCAATTGAAGGTAAAGTCAAAGTGAGATTTGATTTCATTAAACAAGAAAAAGGAGACACAAAGCAAGGTGTGTTCCTTTCGCCGAATGCTATAACGAAGGATAAGCAAGCAAAAAATACATGGAAGGCTTCTCATGAATTAGTTAAAGACTTGCAAGACAATCAAGCGAATAATTTAGATGATATGACAATGTCTATTGCTCCTATTACAGGTGAATATTTAAGTTTCTCCATGAAAGGAGGTATTGGTAGAGGCAAACCCAAGTGTTTACTCACAGAACGAGGTCTTGCATTAGTAACAACGCTAACTCCCTACAAACCTTGCCTTCAATACAGGATAGATAAAAGGGGGATGCCGGAAATGTTCAACGTTTGTTTTATTCCTGATTTGCCAATTGAAGAATTAAAAGGGTTTATAAGATTCTTTAAATTTATGCTTAAAACAGAAACAGCGAGTGATTTGATGTATGGGAACGTTGTTTCGATCAAAACAGGAAAAGGCGATGCTGAAAGAATCACTTACGAGGTTAAAAGACCTTTGATTTATAGAGGAAACTTCCCAAACCCACCACGAAGTAGTGCATTGGGAAGTGTTGCACTTCTTGGAACTATAGGCGAATTTGTCAAAGAATCAAAATATTCAGAACAGGCTAAGTTTGTGCTTGAGAGTCTAAAAGAAACGACTATGTATTTATTTAAGTATGGAGGCGCATCAACGTTCACCTACAATCATCATGTAATTGATTTAGCTAAGGATGGAAAACTCAAAAACATCATTGATAGTATTTACTATTCAAAACTTTACAACCAAGAAAGAAGGTCTAGTTCAAATAGTGAATACCAAAAATTCGATTTGTTCACAAGTCGCTTTCTACAATTATTTAATAATGCAGCATTTAAGGATTTTCTAGCTTTTCGGGCTGAATATCCAAACGAAGTAACAATATTGTTTAATACATACTTTATTAAAATGGAAAAAATTGATCCAACAATTGTATCATCAGCTCGTGCATTGGGTAAATGGCTCAATAAAGTAGCCTATTTTACAGCTAAAGCTGAGGTAAAAGTAGGTGCCCCCAATTATTGGGAGGAACTTCGCAAAGTGAAATCAAAAGTATTGATAGAGTTGGAAAGTTCAACCTTCACTGCAAAATCGGGAGACGCATTAATTGCGCAAGCAGTAACCCGGGCAGGCCGGTTATCGGGGCTCGATGCACCAGAAGCTGCAGCTCTATTTATGGAAAAGACGGCAAGTGGAGAGCTGCCTCTTGAAAATGCAAAAAATCTTCTCATTGCTTTCTCTCGATTGATCAACAAAGTAGAGAAGAAAGAAGTACCAATTGAGTTTATCAATGATGATTCTGATGAAATAGAAACAGATGACTATAGTGAAGAATAATTAAACCAGTAAATACAAATACAATGGAAATTAAAGGAATTTTAGTTACTGCCCTTGCGCCTTTCGAAAACCATATTGCAAACGGTGGAGAAAAATTGTTAGGAAACGCGTCTTCAATTAAAAGAAGACCAGACGGAAGAGTTTATGTATCAGGACAAATGCAACGTCATGTGTTGTTTTCTGCGATTGATCGAATAAATATAACTGATCCAGCAAGAGGAGAAACCTTTGTCTCAAATGGCGATGGTATCAGCAATTTAATCGAAAAAGATTTGCGTGCAGACATGGGCGGTTTTATGCATCCGTCAAAGGGTGATTATTCTGGAAGAAGGACAGCTCCATTATCAGTAACACCTGCTGTTGCAGTTGGAGTTAGTGAAGTTGGCAGAGATTTACTTGTTAGAATTCGTTTCGATGAATCAGAAGATGCAAAAGATCAAGCATTGGCGACTAAAGAATTCAGTGAATACGATTTGATGCACATGAATTTCTTTTTGGATATTAGTACTTTGAGTATTTCCAAAGCTTTTAAATATGAGAGGAGTTTCAATCTTGGAACAAAGTATTTTAAACATGCAGGTGATGATGAACGGAAACGACGCGCTAGGCTTTATTTGGAAGCAACGAGGTCAATGACTGACTATGCCAGCCAAGCCCGTAATGCAGTTAGTGGCGAACCTCAAAAGGTTTTGATCGTTTTTGATACTGTATTAAGTCGCAAAGCTAGCCGATATTTCGTTGCCGGTGAGCAGGAAAAGAAAAATATCTTAGCAGAATTAGAGGCCAGAGGCGCTAAATATTTCATTGGCGATGATACTACAGATAAAAGTGTATACAACGCCTATAAAGAAGCCTTGGTGTTTTTAGCTGCAAATCCACTTTATGATCCTGCAGGTAAAGAAGCAAAGGTGGTAACATTTGAAGAAGCCTTTGGTGGTGAATAATTATAAGTATCCCATATTGGCTAAGCCTTCCGGCATTACCCTTGAAAAACATACTCAAGGAGTAGTGTCGGAAGGAAAGCTATTGTTGGAACAAACGCCTTTTGTTATTCAGAAATACCAAGAACGCATTGGGAAAAGTTTAGCAATTCGTTTGGAACGAGTGTGCCAATATCATGACTTGGGAAAGACAACTCACAAATGGCAAATTGCGTGTCAAAAAGATTACGTCGCTTTTCTTCAATGGCAAGCCCAACATGGCGGTACATTCAAAGATTATTCTAAAACCGAAAATGCTGGCGAAAACGTCCGTAAGGCAGGAGTTCGGCATGAGATTCAATCGTTGAGAATGATCGAGAATAAAAGATTGCCGTTACCACAACAAGCAGCTATTGCTGCACACCATGGCAAGTTAGGAAACAATTACGAAGAGCGTTGGACGTACGAAAATGCAACTGACCTATGGGTGGCTTTTAAAAAGGAAAGCAATCGGGTAATTGAGCAATACTCGTTAGAACAAAGTGCAAAAACGCATTATGAATTTGCGGGTCCACGAGGTTTGCTTCAGTTGGTTGACCACAGAGCCAGTGCTAAAGAAGAAGGAGAATTTGTGCCTGACTTCACTCAATTTAGCTACCATTTTCCTCATAAAGAAAAAAGAGGTGTTCAAAGATTGATTGAAAAACATTGGAAGGATGATTTACTACTTGTTCGCGCTCCAACAGGAGCAGGGAAAACTGATGCTTCACTACTATGGGCGCAATTACAAATTGTAAACAAACGGGCTGATCGATTGATCATAGCCATGCCAACTCGTTTTACCTCGAATGCTTTGGCAATTAACGTTGCAGAAAGCTTATCCGATACCGGACTTTACCATTCGAGTGCTTGGTTTGCAAAATTTCAGGAACAAGTTGATTCCGGGGCAATAAAAAAACAAGAAGCTGAAAAGATCCATGAGTTTGCGCGGTTGTTGCAAACGCCAATAACAGTTTGCACCATTGACCATCTTTTGATGACCTTGACATTGACAAGGGAAGACCATCATTTAATTGCGTTCAATATGGCTAATTCGTGTTTGGTAATTGATGAAGCCGATTTTTACGATGATTTTACGCAAGCAAACATTCTTGTTTTACTAGAAATCCTTAAATATTGGAATGTCCCTGTTCTTTTAATGAGTGCCTCATTACCTGAATCGGTTTTACCATCTTATCAAAAGTTGGGATATAGAATTGAAAAGATTATTGAAGACACTTCGGATAATTCAAGAAATCGGTTTGAGATAAAATCAATCAAAGAATATTCCGATTTGGAAGAAATCAGTGATGTGCTAGATTTGTGTATTGAGAAAGGAACTGCAATTATTTATGTGAACACAGTAGATAAAGCAGTGATGTTTTATGACTGGTTCAAAAAGAGAAAGGTAAACCCAATTTTATACCATAGTCGATTCACTGAACCGCACAAAAAAGATAAGGAACAAGAACTAATCAATGCATTAGGAAAAGAAGCCTGGGAGAAGAATTGTGCCAATGGAATAGCCATTTTAACTCAAATAGGCGAAATGAGTATCAATATTAGCGCTGACATTATGATTTCAGAACTTTGCCCGATTGACAGATTAATTCAACGCACAGGCCGTCTTTGCCGTTTCGACAAAACAAAAATTGGTAAATTATTCGTGTTAGTTCCGCAAATAAATGACATAGTATACCCTGCACCTTATGGTGAATTTGATCGCAAAATTAATGCTTGGGTTCCATGCAATGCATTTGTAAAAACATATGAAATTCTTGAAGCAAAAAGTTATAGTGCAGAGAAGCTGATAGGTCTCCTAAACTATGTCTATTCAGTGCAAGAATCAATTTCTCCAAAAGCAATTAACAATGCCAGAAGTTTGAAAGAGTATTTCTCTTGGAATTGGCTTTTCAATCCTAAACAAATTACAACGACCGATGATACCGGTACTAATTTCTGGAAAAGTAGAAACATTGCAGCACAGGATACAGTATATGTTGAAGAACCGCCTTCAAAGATATTTAACAACTATTTCAGTTTGCAGAACTGGAAACTGAATAATTCTTTAGAATTACCAATTTATTTGATTGAAAGATGTAAAAAACTGCATATAATAGATCTTATAAATATAAGATTCAAGGAAGAGAACGAATCTATTTACGTAATTCGTAAAGGATTTTATGATAAAATTAAAGGAGTAATCATAGGTGAATATAATATTTTTATTGATTTTCTTATTTGAATAAAATACACTTTCAATTTGTTTTAATGGATAATGAACATCACCGGAACGCATTTCAATTATTACCTGATTTGTCATCGCAAACTATGGTTGTTTGCGAACGGCATTACAATGGAATCTACCTCTGATTTGGTTTATGAAGGTAAGTTAATCCATGAAACTTCCTATGAGCGGCGTAGCGAAAAATACCAGGAAATTGAAATTGATGGAATAAAGATTGATTATTACGACCCGAAATACAAAGTGGTTCACGAAATAAAGAAATCGGACAAACATGAAATCGCACATGAATGGCAGGTGAAATATTACATCTATGTCTTGGAACAAAATGGGGTGGAGGGAGTAACGGGTCTACTTGAGTATCCCAAATTACATAAAACTGAAAAAGTTATAAAAACATCGAAATGAAAATCCATTCAGAAGAATGTCCGAAACGATTACCTAAATCGAAATGTAAAAACTGTAGTTACTTTGATTTTTGTTGGAGTGGGGAGGAAGAAGAATGAAAAAAACGTACTATCTGTTTAATCCGGGTAGGCTACAACGAAGAGACAATACGCTTAAGTTTACACCATATGACGAGGAGGGCGTTGAGAAAGATCCTCGTTATCTTCCTGTGGAAAATGTGGGCGACTTATATTGCTTCGGCAATCTGGATGCCAATTCTGCCTTGTATAATTTTCTTGGGCAACATCAAATTCCAATACATTTTTTCGATTATCATGAGAATTATACCGGTTCATTCTTGCCACGTGAAACGTTGATTTCCGGAAAAATGCTAATTCATCAGGTTAAGGCTCAGCAAAACAAACAGAAACGTATGGCATTGGCACAACGTATTCTTGATGGAGCGAGTTATAATATGCTTAAAAATCTCAGTTATTATAATAACAGAGGAAAGGATATAGATCCCATAATTGAATCCATAAAAAATCTAACCTGCAAGATTGGATCGACCGTATCAATCGATGAGTTAATGGGAATCGAAGGGAACATACGCAAAAACTATTACGATGCATTTGAACTAATCATTGGTGATTTTAACATGGAGGGACGCAGTTATCGTCCCCCCAGAAATGAGGTTAATGCTCTGATTTCTTTCGGGAATATGATGTGTTACAGCCAGTGTTTAAGAGCAATTCATCAGACTCAGCTACATCCGGCAATAAGCTTCCTGCACGAACCGGGTGAACGAAGATTCTCATTATCTCTTGACATTGCAGAAATATTTAAGCCACTTCTTGTGGATAGAGTCATCTTCAAGGTTTTGAATAAAAGAATGATTCAACCCAACCACTTTGAAGTAAAACTAAATAGTGTCAACTTAAAAGAGGTCGGACGAAAAACATATGTGCAGGCTTTTGAAGATCGATTAAATGAAACGATCAAACATCGTACGCTTTCCCGATCAGTTAGTTATAAGCATCTTATAAAATTGGAGTGTTACAAGCTCCAAAAGCATTTGTTGGGATTAGAGGAGTATGCACCTTTTAAAATGTGGTGGTGATGTACGTGATCGCAGTATATGATGTGGGTCAGAAAAGAGTCGGTAAGATGTTAAAACTCTGCAGAAAATATCTCAATTGGATTCAAAACTCAGTCTTCGAAGGTGAAATATCAGAAGTCAGACTTATTGAACTAAAACAAAAGGCGACCAATATAATGGATAAGGAAACCGACAGTTTAATCATTTTCAAAACCCGCCAAGAGAAATGGTTAGAAAAGGAAATTGTGGGCAAGGAAAGGCAAAATCTGGATAATTTTCTCTAGATCTTAATTGTCGATCCTCTAAAGTCTAATAGATATTGGAATAGAGATTATCCGGAACTGTGACTATATCGCTCTTTGACATATTGAATATCAAAATTATATCTGTAGTCGTCGTACCTCAGTCAAAAAAACATTTTGACGGAACGACGATTTTTTCAGTTGAAAATACTATCTTTGACTCAGGTAACATATTGTGAGTGAAAGTTTTTTTTTGAGCCGTTTGACGACTTTCAACCGTACCATACTGGAATTGAAATCAATTTTTACCCCATGGATGGAAGACCGAAGTCGCTTTCAACCGTACCATACTGGAATTGAAATAAAGGAAAAGAAACACAAACACCCGCAGGTGGCACTTTCAACCGTACCATACTGGAATTGAAATAAGGATGGGATCATCAAAACCTATTCGCTTGCAGACTTTCAACCGTACCATACTGGAATTGAAATATTTAAATATTCCACTACCCGATGGCACCGATGCAACTTTCAACCGTACCATACTGGAATTGAAATAAGAAATATAAGGGACAAAGGGTGCTGATTCATGCACTTTCAACCGTACCATACTGGAATTGAAATTCTTGCGATAAAAGCTATTAAAGTACTCATTTACATCTTTCAACCGTACCATACTGGAATTGAAATAACATGGACATAATTTCATCGGCAACTTCTTGGACACTTTCAACCGTACCATACTGGAATTGAAATGGTGGATCTGTATGTCGATCCCACAATGACGGTATTCTTTCAACCGTACCATACTGGAATTGAAATTCGGCACGACGTTTACGTCCTCCAATTCGAACCAGCTTTCAACCGTACCATACTGGAATTGAAATGCGTGTAATTGTCATGTTTCAGCGATTTTACGTTGCTTTCAACCGTACCATACTGGAATTGAAATCACCATCGCAAAATCTATCGTTTTGTCCGCTAAAAGACTTTCAACCGTACCATACTGGAATTGAAATTGCAGTAGTGGCGGACGTTGATTCGGGCTTGGCACTTTCAACCGTACCATACTGGAATTGAAATTTGGTGGCACGTAACACATCCCTGCCATCAACTTCTTTCAACCGTACCATACTGGAATTGAAATGTCAGAAGAAACCGGCTCGTTCATAGAGAG
>Ga0074193_1003583_pt1 | contig 11114 bp, 6 predicted proteins | sample EPASupsiteHSE605_FD_64523 | JGI IMG/M metagenome (GOLD analysis project Ga0074193, IMG submission 64523) | Bioremediated contaminated groundwater from EPA Superfund site, New Mexico - Sample HSE6-05 | ecosystem: Environmental > Aquatic > Deep subsurface > Groundwater > Contaminated ...
CTATCACCAGGATTATCAGGATAATTGAGTATTTCTTCAAGATTTTCATGTCTGTGATTTTTCCTTAAAATTTTAATAGTTCTCCTTTTGCTTTTTTTAGTTCCAGCTCTGCATAATTGAACTGCATTACTGAATTATAGTATGAAAGTCTGGCCTCTGTAAGACTGCTCTCCGACAATAGCAGGTCCGACAACGACAACACTTGTTGTTTGTAACCATCCAGACTGATTTTATATGTCTCCTCTGCAACGGCTATGTTTTCTCTTTGCCTTGTAAGTGCGTTGTAACTGTTTTTATATTGCCTTACTGCATCGGAGTACTCCTTTGAGAAAAATTCCATTGAGCTCTTTTTTGTATTTTGCAGCTGGGTCAGTTCAATGTCATATTGTTTTGTTTTGGATCTTCTTGCCAAACCGTCAAAAATTGGAACGTTCAGGCTTAATCCTACAACTCCAACCTGATAGAACTTGTTACCTCCACCGCTTTTAAAGTAGTCGAACTCGTTTCTCTGCCCCTGAATGTAGTACTGGCCGAATCCTGCTAAAGTAGGTACATTGGCTGCATTAACGCTTTTACGGGTAAGCTCCGTCAGTTTTATTCTGTTTTCAAGCAACTGTATTTCAAATCTTTTCTGCGTATCAATACTGTCCGACGGGGTCAGATATGCACCTCCCGAGAGAGTGTCGGTTAGATTAATCTGTATGGTTTGTTCAATGCCAATCAAGTACTTCAGAAGCCCAAGCTGTTGAGTATACAATTGATCTATGTTGTCTATCTGTGTCTGAAGATTGCTCCTGTTTACCTGCACCCTTGAGTGGTCCACCTTGCGTATCACGCCGTTCTGACTCTGAAGCTTTGTTATCTCAAGCAGCTGGTCGGTACTGGAAAGTGTCTTCCGGAGAAGTTCTGCCTGTTTTGAGGTGTTCAGACATAAATAATATATCTGTGAAACCTGCAGCACAACCTCCTCCTTCTGCTTTTCAAGAGAGAGTCTGGTAAGGTTCTCCATCTCTCTGGCTATCTTTATAGATGTAAAGTAGCTCTGGCTGTATAACAGCTGTGTGGCCTTGAATCCGTTGTTCCAGTCAAATTTTGTCCCTATCTCTATAGGAATAAGACCTGTTTGTCCGAATATTTCTCCCGGAACAATCATTTTGGGTATTGCAAAATAGTAGCTGAATGTGCTGTATCCCTCAAGTTGCGGATAAAGCTTGCTTTGTGCCTCCTTAACTTGAAAGCGGCTCTTCTGGGTTTCAAGTTCTGCGTTCCTTACGTTCACATTTCTCTCTATCCCTAACAGAGACGCCTTTTCCAGAGAGAGTGCAACAACGTTGGTGTTGGTCTGCGAGTAGCCCTGCAATACTGTCAATATTGCAAGAATGGTGATTAGTGTTTTGTTCATTTTTTGTATCAGACTTTAATTTGTTCGTAGAGTTTGTCCCATAACTCTACCAATGGCTCTGCTATCTTATCGAAAGGCACCCCTTGTATAATAAGATGCATTCCTACTCCGTCACTTATACTTACAAATATCTTTGCAAGCTGCTCGTCGCTCATTACCGATTTTATCTCGCCTTTCTCGCGAGCGGCTTTAATAACCTCTGTCCACTTTCTGTTTTCATTTTTGATAAGATCTATAATTTTCTTCCTTAATTCCGGAAAGAGTTTTATTGCATCAAACATAAGGGTAAAGTAGTTGATTGAGAGCTCTCCCACCTCCATGCTTCCCTTAAATTTATCTATGTAAAACCCTGTAAGGGAGTTTATCCCTTTTGCAACATCATGATAGAACTGATGAAGTGACCGTGATGTATATTTGTCATAGGTAAGCTCTGTCACATTCAGGAAGAAATATGTAAGTACTTCCGAAAAGAGCTCCTCCTTACTTTTGAAATGGTAATAAAACGCCCCTTTTGAGAGACCTGTCTCCCTTACTATTTCGCTCATAGTAACCTCCTTATAGCTTTTCTGCATGAATAGCCTTGAGGCAACAATAATTATATGTTCTTTAGATTCTTTCATAAACCGACCGTTTGGTCTGCAAATGTAAAACTTTTTTCTTAATATAATACCACTTATCGTGGCGCGATAAGTGGTATTTGTCTTATATTCTATCTATTATGAATTGATTTTATCGGTTATTAATTCATTCAATCTAGCTATTTTGCTCATTTATAGGCACATGCCACTTATCGTGCCACGTTGCCTATCCCTTTATCAATCGACAATATCAGATAGCTGATCCTGTCTTTCGATTTTTCTGATTTGGCTCTCTTCAGGCATTTTTTAAGGTCTGCTCTCAGTTCGGTCAGATGCTGATAGTAAAGTGGTGCAAGGTTCTGGTTTGTCAGAAACTTCAATGAGCTGAGTGTTTCAAATCCCGACCTGGACGATCCGTCTGCTGCTACATCAGAGGCAGATAGATCTGAGGTATACACTTCAGATGTAAATATATCAGAGGCAAAATCCCCGGAAAGTGGTTCGTTAGGGAAGCATCTTGCCCTCAGGCTTTTGTATGACAAATAGTTGTCGTCTTCTACAAATTGAAACGCGGCTTTGTTCTTTGCTTTGGCTGAAATCACATTCGGAAGATTCGAGCTGCTCAGCAATACCTGAGCGGTATTGAACAGTGTTGAAATCTGAGCCTCGGTAGGGTCAAGTCCCTTCCTCATGTTTTTAAGCGAGAAGTCTGTAAGGTCGGTCAACATCTCATCCAAAGTGTACGGATCGGCCGATTTGTTCTGAGCAAAGGCAACCATGGGGATTCTCCCGAAAACCAGTTTAAGCATATTGTTGGCCATATAATTAGAGAACGATGGGTTCATCCCGGACATCATTATCAACTCTTTATTGTCTACCCATGCAAGATCTTCTGCCTGATTGAGCATAAAGAGCAGGCTCTCTTTCTGAATCTTCTTATCTACAGCCACATAAGCAGGCATAGGGTCACCTTCGTAGTTTCTGTTTATTTCCAGACCACCTACATTTACCATAAGGCTCCTGTAATAGTCATAAAGCTTCAGGAAGATAAAATCGATGAAAAGTTCTCTGTATGACTCATCTGCCTCGTCCTTGTTTACCCATTTGGTACTGTTGGCACTTATATACTTAAGGGTTTCTATGCCATATTTTGCAGCCTTGATTTTATCGTTACCCAAATCCTCAATAATGGAACGAGGGTCAAAATATGCACTCCCATTTTGCTCTTTTCCGTAAAAATAGCGCGGGTCGGCAATTTTTTCTGTAATCATCCCTTTAAGGAGAGGCACTTCCAGAGCCGGAGTCTTGGCAGCATACAACGGCTTATACAACCAGTTGATTGCATAATAGTCATAAACACCCAAATTATCGGCAGTTAGCTTGACACCCTTTTCTATGTCGCCCGGCTGGGCAATGTAGTTGTACTTTATCTGATCCATTACAGAAGATGTGATTCCCTCCTTGGAAGTAAATGCAGGTGACCTTAGCGAGTCGGTAGCCATCCATGACGACGCTGCCAGGTTTGCTGTGAGACCAAGGCAAAAGCCCATCTCCCTCATCATCGCCAACTCAATTGATGAACACATTAAATCTTCCGGTAACTCATAGCCCCTCACGCCCGGTTCAACCGCAGCAGTCTGATACAGCCTCTCCCTTTGTAAAGTAACAGGCGAATCTCTGAAGAACAATATGGCAGCACTTAGAATCTCCCCGGTTCTGGGGTCGATATTGATGTGCCTTGCAATGCCCCTCGAAGGTGTCTGGGCATATCGAACGCAATTGTACGACATATTGCTCGAACTGAATTTAGGGTCCTGAGACTTGGTGGGATAGTCATATACTTTTATAACATTCTTAAACCCAATCTTTTCAAAAGCTGCGTTCCACTTTAGCAGTCCGCTTTTAATTGCACCTCTCCATGATGGCACAAACAATGTATCTATATAAAAGATAATCTGTTTCTTAGGTTCCGACAAACCTCCCAGCTTAAAGATGTTTACATCCTTTGGCTCCAACCTCCATCTGTTTGCAAAGTAGTTTAATTGAGAACCCTGCTCCTTGCTGTCGAACTTCTCGAACTCGGTTACACCTGTACCAATGCGGTAGTCGGCATATCTTGGCCTGAACTTCTCCTCGGGTAACAAGCATAGCGTGGTTCTTAGTTCAACTGTAAGGTATTCAAGGCCTCCCGACTCCATCCCGAGAAAGTAGGTCTTGAAAGTATAGGTCATATTGCTAATAACAGAGACGTTGTCTTCATAGGACTCAACATCCTTTAAGGCAGAAAGCTCCTTGCTAAAAGAAGAAACTTTCTGTATGAAGCCGCCAAAAGATGCAGCATTAAGATTGCTGATATATTTACTATCAGAAACAAAAAATGATGTTGCATCAAACACAATAGCAGAGCTGTCCCTGTTATACGCAATAATGGGTTTTGAGGTGAGAACAGATGGAAGGGAACTTCTGTTTACTGCCTCTTGAATTCCGGTGTCGTCTGAGTCCACTATTTTGGGAACAGGAACAAATCTTATCTGCACCAGCGAGTCTGTTTTTGTAAAGCAGAAATGCAATGGTCTGGATGCTCTTTGTCCTGCATAGCTAAGGCTCATATCGCTTACGTTATCTACCAGAGAGCTCATCAAAAAGCTCTTGCCAATCAATTTCACCGGCAGTTCAAAGTATAGCTTGCCCTCGACATTGTGCAGGGTTATCACACCCACCGATGTCTTTACGTTCTTTTTCTTGTCGAATAACTTCTGGTATGGGGTCAGCTTTTTTGTAGTATCGGCCTTAGCCTCGTTCTTAATATTCTTAACTTTATTTTGAGCATTCAATACAATAACACTGCACGAACAAAAAATAAGAGTAGAAATAAGTATTTTCTTTATCATTTTCATCCTGTAGTTTGCTATTGTACTTTAAGAGAAGAATTTATTGTTTTCAGTAACAGGTCGTAATGGAGCTTGTCTTCCTTGCTTACACCCGATTTTTTCATCGTTTCCAACAGTTTTTTTGTTTTAACCACGTACCTGTAGAAGTTGCTTTCTGTATTGAAAATAATACTGAATTTTGTAGAAGGCACACCATACCCGGCTGTTGGCATCATTTCAGAGCCTGATTGAGGCAAAAATTCATAAGCAGTCTGCGCCTGCATCTGTTTGAAAAATCTACCCTGAGTGTCCTCATCTTTAAGGATATCGAACAACGAATTGTGTTTATCTGATACAGTGTTGCTTATTTCAGACGCACCTGCTCCACCCATGAGTTTAGCGACGTTTCCAGAAGATAAAATTCCGTTCAGATACTCAGTCTGCATGAATTTCTCAATAGAGGTCAGGTTCCTTTTCTTAATTGCAGGTTCCCATATGTAATTAAATACATCGTCGGAACACTCAAAAAAGTCGTAAGGATTGCTTGAAATTGATGACGACAACATTACCTTGGAAGGTGCCGATATAACTGCCTTTGCCAATACGGTTTGCAGAAGCTCTTTGGCAGAACCCATGATGGTCAGCTTTTTCATAAGAGCATCATTATCCAGCCAGTCAATATCCTTTATCTGAGCCATGATAAACTTAAGGGCAGCTATCTGCTTCTCCCTCTCTACACTCTCAAAAGGCACCTTGTTGTCCGAAACCTTTACTTCGTTAAGGTATATACCTCCAACCGAAGCAAATATGTGGTTTATATATCTTATGTACTGATATACAATTGCATCATAAATTTCACCCCTGTAAGAGAAGTCCTCGTCGTCCTTTCCTACCCAGTTGTCCAGATTGTTTATCAGGTATTTAAGATTCTTAATACCATATTCCGATGCTTTAATTGCGTCGTCTCCCAAATCCTCGGTCTGCGACCTTGGGTCCATTGCATATGAAAGCTGCTTGCCATATCTGTAAACCGGCTCTTTTATTGCTTCGCTGACCAACTTAGACAATATCTCAGCTTCCTCAGCCGCACTCTTTGTTTCAGGATAAAGTGAATAGTTCCATTTAATAAGGAACTTGTCGTATTCACCGAATCTTGGCGGAGTAACCTTAACACCCCTCTCCATGTCGCCCGGTTGAGCAACGTAGTTAAACCTGGCATAGTCCATTATTGAGGTGGTTGTTCCTGTACTGTTTGTAAATGAAGGAGAACGAAGAGAGTCTACAGGTATAACATTAGATGCGCTCATGTTATGCATGAAGCCAAGAGTGTGACCAACTTCGTGAGCTACCACGTATCTAATTCCGTCACTCATAATATCTTCCGGAATCTCCTTTGTCTGTATCCTCTTATTTGAAGGCGAAATCTGAACAAACATCCAGTTATTCAACAGCTTTATTATATCGTGATACAGATAGACCGATGCATTGATAATCTCACCCGACCTTGGGTCTACCCATGATGGGCCCATTGCATTCTGAATACCAATAGGAGCATATCTTACACAAGAATATTTAATATTGTCCGGGTCAAATTCAGGGTCATCAAGAGGGAAATCAACAGCCTTTATGGCGTTTTTAAAGCCAACCTGTTCGAAAAGCTCGTTCCACTGTTCAACACCTTTTTTGACAAACGGTCTCCATTTTTCAGGAAAATTGTTGTCGATATAAAAAACAATAGGTGTTACAGGTTCTACAAGCTTCCCGGCTTTATAGGCCTCCATATCCTTAGGAACAAGGTTCCATCTGTTTGCATAATAGATGGTTCTGGACGACTGCTCTTTTTCTCCAAAGAGGTATTTGCCGGTATTGAATACAGCAACTCTGTAGTCGGCATTTCTGGGTCTTACCGGCACCTCTTTTAATAAAACAATCGATCTTGAAGCAATTACGGTGAATGGCTCGTCTTTTACTACTGTTTTGCTTGTCCTTTGATCAGTTAAAGTATACGCGTAACTCAATGTGCTTTTAACAACTATATTGTCGCTGAAGGCCTTTATCTCTCCAAGATATGACTTATCCTGCTGAAAGGTCTCGGTTCTTTTGTAGTTGTCAAACATTGTATACTGACTATACTTGTCGAACGGTGAGAGGTCCTTGTTGTCGCCGGCAAAAAAGCTTGTCATCTCAACAACCACAGCAGAGCTATCCTTTGAGTATGCCTCAACCTTCATGCTCTTCATGATTGAACCTATGTTGCTGCTTTTTATAGCCTTTGCAATGTTGGAACTCATGTTGTCCGTTACAACGTCACAATTGATTCTCCTTAATTGTACGTTTTCCCCCGATTTTGTAAAAACTATATGGATAGGATCTGTCTTACCCCCCACAATTCCGTTTCCGTTATCACTTGTCTCTGTCGTAGTTGATGCCATAAGCATCTCCTTGCCCAACATTTTGAGTGGTATCTCAAAGTAAAGCTTCTCCTTCATCTTGTGAAGTATAAACATACCGCTGGCGGTTTCATGTTTTTCCTTAAATAGTTTTTGAAAAGCATCGACAGAATCCTTTTTGGCCTTTGTCTCCTCTGCTTCTGTCTTTTTCTTCTCTTTTGTCTGCGGAGTTACACCCGATGCTGCAAAAACACCGCAGGCAAACATAATCAGGGTACTAAATACTAATATCTTTCTCATTAAAATTAAATTTTGTTACTGTCCTTGTATAGTAAAATCAAGAATTTTACCAAATCCTGAATATTTTTTTGCCAATGCGGAGTTCAGGTCTCCTGTTCCAGGGGTTCCCTGAGGCACCAAATATACCTGGCCCTCATACTCTCCCTTTTGTGTAGTTATAACCACTGCCTTTGTGTTTAATGCCAGTACCGGCTCATAAACAGGACCTTCTATTGTATTAAAATCCTTCCTTCTTAATTTATACCTACCCTGTACAAAAAGTTTTGCCTTTGTAATCTGCTCTCCGGCAGGTGCAGTGTATTTTTCGCTGTACGACACCAGACCTCCGCCAAAATTGACTGCATATATCTTTGTAGATGTTGCTACATACATTATCGGGTCAAAGGCACAGAAGAATATTGAAACGGCTGAATTGATTATTGGTGTCAATGCAGCAGGCATGTCTACTTTAAGTTTGGGGGCAGAAGGAATAGTATTTTTGTTGGCATCAATATATGAAAAGCTGATTGTATATAACTCATAATTATTTGTTATTGAGTTTTTAAGCAACATTGTAGGACTCACTCCATCTACAGACATATCGCCTGCGATTGCCCTTCTGTCCGGAAGGTTAGTTGGATCAAAAACTCCTTGCGTTGTGTATTCTGCACCAGTTGCAGGAATTGTATATGTCATGGAGATAGCATATAGCTTGCCGGTATTGTTGTTGTACCATAGAGCATATGGCCCGGAACCCCCTGAATTGTCGGCAATTATGATGGAATTATCTACATAGTTTACTCCAGATGCCGGTAATGTAAACGATGTTACCATCTGGATGGTGTTACACAAATAGACAGTATTGTTTGCCACGAGAACCACTTGTTCATTATTGATTGTATGGATTGCCTGAGGATCGAAGCTGGCATTCTTACCTGGGAAGATCTCCTGTGCTGTTTTGTACTGTGAGTAATTCTCACAATCAAACATTCTGATATCCTTATTTTGGAAAATTGCTGTAATTACATTTTTTGTTAGAAGCTGGCTAGGTCTATGCCGTGTATAGGTTATGTTTTTGACAAGAGCAGGGAATGCCGTTCCTGTCGTACTTTTCCAGATATTGTATTTGATGTTCTCTCCTCCGTTGTACGATGTAGTGATATCATTATCCATTATCAGAGAGAGGTCAGAGCTTATACCGTCTTTTGTATCGGCTACCACAATACCCTCACGGAATGAACTACTTACATATATAGGCCAACTCTTCTGATACTCTATGCCATGTTTATTGTCTCTGGCTGTGAATATGAGAGCATACGCAGATGAAAGGATTTTGTTCTTTATTGTAGTTTTCAGAACTCTCTCTTTTCCAATTTCTACCAAGTAGGTAGATTCAGGAGTCTGATTAATCTCCCACTTATAGGTTACATCAGTCGCACTTAGTTCCCTTCCAATTGTCACGGTGGGGTCGAAGGTCACCTCTTCAAGATATTCAACTCTCAGAATATCTGGCATTGAGGGAGCTTCAATTACTATTTCATTCAGTTTGTTGGTATCCAGACCGGACTTATCTGTAAAGCAGCCGTTGAACAGCAAAAGTGCCAGCGATAATACTATCGAATTATATATTTTTCTTTTCATGATTATCTTAATTTAATGATTAGGGAATGTAGACGGCTCCACTTATTCTTGGCTGGATATCTTTTCCAATATCTATTCCGGCATTATGTTTTAATCTCACTCCTCCATTCGCCTCTGCATAAGCATCCAGATATGTTTTTAACTTTTGTGCATACAAATCGGTATAATAAACTCCTAACATGGCACTTGTACCTGTACTTGGATCCGCAAGTTGACTTGTGTATGTAGGCCAGTAGTTGATTGGCCAGACTAAAGCTTCAAGTATAGCCTTGTGGGCATTAGGGCTGTAATATGTTATTGAAGTGCTGGTTTTAGTAAGAGGAGTAAGCACTATACAATTGTATGTTCTTGTATAGGAAGAAGATGATGGAAACTTTGCCAGCATGTTGCTCCAAGTAAGAACTCCTTTTTTATATTCAATTGAACCTACCTTAAAATCTTTTGAATCTTTCAGCATAAGTGAGACATTCACTGAGGCATTATCTAATGCAGCATCTCTTGTAAGTTCGAATCTGATTCTTCCGTATTGTTTACCTGCCGGAATAAGTGCTTCAACAATTTTATACTGAGTACTCAGAGCCGTTGTCTCATCTGCAATTATTTCATAAGCCACAATCCTGTCTGTATTAACAGAGTCGCCTGATACCCTTACCGGAAAGTCAACAATATATATATTCTGGGTCATAGGGACATTCAGAAATGACTCATTTACATAATAAGTCTGATCAGCAGCATTGTAACCTTTATACAATTTGGTGTCCCCTGCTCCGGGGAACATGACACCACTGTCATTTACATCAAAAACCATTATATTATCCTTTTGGCATCCCGCAACAGAAAGGACAATCATAATTAAAAGCAAATATTTTATTTTGTAGTTCATAACTTTCATTTTTTATATTACTGTTTTCTTCCCATTTGTAACTCGGTTGACGGATACGGCAAGACATATACTGCGTCGCTTGCTGTCTGAGTGTAATTTGGGATAGTTTCCATTCCCAGGCGCTTGTACAAAAAGAACATTACGCCTTCGCAATAGTACTCTTTTGCATACTCTTTTACAATCTCGTTCATTACGGCAGATGCTGTAAGTCCGCTAAGGTCGTTGGTAATTCCACGTTTTTGTCTAACTGTATTTAAAAGTGTAAGAGCATTAGTGATATCCGGAGTTGTTTGTTTTACATAGCACTCAGCTGCAATATAATATGCCTCAGGAATTCTCATTAAAGGAATATAGTTCTTTGTAATTTTAGTAGTTACTTCACCATAATATTTAAGGGGAGTGTATGCATTCATTCCATCTAAAATCACTGAATTTGGTATAAATTGCTTAGAGAATCTATAATCTGTGCTTCCAACACTTTCTGTTTCATAAATACTCATCATCCTGCTGTTGGAAACGTATTGAGGTTTTATATCGTCCTGGGCAATGATTACCAGTTTGAAATAGGCTGCTGTTTTGAGTGTAAGGTTCTGGGTATTGAGCGACATCAAATGTTCCGACTTCATTATCACATCATTTGAAATGCTGGCACTTGTTGCCCAGGTAGTAAGTCCCTTTGATTCTGAATCTGCTATCACCTTATTGGCAAGTGTCAGAGCCTTAGCAATACTGGCACTGCTTCCTTCCCACATATATACCTTTGCAAGCAACAGAGTTGTAGCATAATAGTTAAGCCTCTGCTGACGATTGTTGAAAAAGCCGTCTATGTTTACATCGGCATAATACGATGCGGGCTGAATCTTTGTTACAGGGTCAATCTCAAGCAGTTTTATAGCATTTTCAAGGTCAGCCACAAGCAGATCTATAGTTTGTTTATACGAGAGCTGAGGAGTCATCTCCTTACTGAGAGTTGTAACGTAAGGGACAGCAAATTTGGATGCTAAGTCAGTTCTTGATCCCAGGTTTCCAAGACCATACAACCTCATAAGGTCGAAGTGCATGAATGCTCTT
>Ga0074193_1003584_pt1 | contig 11110 bp, 13 predicted proteins | sample EPASupsiteHSE605_FD_64523 | JGI IMG/M metagenome (GOLD analysis project Ga0074193, IMG submission 64523) | Bioremediated contaminated groundwater from EPA Superfund site, New Mexico - Sample HSE6-05 | ecosystem: Environmental > Aquatic > Deep subsurface > Groundwater > Contaminated ...
TCTCTTTTCAATCATTTATAGACAAAAACGGGATGTTAGTGTTAAAAAATTCATCATCGTTAAAGTTCGATGTCAAGATAGAAAAATGTGAAAATGCTAAATTATCGACATATACCGGTGGACTAACTATCCCGGCAAACGGTGAAACTGCCGTTAAGGTCACATTCAATGATAATTACGATAAAAATAAAGGATTGAAAATTGAAATCTCTGTTTTAAATCTTGAAATTGAACCAAACACTCCTCTTAAAACGACGATTAATATACTGTAGAGAGAAGGACTCCGTTGAAGTTTCCCACATGTACAGCAAAATCATGTGAAAAACTTCAAGGAGTTTTACTCAAATGCTGCCGAAATATAGATGTACAGATTAGCATCCTGCGATCCTTCGACAACAAGTTCTTGTTTGGATAATCTTTGGACTCCTTTTTGTCTCGACTTAATACTTAACTTAAAGATATTCAAAGGTTGGAATTCAATTATTTCAACTTAATTTATAATGCAAAACAACTATTCCACAATCAAATGATGTAGATTTTATAAGTGTCAAATTTTGAATATTGTCAAGTTTTTTAAAAATTGGCATTCCCATACCAATAGCAGATGGATTAACAAATAAATGATATTCGTCAATTAATCCTTCCTTGATTAACGCAGATACAAAGTTCGCTCCACCATAAACAATAAGGTCTCCTCCATTTTGATTTTTCAAGGCGTTGACTTCATCTACAAGGTTGCCTGTTGCCAATACCGTATTGCTCCATATTGACTCATCAAGTGTTTTTGTGAAAACTACTTTTGGCGTTTTTGAATATTTAATGCCGCCTTCGTATTCAGGGTCATCCGGGTTTTTAGCTACGTTTTCCCAATGAGGAATAAATCCTTGTGCAAGATTTTTTCCTAGTAAAATAGTGTCAACGGGATTTGTGATTTCTCTTACATATTCTATAATGTCTTCTGACCAAGGAAATTTCATCCAGTCCATTTCACCATTCGGTCCCGCAATAAAACCATCGATAGTCATTTGTACTTGAAGTTTCAACTTTCTCATTGTTGTAATTTTTTGTTGCAAAATCAAACAATCAAACTATCAAAATTCGTTATGCTCTTGTATTCCATTATTTTACGTCGTTTTTTTAAGTTTAAAAATATTCACTCTTTAATCGTTTATTTGATATTTTGTAATGATTCAAAAAAATCTGGGTTTATAAGATTTACAATGAAAATGACTAAATAAAATAATAATACTATACTGAGAAAAATACTTACAACTGCAAAATAATTTCTCAGATTTTTGTTTGCTTTAACTAATGGTTGACTATCATTTGTATTTATTGCCTTCTTTATAAGAAAAGAATAGCGCGAAAGGAAAAACATTATAATACAATTAATTGAACAGAAAACCAAAGTGATTATTATGGGGGAATTATTAAATGTCATTCTTGGATCAGAACTCTTTATTAGACTTTGAACTATATTAAAAAGATTAACTACCACCAAAATGGCAAACAAGCAAGCAATATATAACGTCCATTTCCGTGAAGCGTTTATATACTTAATTCCCTCCTTATTAAGGTAAAATATTGGTTCTTTTTCAGTTTTTAGATTTTCTTCCATTTTATATAATTAATCTTCAATATGAATCGTGGTTTTATTTTAACTTGTACCCAACGGGAGTTAGTGCAAAAACGCTGTTTTGAAATTATTTTAAAGGTACAAAATCTATTTTTTTCAGTAATAATTTTTTTCAGTGATTATCTGCTTTTTATGAGGCCATTTTTTTTCAACTAAATCGGAATAAGTTGGATGGAAAAATATTGGATTTAGGGTCGTTTTGGTAATAAGGCCTTGATTATGAGCATTTCAATGAGTTTTTAGGAATTTTCAATTTCACATTTTAATCAAACCGCATATTTACGGCTGATTTAATCATGCCTAAATCTTCTTTCCGATATAAAACATATAGCCATAGTATGCTTTATAATTATAATACAACTCTGCCTCATATCGCATGGAAGCGACAAATTCTTCTATGGCTTTGTTACCTTCATATTTCTTCAGAAAGGATTCTCGTCTCGATGTTTGCCAGGTGTAGTAGTCTGTCCAGATAGTTTCGGGCAAGACATAGGTGGCAACCGGAAGATAGCCTGCTTTTTGCATTTGAGCAACCTTGTTCGGGATTGTATCTATTTCGGGATAGGCTTTTTGCCAAAAATCCTGAATTTCGGCAGGTCGCTCTTCGCTAAACCAAGTATTTTCTGTAACTGCGATATATCCGCCCTTTTTCAGAAATTTTCTCCACTCGTTCAGTCCACGCTCAAATCCAATGTTATAAATCGCACCTTCCGACCAAATCAAGTCTAATTCTTCTTCTCGAAACTGAAGATTTTCCATATTGCCAACAATGCCTTTCACTCTATCCTGAAGATTTTTGATTTGGGCATTCTGGTTGAATTGATTTATAAAACCGGGCCAAGTATCAACACCGATAATTTCACAGGGTGTATTTTCTCCTAATACCATTGTTTGACCACCTGTTCCACAACCAATATCGGCAATTTTGGATTTTTCGGTAAGACCACCTATAAAACCCAATGCTTTAAGCGTTTCTTCGTAACTTCCAGGACCTTGACGCTCTGTATTTGAAAAAAAATCATAGATAATATTCAGGTCAAATTCGTGAATTGTCTGTTTTTCGTTGTTCATTTTCTTTTATTATGTTAAATTAATTTTATAGAAAACTGTTCTCGAAAAGGGTTATCCGAGAACAAACAAAGAGACAATCTGTACAAAAAGCACAGATTGTTTACAGAACAATATCCGAATTAAAGATAAACATCCAATTGTTTTAGTGGGTGCAAAGGTATAAAAAGCAATTAAACCGGAAAATTATCAGAGACAACTCAACTGCTTAAATCTGGTCTGATATGCCTTATCTATCACATACTATAAATTGGCAGCAAAACTCAAATGCTGCCGAAATATTGAATCGTAAAATTGCTTAATTCGCCTGTTTATAAAAAGGTCAAGCCTATTTTTCTATTCAAGCCTTTCTCAAATATCCGGATCAAAGTTGAAAGCTGAATGTTCCCTTTTCCATTTTCAACCTTTGAAATATAACTTTTCTTTGTACCAGCTCTCAATGCCAATTCTTCCTGTGTTAAATTCGCCTGTAGTCTTGCCGATTTCAGCATCTCGCTCACTACGAACATTTGAGCACGTTCTTCATATTCATTGCGACTTTCGGTTCCCAATTTGCCGTGTTCAAGTTCTATCAAATCATCAAAATTCGTTATGTTCTTGTAATCCATTATTTTATGTCGTTTTTTTAGTTTGAAAATATTCAGTCTTTAATCGCATGGCTCGTTCAATTTCTATTTTTGGTGTTTTCTGTGTTTTCTTCTGAAATCCGTTGAAAAGTACCACCAATTGTCCCTGATCAAAACAACAGAATATTCGGTAAATATTAGATTGATACTCAACTCTTATTTCAAATAATCCTTCATAACCTGTCATGGGAGCCAGAAACTTTTCAGGTACTCTTTCAACCTGTTTTATTAACTCTAAAACAGACTTCACCTTTTCTTTAACCTTGTTATCCAGTGTTTTATAAAACCCAATGAAGTATTCATTATAAAATATAATTGTTCTTGCCATAGTTAAATGTTATCCCCAAAGATAACAACAAATTTTCAAAGTTATCTCAATGAAGAACTTTATTTTTCTTGGATATGAATTGAGAGGAGATATGCTTATGTTGCTTTGCTTATATAAGTTTTTTGTAATACCTGTTTCGTTGTTTAAACATGTTGTCGAAGTAATCAATTTTCACATCACGATAATCAAAAATTACCGGTGGGTTTCCTGACCGTTGAATGCGGCCAATGTATTGAACTAATTTGCCTTCAAAAGCAAATGGATAAACTATAAAAAGACATTCTAAGTTATCAATATCAACGCCTTCCCCAAAATATTGGCCTGTAGAAATTACTATTTTGTAGTGTCCTTGTATTAATTGATCCAGTTTGCTTTTGCGGCTTCTTTCAGAATCATCGCCATGTATGGTTATGGTTTCGAATTTATCTTTAAGGTATAGGTTTAATATATCTACATGGGCTTTTCGCTCGGTTAATACTAAAATTGTTTTAAACCTATCAGCATTTTTCTCGATATCTTCTATTATCAGAGAATTTCGTTGGGTATCATGTATCAGAATTCGGGAAATAGTTTCATATTTATCTATTTTGTAATCAAATGGAGCATAAAGTACAGTTTCTCTAATGTTGATTTCTGCCTTAGATTTACTTTGTTGAATCTGTCTCTGTTGTTCATCGTGATACAAGATATTTCCAATGTATAAGTATATAAGTTTTTCATCATTGTTTTTGCGTTTAGGTGTGGCGGTTAAACCGTACAAATAAAATGAGTTGAAGTTTACAATTGCTTCTCTGAATGATTTAGCAGGGATATGATGGCATTCATCAACGATTATTGTTCCAAAGCTGTTTGCTATTTTGTCGATTTCATCGCTACGTGTAAGCGATTGAATCATCGCTACGGTAATTTCTTTACCAACCGTAAACTTCTGATTACCAATTTGACCTATTTCGTTCTTGGGAATTTTCAGGAAACTTTGAATTCTGTCTAACCACTGGTCGAACAATTGTTTTCGATGAACGATGATTAATGCCGGTTGTCTTTTTTCTGCAATAATCTCAAGCCCTATAATAGTTTTGCCGGAACCAGGAGGCGATACAATTACACCAAAATCCTTGTCTGCAACCTTTTGGATAGCCAACAACTGATGGGGCAATAGATTTATTTCCGATTCAAAATCAATTGGGTCAAGCTTTTTCCTTTTATCAATTATTTTAAAATAGATTCTTTCCTGTTTGCAGAAATTTATAATGTTCGCAACAAACCCTCTCGGAATAATGACACCTTCCTGAGTTTCTTCAATCAACCTGTAGTATTTATCGATGTTAAATGTTGATTTGCCCAAATTTTTCTTAACTAAATAATCAGAATTGAGAAAATTCAGGTTATCTCGTAGAAATGAAATCAGCTGTTTATTTAACTGCAACCGTCTCAGATAAACTTGATTGCTGATTTCAATTTCAAATTCAGCTTGGGAATCTGATAGAATATTTGATATTATTGAATCCTGCGGTGTTTGATAGAAAAAGCGTTCATAGAGGCAAAAAAATTTACTCTTTGAAAGTCTCTGAAAATCTGCAATCGCATCAAATTGATTATCTATTGGCTCAAAGGTGTCGGGATTAAGAAATAAAGAATAACCATTTGGAACAGCTTTTCCATTTAACGGTAAAGCAATAAGGTTGCCAAGCCCTTTGCCTGAATGGAAATCCTGATTTGGAAACAACCTGTCAAAACTTGGCTCTTTTTCGAAATGTGAAACAATTGTTGCCTCTCGTAAAAGCTCAAACATTAATTTACGCGTTTGTTCGGCTGGGAGATTTTCTTCAAAGAAGATCCAAAGATGTCCCCCGTTTCCCGAACGGGACCGTTCTATGTAAGTCGGAATTTCAAAATTCTTGCAGGTGGAATAAAGCTTTCGAATAGATTCCTGCCAATTTTCATCATCGAAGTCAGCAGCAATAAAATGTGAGGTATTATCTTCCAAAAGAGGATAAATACCAACTGATTCTTTTCCGGATATGTGGTTTAAAATTGCTTCCGAGCTAAAAGGTAAATATTCCTTTTTGTTGTAATCTATAAAAGTTCCGCCACTTGCTTTGTGTTTGTTGTAATCGCTCCAGTCCACTTTATATGCCGGCATATAACCGCATTTCCCGTCTTTCTCCCAACGAATGGCATAAACATCCTGTCTGCCATTAAAGAAAGATTTAAAAAGGACTATTTGCTTATTCGTAATATCCATGAACTTTCTTTATAACACGGAATTGCAGGCGTTCTATTTAAATTCAAGATCAATTTTGTCGAATTTCTCCAACATTTGTGGGAGACTTAATGTTTGGATTCCTACTTCTTTACAAATAGCTGGGATTTTTTTGAAAACCTTTGAATCGTTGCTTTCTTCTGTCTCTTCAGTAACAAGATAAATATCTTCAAATGGATACTCTTTTTTAAAATTTAGACAGAACAAGATAAGCCTCATATCCGCAGAATTTAGAAAATCCGTTTTCCTGTTTTCATATTCTACAGGAGTGAGCCGATTTTTAATAACTCCGTTAATAAATTGGTTGTCTACTAGTCTGTAAAACTTTGCTGGTGCAGGGGGAAGGATATATTCAGTATTGACTGGTAGTTTACTTGCTTTTAAAAATGATTTGTCTGTTAAGTAACCCAGGGTCTTTAAAACTATTCCCTTAGATGTATACTCACACTCCTCAAGTATTTTGTCAATAATGATAATATCACCAGTTGTTATAAGTCCTTCGATAAAGTTAAATAAGACAGAATTTTTATCGAAAGGTAAGTAGTAACGAACCAATGACAATAATGAATTTGTGTCGATTACTACTTTCATTGAATATACTTTTCAAATCTTTCGGGGCTAATATTGAGCTTCTTGCAAACTTCGAATTCATTAATAACCCCACTATAGAAAGCAGTCTGAATAGTTGAAATAAGTAAAGGAGAATTAATAGGTTTTGGTGTTGAGCCTCCCGGTTTAAGTCCGTTTTGTTTTTCTAATTCTCTTTGAATTTTTTCTTCTTCTTGCTTTGCTTTGAATCTTTCGTCAAAGTCATTCTTAATGTTTTTATAGTTAACTGGAGAAATTTTATTTTGAAATAAAAGCCGAGTGAAAAGTGCGATTTGACTTAAATGTGTTTTTTTTGAGACTTCTTCAATTATGTCAAAATGATAATCATTTGATGAATCAGCTTTTACAATATTTTCAAGAATTTTGACATGCTCTCCAACTAAATAGTAATAAGCAAAATCATTACACCATTTCTCAATCACACTGAGGTTTTTTTTAGCTAGATTGTTATAATCAAGTTGCTCAACCTCTTCCTCATTAAGTAAGAAATGTCCAAACTCGTGTATTAACGTAAAGATCTCTCTTCTAAAAGATGATTGTTGACGTTTTAAGACAATTACATTTGGATTGAGAAAGAAGCCATCTATGTTTGCTTTTTCTTTTTTATTCCAGGTTTCAACAAATTCAAAAACCAAGATATTGTATTCAGCTAATTTTGCAATCAATCCTTTGAGAAACTCTTTTTTATCGTTTGAAAATTCGGGATAGAGCTGCCCTCTTAATTTTTGAGCAACTTCTTTTGGATCGTCTTTGATATTAAAAACAGGTAGGGCTCTTTCAATATTAAGGTCGGCAAGTTTGGCAATTGCTGATAATGAAATCTTAAATTCCTCAAACTGATTAACAATTTTCTTAGCACCAATATTTAGTTCTATGTCAAATTTTTGTTTGCGAAAAAATATGCTTGCATCACTTGATATCTCGGGAGACTTAGGGTCAAGATAGAAATGAAGGCCTTTATTAAAGACTTTGTCAATTCGTTTCAAATGTCCTAAGTCGATTTCCGGTGAAAGAATAATCTCCTTAGTAATTGGCTTTTTGAGTCCCTCGCTAATAACACCAAGTAAGTCGTCCACTGACATTTTGTATAATGACAGTAAATATTTAAGCCTCGATATGTTTTGTTCAATTTTCAAGAAGTCAACTATTTTTCTTTGTAAAAGTAGTGATTTTTTAGTTTAAATATCATTAAAAGGTCTCATCAACTGCTTAAATCTGGTCTGATATGCCTGAAGGTAATTGCGTTTGAAACGGTCGTTCAGGTATGAGGCGTTAATCAGAAGGGCAACATTTTCTGAATTTGAAAGTAGATTATTGAAAATTGTTTCTGTCTGGCCAGTACTTAAGCCAACCAGTGAGGCCAGGACATTGAATTGTTCCCGTACTTTTCCTTTTGCCAGATTTTTGGGCAGAAGCCCATCTTCCAAGGCAAAATCCGAATCTTCTATGTGGATTCGGGAATTCAGCAGGTCATAGGCCGGACTTAGCCGGAAATCGCCAAGAGGAGTTTCCAGTATGGAGAAATTTTTAAAATGAGCATCACCATTCGAGAACAGATAGTTAAAGACGATGAGCTTAAAAAGCTTTGGCGCTTCCAGCTTGTATGCCGGCAAAAACTTTTTCATAATGTCAAAAAGCTCCGAATAGTTGCCGATATATTTATAAAGTTCGCCATGTGTCTGAGGAGTCCTGCCCGCCAGCGAAGCAAAATCCTCCGTTGCCCACTTGCTGCCATCCTCTTTTATATCGAACCGCTTTGTTATATAGGCAGGCTGACCATTCTTAAAGAATATCAAAACATTTTCAGCAGTTTCAATACCGAATACCTGACGGGCAATTTGCATCGTTAAGTGTTCATTAGCCGGCATCTGGTCAGGATTTTTGCCAATATTCGGAATTGGCTTTAAAATATATGTCCCTTGTTCACCCTCATTAGTTAAACGAAGCCGGTTCTTCTCAAGCAAAACCGAATATTTTTCCTGTACCCCGGAGATTGACATAAACAGACGGTTTTCCAAAAACAGCTTATCGTTTGCATCGTTTGTAGCTGGTGAGTCATACGGCAGCAGATGATTCACTTTCCGACCGTTAAACACCCGATTAAGACAGGTCCTGCTGTAGGAGTCGTACCCAGTAGCCAAAGTCCCCGGACAATATTTTATTACCGGTGTACTCATACAGACTCCTCAATTTTCATAACAGTTACAGCCCCAATAGTGTCGAATCGTGCCGTGGCCATCAACAACCCAAAGTAATCATTGCCATCTATACGCATTTGCCTGCAAACAACCTGCTTGTTTGACCCCTCCGGCAGCATATTGAAAAAGAATGGAAAAAGATGAGCAGAATGATGCTCCTGCACATTTTTGGGCAAAGTCAGGCTGATGGACGGTTTCCCCGAATCGGCCATCCACAAGTCACCATACCTGAAGGTGAAAGAGCCATCATCATGCTGAACAAGCACACCAGCCACCTCTCCCTTATATAATATTTTAGCCTGTCTCATGGGTTATTTGCCAGCATCATTTATTGTTGAGTTTCTTAACCTGCATGCTGATCTCCATCCCCAGCACATCTGCCAGTTTCTGCAAGGTAAGCAGCGTAGGATTGCCCTTACCACTTTCAAATTGTTTAAGAGTACGCAGCCCGACACCCGAAAGCTCCGCCAGAGTCGCTTGTGTAACATTAAGCATCTCCCTACGCTCCTTAATAGTCTTAATTAAATCGTCTAAGTGCATTTTATGGCTCTTTAGGATGCAAATATAAACAAATTATTGAAAAAACAAATACAAAGTGCGGTTTAATGCACTACTGGAGGGTGATTTTGTTGATGGGAGGGGTGAATGATTTAATCGTTACACCTTTGTGATACGTAAACTTTTATTCCATTTTTAATATGTCGACAATACTATTAATAGAACTTTCCATTTTTTTCAAGGTTTCTATTTGTTTCTCGTAAAGCTCAGGAGAATCTTTCCAATTTTCTTTTATAAGTAGTTTCTCAGTCACTAATTTGTGTTGAGCAAATAGGAGCGTCACTTGTAAATAAATTGGATAAAACCTAATTAATAAATCGCAATCATTTTTAAATTCATCTGGAGAGATTCTTATTTTTTGTGATTCGTCTGCATTTTTAAATCTTACTGGTTTTGGTATTTTAGTTGGGAAGCCATCTTTATGTTTCACACAATTACAGATCCAATTTATTTTGTGAGTTATGTAAAATTGTTGCCAATCTTTGATGTCAAATTGAAATTTGTCTTTAGCCCATCTATTTACATTACCTTCTGTTTCATATAGTTCTCCAAAAACTAAGTCGGGAACTTTAATCACTTCATTTATATAATTTTCAAGCTTATGAAATAGTCCAACATATGCTAAGCGGATCGTATCGTAAAGTGTTTCTTGAAAGTCAAGATCGTTTGTATTTAAGAGTGTCTTATAACTGGAACTCTGAAAGTCTTTTCGTGCATCAAAGATTGCTTTATTTGTAGCTGGAATAAAATGGTGACAGACTAACTCTTTGTAAGAAATGATTTCTGCAATTCTTAAAGTTATTATATTAAACATCTTGTTTGCCACTTTGTCAGTTCTTGTTAAGTCGAAGTTTGGAATTTTAATAAATTCTTGTACAAGTCTTTCAACAAGAGCGTCAAAGTTGTTTCTTTGTTTTTTCTTTTTCATTCAATTGGATATCTTAATGCTACAATACCGTTTGTTGTCAACTGATGTTCTTTTATGACTATATGAAGTATCTAAAATCATAAGCTTTAGTTCCAAGTTCTTCTAATTGTTTACCCATTATCGAAAGTCTTTTTGAGAAGTCAATTGTTACTGGCATTGTCTTGTATAGTTCTGCTCCATTCCAATTCATCTTTGTTAGTTTTATAATGTCGTTTGCTACAGTTTCAATAGGGTCTGTGCCTCTAAATCTCTTAATCAGCAAAGGTGTTGGAATGCCTCTTTTACCTTGATAATATGGTTTTAGTAATTCGTTGCTTTGAACTAAACCGTGTGTCCATAACAAGAAACTAAATTCGTCTAATTGAATGATTGTACCTCTATCAATTGGGAAGCCATCAATTCCGTGTTTGTCTGTTGCCTGATTCTTTTTTAGTTTTATAGCTCTCCAATTGCTGAACTGTTGTATTTGCAATAGCTCAATGTTGTCAATACCTTCAAGGGCATTACATATTCCGTCAATCTCATCTCGGGTATAATGAGTTGTTTTATGCAATACTAATTTTTTAAGACCAATTACTGGATCAATTTTATGATAGGTGTTTCTGATATTTGTTATCAAACGAAAAGCATCATCTTTGCTCATAAATGGATTTTTGCCAATCAAAACTGGTTTTTCAATGGGTTGAAGTAAAAAGCGTAAACCGTTTCCATTTCCATCAAAAATTTGACTGCTTCCTAAAACCACTTTGTTTCTTGCGTTCTGTCTAATTGAATAATCCGGAGCTATCGGCTCCACTTTCTCCGGTCCAAACGGCGCCAGTAAATCCGGCCGCAAACGGCGCCACTTTTTAGGGAATAATTTACTCTCCAGCAGTAGGTTTTAACCTGACAATCCG
>Ga0074193_1003586_pt1 | contig 11108 bp, 5 predicted proteins | sample EPASupsiteHSE605_FD_64523 | JGI IMG/M metagenome (GOLD analysis project Ga0074193, IMG submission 64523) | Bioremediated contaminated groundwater from EPA Superfund site, New Mexico - Sample HSE6-05 | ecosystem: Environmental > Aquatic > Deep subsurface > Groundwater > Contaminated ...
GGCCGTCAAACGGCAAGCCTGTAGGGTGATCGGCGTATAAGAGCGACCTCTGCAGCGTTGGTGTAGAGAGGGAGCGCCGGCTGCCGATCAACGACCGTTAGCGCAACGTCCTGCACCTGCCAATAAGCTCACTGACGAAGAATGTAAAGCCATTTTAGACGTAGTGAACCAACCTGAATTTCAAAGCTTGCCGCCTAGCCAGATTGTTCCTATCCTTGCAGACCAAGTAACCTATCTCGCCTCTGAATCCACTATGTATCGAGTGATGCATGAAGCTAAAGAGCAACATTATCGTGGCCGTAGTAAGGCACCTTCCCAGAGACCCATATCGACCCACTGTGCGATCGAGCCTAACCGTGTCTGGTCGTGGGACATCACCTACCTTCCCGGTCCTATTAGAGGTTTATACTTTTATCTCTACCTCATCTTAGATATCTTTAGCCGTAATATTGTTGGCTGGGAAGTGTGGACGGAAGAAACGGCAGACCATGCAAGTCATCTTATCCGACGGGCAGTTATGTCGCAGAAGATAACGCGACGGGAAAGTCTACTGGTCTTACACTCTGATAACGGTAGCCCTATGAAAGGCTCGACTATGCTGGAAACCTTATATCAATTGGGGATAACTCCTTCGAGAAGTCGTCCAAGAGTTAGCAATGATAATCCCTACTCCGAGTCTATTTTCCGCACTTGCAAGTATTGTCCAAGCTATCCGGCACATGGATTCTCCACCCTTGATACTGCTAGAGTCTGGGTAAAAGAATTCGTTCACTGGTATAACTACAACCATCGCCATAGTGGCATCAAGTTTCTTACGCCACATCAGCGCCACAGCGGTCAGGGCGAGGAAATCCTGGCAAAACGTCATCAACTATATGAAGCTGCAAAAGCAAAACATCCGGAACGCTGGACCAGCACAACCAGGGACTGGTCAATTGATAACGAAGTATGGCTTAATCCTGAGAAGTCTCAGGCTGAAGATAAAAAGAAACCACGAATAAATGCATCCTAGAAAAGTTGCTTCACAGGTAAGTTGTAAAATGAATTGCCGCATGTAACAAAAAAATAGAGACTCATGGCACAACCTCTGATATGTTTAAGGTGACGAAACCAAAACAATAGGAGGCAATGAACATGAGTCAACTCAATTGTAGCACGCCCACCCGCGAATTTAAACACCTTACCGAAAGAGAACGTTATCAGCTTGAAATACTTCTAAAAGAAAAGAGAACGGTCAGCGAGATTGCAATAGTACTGTGCAAGCATAAACGGACCATAGAGCGAGAAATAGTCCGAGGCACTGTTCAGATGATGAATACAGACCTTTCGTTCAAGAAACAGTATTGTGCTGATACAGCTCAAGCCGTTTCCCTTAGAAACGCCCGGAATAAAGGGGCGGGCTTAAAAATTGGGCATGACCACAAGTTGGCGCAACACATTGAAAAAAAGATAATTAAAGAGCAATACTCACCTGATGCAGTTATCGGTGAAATTGTCGAAAAAGGCTTAAAATTCAAGACATCTATCTGTACTAAAACACTCTATAACTATATTGATAAAGAGGTCTTCGCCAAGATTAGCAACAACGACCTGCCTGTAAAGCGCAAACCGAAAAAAGGAAACTATCATCGTGTCCGTGTTGCCCATAATAATATAAAAGGAACCAGTATTGAGGAAAGGCCAAAAGAGATTGAAACACGTACAGAGTATGGCCACTGGGAGATGGATTTGGTGGTAGGCAAACAGGGTGGCAGCGGTGCAGTGTTGCTGGTACTAACCGAAAGAAGTACCCGAGAAGAAATTATTCGCAAGATGCCTGACAAAAAACAGGAATCGGTACAACAAGCACTGGATAATCTTGAACGGCAGCAAAAGAAGCGATTTTATGAACGTTTCAAAACCATTACGGTCGATAATGGGAGTGAGTTTTTAAACAGCAAAGCTTTGGAACGTTCGGTTAAAGAACCAGGCACTCAACGACTTAAGCTGTATTATGCACACCCCTATAGCTCCTGGGAGCGAGGATCAAACGAGAACGCTAACAAGTTGATCCGCCGCTTCATCCCCAAAGGAACAGACATTGGTAAATATAAACATAAAGACATTCAAAGAATTGAGAACTGGATGAACAACTACCCAAGAAAAATTCACGGATATAAATCTGCCAATGAGATGGCAGCGTAATCAGAGAATGCCAAATAATGTAAGGCAATTAAAGTTGCAATTTACGAAAAGTTGCTTCACACGACAACTATCTTGACAAACGCCGATAGTTAAGGGCACTAATGGTTGAAGTCCAGTTTTACAAAAATTCTGACTAAAAGAGTTTCGCCGTTGTAGATGATACGGAGAACCGTATCATCTACAACGGTGAAAGCCCTAGAGAGTCCTACCTCTTGGTAATATGTGCACATCACTAGCATTCGCGCTATAAAACCTGGATTCCCGCCTACCTCGTTATGAATAGGCGGGAATCCAGGTTTTATGCGTGGAACCCAGTTTGATCCCCAACTAGTTCCGGTGCTTGCACGCCTTTTTGAAAAAAATAGCTAGTTTTTAGGCCGGCCTTAGCTGCATTATATTCCGCTCTCTGAACCAAATTCTGACATAGAAAATTACTTCCAGATTATAATTTCTAGACTTGTCTTCATTCTGAGAATTTTGTGTAATTTTTTAACTGCAGTTATGAGCATTATTGCTTGCAAGAATGTGCCATCCCCGTTATTTATTAACCAATTAAGGGTTTTATTCGAAAATGCCATCCCTTTTTTAAATCCTGGATTAAGAAATCTTACTAGCTGCATTAATCTCCAATTACTTTTCATAAATACCGAACCGAAGTTGTATCCACTATTATCCTGCATGGTTCTACATAATGCCAACCTTTCTTGCTTTGCTCTGGTTGATGCACTAATTTCCATTTTATCAAAACAAAAGGTTGCACCCAAAACTAGTGTTTTATTGTTTTTAAAAATGGAATCCCTATATGCAAATTTGCACTCATCCTTTTTCAATATAAACACAGATCCTTTTTCATAACAATGAACATCTTTAATGTAGTCACTTATACATAGACCAAATTGTTTCCCTCTTCCCGCATTCATTACAATAGCCCCTCCGACTAATCCTGGAACTGAATATAAATACTCTATTCCACCATAGCCCTCTTGGTTAACTGTATTTATAAGCTTTTGAAGCATAGTTGACGCACCTACGTAGTATTTTCCATCGCCCAAATTTCTTATTGTATTGTTAAATTTAGTTAGAACTATTACATTATCGTATGTTTTTTTATCATTCATAAGAATATTAGAACCCCCACCAAGAATGTAATAATCACGGTCAATAAGGTCATCAATTAATTCTATGAGTTCATCAGTGCTTTCTGGGAAATATACTTGGTTTGCATAACCGCCAATTCGCACAGTTGTATATTTTTTGAGGCATTCATTTGCTAGTACTTGCATAATCTGTTCCCCTAACATATTTTGCTACATTAACCACGATAAAGATGGCCTATTGACTAATAACGATATTTCGATAATTATTCTAAATTTTTACTGATTACTGATGCTTTGTAATCCTCTACAAAGCTACGAATATATTCAAATGAGGCATTTTTGTATGTTTCAATCAATACATTAACATCTTTGTAATTAATGCTAGTTTCAAATATACTTTTTAGCACTGTCTCATCCTGAGCATTTCTAGTTTCTAAACCAAATTGTTTCAAAACCTCATTTATTTTTGTGCTATTACCACCATAAGCTACAAATGGTTTATTATAGATTATTGAAAAAACAGTACCGTGGAAAGTATCTGTGATTATAAACGAAGCTTTTTTTATATACGATAAAAACAAAAAAGGTGATACTGCCATGCTTTTATCACACCATTCCAAATAAAATCCCACAGATATTAACTTCATTGCTTTTGATTTTGCGAATGATTTAATCTGTTTGATTTTTTCTTCGTTCATTTTATCCCCATAGGAATATATAAGGACATAATCTTTCTCGGCACAATCTTCTTCTAATAAATCATAAGTGTCTCTACTCAATAGAAAAGTAGGATCTAAAACTAAGGAAATGTCTTTGGCTATAGCAGATTTTATCGTATTTAGCGTATGCTCATCACGCACACTAATTTTATTAAACTTCTCAATTGAATCAATAAAGAAGTTATGTTCTTTAATTTGCTTTAATTCAGTTGTGTTAATAGATACTGCATAGGATACCAAATAGCTATCTGGTATACCAACTCCTAAAAAGACAGGATAATCTCTAATTTTTTTACGAGAAATATTCCATATTTCATCACTGCCAAATACAAAAATATCTTGCTCTCTTAAAGAAACCTCAGTGCTGCAAATAGTAAACATATTTACGGCTTCTCGAAGACAAAGATATTTTTTCACAAGAAAAATGGCATTTCTAAATTTAAAGGAAAGTAGTTTTTCTATAGTAGAACGTAATGTCTCCCTCAAAGGATTTCTTGCTTTTGTTTCTAAAAAAGAAACATGTCCTCCGACTTGTTTTAGAATTTGATTTAAAGCATAAGCTTGCAGATAACCACCATAATTTAAGCTATTATAAACTGTAACTATACTAATTTTTATCATATCCGACCTCATATTCTGCGCCTTTAGAGTTAACATAAGGCATACTTTTAGTATAATAATAACAAATCATTAGCATTTGCACTACTGTTTTTTTGGACCTCATTGCAGGACTTAACAGATGTAAATATTACTTGACAGAATATATCATTAAATATTAAATAAAGATTAAAGGGATACATATCATAAAAAGATATGGGTTTAATAATAGGCAAACTTGTTGAAAGACAAGGACGCAAAGCTATGGGTCTAAGGACGAACCGTCTATGATCGCCACGCCGCCAACTAGTAGTTCAAGTTGAGTGCAGGAGGCGTCTGTCGACGCCTCCTTTTTAGTATATGGCGTGTCCAGCGAAGCTGGACCGCGCTTACGTGTGAAAAGTTCGTTTTAATAACCGGTGTGAATGAGGGGTGCTAAGCGGGAGGATAAAGGCCTGTAAATAACAGAATAAGTACTGTGGAAAAGGTAATACAGGAGGACTGGATATACAAAAGTATGGCTGGGCTAGAAAATCTATTACGCAGCCGATCAAACAGTTGCTGTAGCATGTGGCCCTGTTGTAAAGTTTAAACCAGAAATGGAAGTTGAATTAAAATTTGTTACTATAATTTTACAATGAATGCAGGATAATAGAAAAATTTGTTGAAATCAAAATATGATTATATATAGTATACATAAAGTTCCTTTTGACCATCAAGGATGGAAAAAATGTAATATTATGGAAATGATGGAACGGGCAGATTTTTAAAATGATAATAACAAGGAGGAATTGGAATGGCTTTAACCGACGGAAATGATGTACACTCAGGCAGCGATATTGAAAATGATCTGATTAGCGGGCTCGGAGGTAATGATGAATTAAACGGCCTTGGAGGTAATGACACAATATACGGAGACGATGGCAACGACACGTTGTATGGTGGTGAGGGCAACGATAGATTATATGGCGGTGCAGGAGACGACTATTTAGATGGTGGCGCGGGCGTAGATACTTTGGCCGGCGGCTTAGATAATGATGTTTATATTGTGAACCATCTAAGTGATAAAGTAACGGAATCAGCAAATGCAGGAATTGATACGATCCAATCCAGTGTTTCCATTACCAATCTAGCCGCGAATGTGGAAAACTTGATTTTGACGACGGGAGCGCTTACTGCTAAAGGTAACGTGCTGAACAATGACATTACCGGTAATGATGGCGCTAACAAGCTAGATGGCTATAACGGTAATGATACGCTTTGGGGTGGCGCTGGCAACGATACCCTAATCGGTGGTTCTGGCAACGACTACCTCGATGGAGGCGTGGGTGCAGATTCCTTAGTTGGCGGCGCTGGCAACGATATACTGATTTATAGTGATACAGCTGCGAAATTCGATGGCGGAACTGGTATAGATAGCTTGGACGCTTCTGCGGATACCGCAGGGGTAAATATTAGCCTCTCGACGACTACTAAATACATAGGTATTGAAAAAGTATATGGCGGTGCAGGAAATGATACTATTACCGGCGTTGCTGCGGCTGAATCTCTCTACGGTGGTGCTGGAAACGATGCCTTGGACGGCGGTGCAGGAGCCGACTACCTGGATGGTGGCGCGGGCTTAGATTCCTTAGTTGGCGGCACGGGGGCCGATACACTGGCCTATAGCTTGACAGCTGTCAAATTTGACGGCGGTGCTGATATTGATACGCTGTATGCGGGTTTAGAAACCGAGGCGGTTACAATCAACTTATCGGATGATAAATATAATTTGATTGAAAAAGTAATTGGTGGTTCCGGCGATGACGTTATTACCGGCACTAGCTTGGCTCAATCCCTCTACGGAGGTGATGGCAACGATATTCTGAATGGCGGCGGCGGCAATGACTCACTGTTTGGCGGTGCAGGCAATGATGTTTATTTTGTTGACAGCAGTAGTGATAAAGTAACAGAAACTGCAAATGCAGGGACTGATACGATCCATTCCAGTCTTGCCAGTACTACTCTGGCGGCGAATGTGGAGAACCTGATTCTGATAGGGGCAGCTTCAGCTTCAGCTGTTAGTGGAAAAGGCAATGCTTTAAACAATGAAATTTTTGGTGATGACGACGCCAATAATAAGCTAGATGGCTCAACCGGCAACGATACCCTTTGGGGTGGTACGGGAAATGATAGTTTATCTGGCGGTGCGGGCGCCGACTACCTCGATGGCGGCGGTGCGGGAGCAGATACTCTGTTGGGCGGCGCGGGGAATGATACGCTGATCTATAGCGATAATGTTGTGAAATTCGATGGCGGAACTGAGATAGATAGCTTGGACGCTTCAGCGGATACCCCAGGGGTAAATATCAGCCTGACGACGACTACTAAATACGTAGGTATTGAAAAAGTCTATGGCGGTGCAGGAAATGATACTATTACCGGCGCTGCTGCGGCTGAATCCCTCTACGGTGGAGATGGAAACGATGCCTTGGACGGCGGTGCAGGAGCCGACTACCTGGATGGTGGCGAGGGCCAAGATTCATTGGTCGGCGGCTTAGGGGCCGATACGCTGGTTTATAGCGAAACTGCGAAATTTGAGGGTGGTGCTGATACTGATACACTCTATGCCGGTTCAGAAACAGATGCGGTTACAATCGACCTATCGGATATAGCTACATTTAGTGGAATTGAAAAAGTAATTGGTGGTTCCGGCGATGACTTTATTACCGGCGCTGACTTGACTCAATCCCTCTACGGTGGTGATGGCAACGATACGCTTGATGGTGCCAGCGGCAATGACTCACTGTTTGGCGGTGCAGGCGATGATGTTTATATTATTGACAGCATCAGTGATAAAGTAACAGAAACTGCGACTGCAGGAACTGATACGATCCAATCCGGTGTCTCCATTACCGCTCTGACAGCGAATGTGGAAAATCTGATCCTGACAGGGACAGACCTGAATGGTAAAGGGAACTCTTTAAATAATGAGCTTACCGGTACTGACGGCGCTAACAAGCTGGAGGGCGACATTGGCAACGATACTCTTTGGGGTAACGCTGGTAATGATACTTTGGATGGCGGTGCGGGAGCTGACTACCTGGCTGGTGGATTAGACGCAGATTACTTGGTTGGCGGGGTCGGCGTTGATACTCTGCTGGGTGATGACGGTGATGATAGCATCGTATATGATGCGCTGGATGCCCAGGTTGACGGAGGAGCAGGCACTGACACGCTGGATGCCAGTAAATGGAATAAGTCTGTTACAGTTGATTTAAGCGATCTAGACAGCATATTTACCAGCTTTGAGAATTTCACTGGGACTAGCCTCAAGGATACCATTACCGGCACAAGTGATGGTAACGTGTTATCTGGTGCTAACGGTGACGATACTATTTACGGTGGCGATGGTGACGACTCCATCTTTGGCGGCTCGGGCAAGGATTCGATCGTCGGTGGTGCAGGCTATAACTACTTAGATGGTTCCGGTGGCGGCGATACCATTATCGGTGGTGCGGATGCTGATGTTATCGTATTCCGCTCGGACTATGTTTCGGTAAATGGTGGTGAGGGCAGTGATATCCTCGACGCCAGCGGTGAGACCAAAGGCGCGACCATTGATTTGAGTAAAAAGACTACCGCGGGTGCGGATATCTATACCGATGTGGAAGTGGTCCTCGGCAGCTACTATGCGGATAAAATCACTGGCGGCAGCGGTAATGATATCTTAGACGGCAACATCGGCGCTTATGCCGATACACTGGCTGGCGGCGCAGGCAATGACGTATATATATTTGGTCGGGGTTATGGTGCAGACATTATCACGAAAAACATTGATAATCTTAACGATACTGTGATGTTTAGCGGGCTTGACGCTGATTTGCTTTCAGCAAAAAGAGGAACAGGTACGGCAATTAACGACTTGATTATCTATTATAAAACCGATAGCCTTACTGTTAAGGGTTGGTTTGAAGGTGATAATTACCATGTGAACTTTATGGACGAGAACGGGGACCAGTACCGTCTGAATGCGACTAATTCCGGTTTTGATTATTTTGAAAGTGACACACCTCCGGTTATAGATCCCGGTACAAGCGGTCGTACCTACACCGGTAACGAATTGGATAACAACTTACTAGGCGGGGATGGGGCTGATACGCTGTATGGTATGGAGGGTGATGACCTCATCTACGGTGGTAAAGGAACTGACTACCTGGTGGGTGGTGGCTACATCGACGGTGAGGCTATTGATGCGACAGGTTCGGATACCCTATACGGCGGCAGTGGAGCCGATACTTATGTTTTCCGTCCCGGTGAGGGCAGCGAATTGGTGATTGGCGGCGACAGCCAGAATGCGCAGGATAAAATCCAAATTCAGATCGACAACTTCGATTTCTGGAAGGATGCGATCACCGGAGGCTCTTTTGCATGGAATCCTGAGTTCGGGGATGGCGATGACCTGTATGCTCAAATCGGTGGTAGCACCCTTATCCTGGAAGATTACTTCAAAGGCGACAGCACTGTAGATAGCACAGACGACAGCGGGTATAAAATCAATACCTTTGAAATCAGTGGACTATTTGGCGTAACCCTTACCTTATCGGGACTAGAGGTATTTGGAAACGGTGACGACAACATATCCGGAGATGATCAATCCAATATCATTTTTGGTATGGGTGGTAACGATACTATCACTGGTGAGGGTGGATCCGATGTGCTCTACGGACATACCGGCGACGATCTCCTTGATGCCAGTGAAAGTGCTCTCAGCATCCTGTTGGGCGGCGCTGGAAATGACTCTCTGTGGGGCGGAGCTAAGAATGATGTGTTAGTGGGCGGCGACGGAAATGACCAACTCGAGGGCAATGCTGGTATCGACCTGTATATCTTGGGCAGTAATTGGGGCGAAGATACCATTGTCGACAACGGTACCAATGTTATTACCTTCGTAGGTCAGGGAGCTAGTGATTTTGATGTAGCGGTGACTGGCTTAAGTGCCGTCATTACAAATGGCTCCAATGTACTAAACGTGAACGACATCACAGGTATGCAGTTTGTATTCACAGATAACCTTACCAGCGTTGAAACGTATACGATTAATACCGACGAGCAATTTGTTTCCACTGGTAATGTATTCAACCTGAAAGATGCTTTCGGGGTGTTTGGTCAGCTCATATAATTTAACTACATTTGCTTTCAACCTTGATGTGTAACGTGCAGGGGCGGCGACAATAAAGTCGTCGTCCCTGTTTGATGTATTACTCTGTTAGGAGCATGTTTATGAATAAAACCGGAACCGAGTTTAACGATACTTTGGTTGGTACAACGTCGGCGGATAAAATCTATGGCCTGGACGGCGCTGACACTCTGGATGGGGCAGCCGGTGCCGACACTATCTATGGGGGCTTGGGTGATGATTGGCTGATCGTTGATAACACTGGAGACAAAGTATATGGCAATGAAGGCATCGACATGGTACAATCGTCGATCAGTTACACCCTATCCGCTATTAGCGAGGTGGAGAACCTGCTTTTGACCGGCAAAGCTGTCAATGGAACAGGTAACAGCCAGGACAATAGTTTGACCGGCAATAGTATCAGCAATAAACTGTATGGACTGGACGGCAAAGACACTCTTTGGGGCGGGGATGGCAAAGACAGCCTGTTCGGCGGTAATGGCGATGATATACTGGAGGGCGGCAATGATGCCGACTGGCTGGAGGGCGGCAGCGGCAGCAACACGCTTTGCGGCGGACTGGGCAATGATACCTATGTCGTGACTGCCAATGATATTGTGCAGGAGGAAGCGGACGGCGGCGTTGATGTGGTGCTGGCCAATGACAGCTATATGCTCGGCAATGATGCGGAAGTGGAGATTTTAACGCTTACCGGTACAGGAAATTGGAATGCCAGCGGCAACAGTTTAGCTAATACATTGAACGGAAACAGTGTCCATAACAATCTGATTGGCGGGGCTGGCAATGACTTGCTGTACGGATTTAAGGGTAACGATAGTTTGGACGGCGGAGACGGTGATGATACCCTTGACGGTGGATTGGGCAACGACCTGCTGATTGGCGGGGCTGGCAACGACCGTTATCTGGTGGACAGTCTGCAGGATCAACTTGCAGAGGATGATGATGGCGGAAATGATACGGTATCGGCTTCGGTAAACTTTGTGTTGGGTACAAATTTGGAGAATCTTATCCTTACTGGTAAAGCGATCAGCGGCACTGGCAACAGCAGTAACAATATGATCCTGGGAAACACCGCAGCTAACAAGCTAGAGGGCGCTGACGGTGATGATACTCTAAATGGGGCAGCCGGTACCGACACAATGTTCGGGGGCTTGGGTGATGATTGGCTGATCGTTGATAACGCAGGCGATAAAGTTTTCGGCAATGATGGTATCGACACGGTACAATCGTCGATCAGTTACACCCTATCCGCTATTAGCGAGGTGGAGAACCTGCTTTTGACCGGCAAAGCTGTCAATGGAACAGGTAACAGCCAGGACAATAGTTTGACCG
>Ga0074193_1003587_pt1 | contig 11101 bp, 8 predicted proteins | sample EPASupsiteHSE605_FD_64523 | JGI IMG/M metagenome (GOLD analysis project Ga0074193, IMG submission 64523) | Bioremediated contaminated groundwater from EPA Superfund site, New Mexico - Sample HSE6-05 | ecosystem: Environmental > Aquatic > Deep subsurface > Groundwater > Contaminated ...
TGAGAGTACTTTCCTCTCTGAGAACCTCTAAAACGATCTTCGCTTTTTCCGCTGGGCTGTAGGTTTTTCTTTTCTTACTCATACCTTCATTATCTTATTTTTTCAGCTCCGTGTCCAACCCCCTGGGGACATTATAACTATTTATCAGTCACATCATCTAATAGATATATGTAACAAGGATATAGATACAGTGATTCAAAATACTTGTAAGGATATTAAAAGACCCATAGTGCAATTGATAAAGAATATATTCTACTATTGTATAAAAGAAAATATTTTTTTTTCACGTATTAAGCCACTGCCCATTTTCCCATTAGATAGTCATACTTCAAGTATTATGGCAACAGTTACTAAAAGATCAATTGAAGATATTAATAGTTTATTTTCGACTTTAATCAAAATATTCTCAGATAATTCGAGCAATGAAGGAACTTTACATGAAATCTATGACGACTTATTAAATAATGAAAAGGCGATGCGAAATGCTTCTGGGTTCTGAGTTTCAGCTTTTATCCTTAATTGCAAATAAGTATACGTTACATGATGACGGTATGTTTAGATTTACAGAACAAGATCTTATAAGAAGGTTTCCAGATGAAGAGCTCAATAGGAACTTAGCCCTTTTGATAATGAGAGGCTTTGCCTGTAAAGAAACCAATCAGATTACTATTGATATTCATAAATGGGCTATTTTTTTTACTTCTAACCTAGAGAAAGTATTAAATATTAATGGATTTAATTTTAAGTGTACATATTTAGACGGAACACAGGAAATTCACTTGAGTGAACAAGGTGAAAATCAACAAGTAACCTTTTCAATTGGATTAATTCCAAATTTTAATCAAACAAAAGTAATTTATCTTTGCTATTTGGATACATTCGAGTTTCATCTTTTTTGGTTAGATCTTTTAAATGATGTGAATCTCCTTAAAATGTTTGTGTCATTTATACGAAATGAAGTAAGTAATCTAAATAATATAAGTAGACAGAATTTTAGTTTTAGCTTATTTGAAGGAATTGCTCAAGAACATGTTAGTCAAATTTTCAATTATTCTATAGTAAAATATTTTGAAAAAGGAGGATATTGTATAAACAAAGAACTATCCGAGAAACAATTACTAAATATAAAGAAGATAATATTGAGAGAAGAATTTCATGCGTATGAAGCATTAAAGGGTCAAGATAGTATTATTATTGTAAGAACCAATAATAAAATTGAATTTCTTTCGTTTATTGAAGGCGTATTGTCTTATTCAGTAGATATAAAGAATGAGATAAACATACTCCGAGAGCATATTATAGAAAAATTAAGGAATTACAATCAATTAACTATGATAAATAACCATAAAACGGTTGACAACGTAAAAAATGCAATTGCCATTGTAACAGTATTGTTGACAGGAATAAATGGAGTAATTTTATATGCTATTTCAAAAGGTATAATACTACTAACCAGCGTCATTAACAATAATTGGTTAATATTAGCTGTGGCCATAACCCAAATAATTGTAACGATTGCAACAGTTATCTTAGTTATTAAGCCTATTATTAAATTGACCCTGTTCAATTGGAACCTAAATTATAAGCAATAAAACGATTCAGTGATGATGTTTAATTCCGGTTAAAGTATTATGAAAATATAAGTGACATCTTAGATAATGATAATGTGAGCTCTTTTGAAAGAAGAATCCGTCCTTATTATGTTATAAGTTTGGAATACGTTGAGGAATTTTTTAGTTATAATAAAATCAGAAAGTTCTCGAACTGAAGGTCAATCTTTCAGTTCTTTCATTATAGGGGGTCAACATTGATGAAGGCGAAACAGATTAAAATTTATAGTTTTGGCCGATCATGCATTGAAAATGGGGTAATTACTTCCGAAAACCTGGATGATAATATCGTAACGCTGATAAAAAGCTACAAGATGGAGAACTGATTGAAGAAATAATCAAAGTGTTGCTCCCTAATACCGAGGAAGAAGCAAAAGAAGAATGGGATCATGGATTAGAGCTAAAAGGCAAGGCATATTTTGCTTGGTTTGCAACCCCAGGGGGTATGAAGCAGGAGAGTTTCGCAGGTAAGTGCGAAACATTCTTTATTAGGGAGGACTTCATCAGCTTCGCTACCGAATTTGAAGCTTTAATTTCTCTGGGTAAATTTAAGGAGATCGAAAACAGCAAGGCAGAGATATGTATTAATAAGGACGTTCTTAGCCGTCTCTCCTTAGGTGTTAGTAACTGTCATATGGCTGGCGATATGCCGGATATTATTGTGCTACCGCAACCGACATTTCATATAATCAAGGATTATAAGACTATCGAAAAGTTCACAGAGCAAGTAGAAGATAAAAAAGGCAAAATGGTAGATCAAGTAAATTACAAATTGGTGGATTACCATTTCGATAATGATATTGACGTATTCGATGGAGGGGCAATTGCTACTCCGAGGGTGTTTAATCAGATACAAAATGAACTTGGGCTAGACTACCCAGTTGAGTTTGCAATAATCAGAGGCTACGGAATCGGTATCAAAGGCATGATCACAAAATTTAATATTATAAAATACTTGGAGATTTTCTACAAAGGAAATACCGAATATTGTAAGAAGGTTGATGGCCAATTTTATCTGCTAGATATGTGGAATGAGTGGCAGCTGGTAACTGCCAATGTGATGCTTCTAAATGAGTCCATGGTTAAGCTTGCCAAGTATTATAAACCTGAAAATAGCGAGAATATGGACACATATAAGCAATGGATTGCTAATGTAGACTCAAAATATAAAGACATAATCGGAAAGCTCTATGTCACAAAGGTTAATAAAAGGGATGAGGATATTGAGGACTACAGAAGATTAAATTATCAATTGCTCACGGCCTTAGCATTGAGCAAAAAGGATTATATAGATTTAATCAAAGAGGATGTTCGGACATATAGAAAAATCCTAAAGCCATTCTCTAAGGACAGCGATAAAGACGAGTGGCTAATTAATATTGATAGCATAAGGCTTTTCTTTAAAAATATCATCAAGAATGACCATGAAGACAGCGAAGAGTTTCAAGAGGAAGCAGAAAATATAGCTGCCAATGTGGTCACTAAATGTGAAGAACTACTCAATATATCCGAGGAGTTCATCAACTTAAAATACGTGAAGAACAATCTAGCTAAACTTATCGAAAAGAAATGCAGGGAGCTGGCCTGTGGCAAGGTCACAGCAAAAGCGAAATATCAGTATATTGCGGTCGACCCCATCTCATATATGAATTTTGCTATGTCTCGCAACCAGGGCGAAAATGGACTTAATGCTGGAGAATTCTATAGTGCCGATTGCAAACACGAAGATATTAGAACCATCGCTAGGAATCCACTCTGTGCTTACAGCGAAGTTCATAATGTAAAGTTTGTCAGAAATGCTTTCTTGGATAACTATCTAAGTCCTTGCCGAGAACTAATTTACTTTAATCAGAAGAGCGATATCTTGGCTTTAATGTCATCCGCAGACTGTGATGGCGATGCTTGCACGGTCATTGATTCAGATATCATAAGAGACTCTGTGGTAACTCCTCAAGATGAAAAGTATTTCATCAATAGGGATGATGGGGAAAAAGTTACAATGGAATACACCCAGGAAAATAGATTCCTGGCAACCTATAAAGCTTCGGGAAATCTAATAGGAAAGATTGCTTTGAAGAGTGCCAGAATTAACTCAGATAGTCAGCAGACATACGATTATTACGATATCGCTAACTCTAAATTTGTTCTGAATATGGGCTTGGATGAGGAAGAAAAGAAACAAATCAAAGAAAAAATAGATAATGGCGAATGGATCACAACGTATAAAGCCAGTGAGCAGCATAGGGAGCATATTAAGCAAAGGTTTTATGAAAATGAATTGGACATATACGTCGTTCTTTATAATGCCATGGTATCCATTGATGCCCCTAAAACATTGTATTTCCCAAGCCCAGAAGATATGGAGATCATCAATAAGAAGTATGGGAGGAAGGCAAGGTTCTTACAGTATAAGGAAAATAAAGACGATGTCGTTAATGGCCAATATGTTTATACATTTGGACTTTTAGACAGCATTTCTCGTTTGATCAAGAAGAAACTGTTGAACGAGATCAATGGAATAGTAACAAGGTTTGATAATAAATCAGAGCTGATACAAGGAAAATTACTGAATGGCGATTATAGTGTCTTAGATTACCCCTTATGTTTGGAAGAAATAGAAAAGCTCTATAAAGATTACGCTGAGGAAAGACAAGCAGCCAATAATGAATGCTATAAAGAAATGAAAAAAGAAACCAAGCATCGGAATTGGGCGATAGAAAATGCGTCATGGAGCCAATGGGAAGAAAGCGAATATGATGCCACGATAGCGTCCTATAAATCTGCGAAATACAAGAAGTATAAGGAGATCGATGCAAAGTACATTGTGGTTGCCGATGAAATCCTAAAGAAATATGATATCTCGACGATTGCTAACGTTATTGGAAATCTGAAGAATTGTACTGAAGACTTTATCATTAATTTGTTCTTTCAGGTGTTTAGCTACTTAAATATTAAGCTACAGAGTAATCGCTATGTCTATAAAAAGGCAGGAGACGGTGACATTACCTATCTCTATGAGAAATACAAGAAGATTCAAGTGGAACCCATAGACAATAGTAATATAGTCAAAAACTTACATCTAGAAGAAAAGAGCAGGTTAAAGGTCATCGATATTAAGGTGGATGTTCGTGCCAGGGTCTTGGATGATGAAGTCGTGTTATTGATTGAATCTGAATTAGAAGATAGAGGTCAGATCGTTTTCGATATCAAGGTATCGGACAATAAAGTAATCCTGGTCAAGGATGAAAAGGATATGCTGGAAGTATTCAAGGAGTTCATCCAGATTAAAGAGTATAGCTTGTTGAATTGCACCAATATTAAATTCGAAATATTAGCCAATGTGGCTCCCAGTCGGAAAAGCTTAAAATTAACGGCGACGGAATTAAATTGATAATAAAGTTAGAATTGGCTTCACTTGTTCTTGTGGGGCGTCCCGCCCCACTTGTTCTTGTGGGGCGTCCCGCCCCACTTGTTCTTGTGGGGCGTCCCGCCCCACTTTTGTGGAATAGTGATAGTGCTATTACTACATTTGAATAGGTGGTCGGAAAAATGAATCATGATAATACAATTGTAATTACTCAGGAAAGAATGGCAGGTTGGTTAATGTTCAATAGATTTCATAAAGTAGATGAGAAGTCTGACTTAAAGGATTCAACTAGAAAAATATTTATATTTAAGGATTCTCTCAGACTTCGGGAGACTATGGCAAAATATCAACAATTCAAAGATGCAGTAAGCATGTAACAGAATGGGGCGCAAAACATTTGGAGAGCATGAAAATTAAGGATCTGGTAAAACCCAAAGCTGGATATAAAGATCATATAGATGAAATTATCAAAAACTTTAAGGTAACTATAAATCGGGAAATAATTCCCAGGAGGCAAGAAGACAACTTAAGAAAGCTTGCCAGTCTATTCTTGAATGATGTGAAAATTGATAAGCCTATTGTGGTCAACCTTGATATTGGACAGGGTAAATCAACCTTATTGCTGGAGTTCATTAAATACATATACGAAATTGATAAAACATTTTCAACTGTAATAGTTAAAAGGACACTTCAAGAGGGAAGAGAATTTTGTATCAATTCGGGATTGAAGGACAATGGTTTCACGAGAGAATGGTTAGAATGGAGCGATGACATCACAAAAGAATTAGAGGATTTGTATTATGGAGATCTTGAAGATTACAAGGAATATGGATTTGCTGATAAGTTCCCCGAAGAAGATCTCTTTGTTGCTCGATTGCTTCGAGGCTTCAATTATAAGGATTGTCTTGAATATAAAGACCCTAAGCAGGAGAAGAACTGGTTTGGTAAATTACCTGATCATTACAGAGAGTATTCGCCAGTCCTTTGTATGAATTGCACAAGAACATGCGGCGCAAAATTAAGCAAATGGACAGTGGATAAGCACCCTGCAATCGTAATAACTCATCAGAGATTATTTTTGAGTAACGATTTGGATAATATTGCGGATAGTATATCTGGAAGAAAGGTTTTAATCATCGATGAAAAAATTGAAACAAAGGACATCGGGGATGTATTGCTTGATCAGTGGGAAGCCATTCTGACAAAGGTAGATAAATCAAATTTATCTGATGAGATAAAGGAAGAGTTTAGACTAATTGGATTATACCTGAACAACTTACAATATCCAGTACGCTCAGATGGCACGGTCGTTAGGATACCTCCACATAATCCTCAATTTAAGTTTGATGGCACTGTTTATAGAATATTGATGAATGAATATGATGACATCAAGAACTTAGTGGCAGTAGAGAAATTCATAAACTATGGAGGCACAACAAGCCGGAGTTGGCATAAAGAGGATAAAAAGCAGTTCAGTTACATCAGATATATCAACCTTGAAAATTATACAAGACACTTTGAGAAAACTATTATTCTCGATGCTACAAACGCAAGAAACGGTGAGGTGCTGGACGAAGACTATAAAAAAAGCAATGTTGTCTTCTTGGATGGACTATATCAAACGGCTAAAGGGAAAATTAACCTATATCATAGTTCCCAAAAGACTGCCAAAAACCCCTTGATAATTCGTAGCAATACTAAAACTAACAAAGAAAATAATACGGTTAGAGATTACAGAGGTAATAGAGAATTTTACTTATTGAATGTTGAGCTGATTGCACGCGAGATACAAGAAATAATTACTCAGACCAATGAAAGAACATTAATTATTTGCTATAAGTCAATTGTAGACAGATTTGGGACTGAGTTTAAATTTGAAGATGATTTGAACAAAATATTGAAGTCCCAAGAACTAGATTCCAAGCTTTATACAGTAAGGCATTTCGGAGCGGCCACTACAGGTGTAAATGATTTTAGGGATTATAAAAACATAGTGTTCATAGGTCTACTGAATAAAGGGGATTTGTACTATACCAATAAAACATTATCTATAGGTAGTGGTAACCCCGAGGTTACGGCTCTAAGTGAACATATTATTGACTGCATTCAACAAATTGGTAGAATCTGTGTTCGTCAAGGTGAAGAAGCAAATGTCTATATGTTATTTGAAGATAAGCTCGGATTGACAGAGGAATTCAACAAACATTACGCATTAAACAGAAAGGTTTGGATACCAAAGTATTTCAACGGAATCAATAATGCTACCATTGCCAAACAAAATAGTTGCTGGTTTGCCATTATTAACGAACTGAAGAAATTGAATGAAGGGGATGAAGTAAGTTTAAAGAGTTTGCAGGATGCCCTGGAATCCCGCTATAAAGCAGATACAGTATATCGAGAAATAGAACATCCTCAAATTGAAACCTTCATTGCTACACATTCAATCACATATATTAGGGGTAAGAAATTATTTAAGAAAAATTTACCAAAGGTCAAAAAACAATAAATAGCTGTAACCCTTACTATCAGGGCGTTTGTCGCATATGCCATGGATAAGGTGCTATATTATACTAACACTTTGTCCGAACAATTTGCTGAAACACGCTAATAGCAAGGGTTTGAGGGTGATTGAAAATTTGAGTCAGTGGTTAAAAAATATTTGGATGGGTATCGTAGCGGTAGCGGAGATACACAGCCAAAACCCCTGCGCAGTTCGCGGGGGTTTATCCTGCTCCCGTCGTAATCCTTGACGGATGTCAAATCAAATATGAGGGAGCAATGGAATAAATTATGAGGAGAGTAGTAGCCAAGACGAAACGAACTGAAAGGGATGGTCATAAGTCCCCCGATAAATCGTTTTAAGAAATTCTACAGAAGATGGTGATGGTGTAGTTATAACATTTGCAATTATTTGCGAGATTAGTCTTAAGTCAAACATATAGATTATTTCCATATTGTGAAGGATTATCCTCTTTTCTGTCGAAAGTTATTGGGTAGAGATGGAGGATTGAACATGGTAGATAATGTAAGAAATGTTTGCATAGTCTTTGATTTTGAAAACATCGAGGTTTGTCTTAGAAAAAAATATGAGTTGTCTTTAACGGAAAAAGGATTCCGCAAAATATTAGATTTCGCAAGTACGTTGGGAACAGTGCAATTAAATAATGTTTTAGTTGGAGCCTTTTGGGATAATTTTAAGTCCCAGAAAAATATCGTTACTAAAACTGGTACAAAAAGAGTTAGCGTACCTATCAACACTAAGAATGCAGCAGATGGTGCTCTAATAGTGGAAATTATGAAACTCAAAATTATTGGTGAACTTGATAAAATAGACATTGTTTATTTACTTGCTGGGGATGGTGGTTATGGGGCTTTGATTGAATACCTATATGAACAGAGTAAAGAAGTTTTTATTAGTTCCATAGGTGGAAGCGATTATACTAAACCAGAATTATTATCTTTAGCGACTAATCATAAACGGCTAGAAGATATCCTTGAAATCTCGGATTCTTCTAATAATATTGAGTACACTTCTAAAATCACATTGCTCCCTGAATGGAAAGCTGTCATAGGGAAAATTAGAGGGTTAAAACGTTCGATACCATTTATTGATAAAAATTATTTAGCATCTAAATTGGCTGAAGCTTCGAAGAATCATCCAGATCTTCATAACTTTGATACTAAACAAAAATGTCAACAATTAGTTGATGTTTGCTTGCAAAATCAATTACTAATACCCAATAAAAGAAATAGCGAAGATGGTAAAATTATTAATACGGTCGAAATTAATGAATCCAATCCCTTAGTGGAATCTTTACTGCCATAACTGAATATATTATAGAGGGTTGACTTTTTAGCATTTCATGATAGAATTAAATTGTTTAAAAAGTCAAAACCGTATGAGATGTGTAAGATCAATGTTAGCTTCTTTGTTAGTTTGTTTAAGTTTAGTTTGAGTTCATCTAAGTTCTTTAAGACCTCCTACTTCTAGGGGGTCTTTTATCATTTCCTAGAAACATTTTTATACATGTGCAATGAAACAGGATAAGAATACTTTGGTACGGTATCTCGCCCTAACTGTTTACTCAAATGGAGTAGGCAGTTTTTTTATTGCCAAATTTGAAAGGAGACTACTATGGAATTTAAGAAAATTAACATATCAGACTTAAAACACGCCGATTATAATCCCAGAAAGGATTTAAAGCCTGGGGATAAAGAATTTGAGAAAATCAAGAACAGTATTAATGAATTCGGATATTGTGACCCCATCATATTGAATAGTGATCTAACCATTGTTGGCGGTCACCAGAGAGCAAAGGTACTTAAAGAGCTAGGCTATACAGAAGTTGACTGCGTTATTATCGATATTGACAAGACAAAAGAGAAAGCTCTTAATGTTGCTCTCAACAAGATTTCTGGAGAATGGGAGCTCGAATCACTGGCAAAGTTGCTGGATGAGTTGAAAACAGAGGATTATGATATTGAACTGAGTGGTTTTGATATGAAGGAAGCTGAAAAACTATGGGATGAATACATGCCAAAGGATGATCACGATGAAGAAGAGGAGATTCCAGATGTACCTGAAAAGCCGGTTATTCAATCAGGAGATATTATTTTACTTGGTAAGCATCGTGTAATATGCGGCGATGCTACTAAAGCAGAAGATTTAATCAAACTGATGAATGAAAAGAAGGCGAAGCTTACTGTGCTTGATCCTCCTTATGGAATTTCCTATGTTGGTAAGACCGATGACGCTTTGACAATTCAAAATGATAATTTGAGTGATGAAGAATTCTATAACTTCCTTCTTGAAGCTTTTAAGAGAATTTATGAAATATCGGATGATGGAGCAAGTAGTTATATTTTTCATGCTGATGCTAAAGGACTAATCTTCAGGAAAGCATTTGTTGATTCGGGCTTTAAACACTCACAATGTTGTATTTGGGTAAAGAATACTTTTGTCATGGGAAGGCAACCGTATCAGTGGCAACACGAACCCGCATTATTCGGGTGGAAGCCAACAGGAGCACATTATTGGAATGGTGACAGGAAGCAGAGCACAGTATGGAATTTCGATAGGCCGAGAACGAATGATGTTCATCCAACAATGAAACCTGTTCCGCTCATTGAATATATCATCAAGAACTCCAGCAAATATGGCGATATTGTTGTGGACACTTTTCTTGGCAGCGGGACAACTTTACTAGCAGCAGATAATTCAGATAGAATTTGCTATGGTTCAGAGCTTGATCCTAAGTATTGCCAAGTAATAATTGAACGCTGGATTAATTATAAGGATGGAATCAATGGTGGTGATGTAATCGTTAAAAGAGATGGACAGCAATATAAATACTCCGACTTAAAGACTGAGCAGGTGACGGTTTAATTTGCCGAAATCTGCTCAATTTATTTGTCCAGAAACCCATTATTCCGCTTGATTTAATGTGCATTCAGAGTGATTAATGGTGTACGTTCAAATCAAGAATTGGAGGGTTTTTTATGTTAATGAGTCTGACAGGTCTTACTCGGAAAGAGGTAGCTGGCATTATTGGTGAGTGCTTGGAGGTTAAACCAGAATACAAGGGAGGGATCACATACCAATATTATATTGGCAATTGGGCTGTTTTTATGGATTCAACGGTTGAGCCAGAAGTAGCAGATGGAGATGCTGGAGATGAGTACAAAGTTGGCATTTGTATTCCAAACAGCAATCATGAAGAATTAGCTAAAGTTTTGAGTGCATTAAAGGAAGCGGGTTCAATTATTAATGCCAGTTGTAGATTAATGGTTATAATAGACGATTCAAACCATACCGACAAGTCAAAGGAGAATTTGATTAAGCTATTTGAAAGTAAAAAGAATTTGATTCTTTTGGCACTCGGGGTTAAGGATGGCAATATTGAGATCGATGAAGATAAGGTCATATTTCGATTGTTTGGAGCAACACTGGATGCTGAGAGGATTATAGCATACGGGAAATTTTGTACCTTGCTAAACCAGATGGCACTGAAGTCAAAATCGGCCAGCAGTAAGAAGACTGAAAGTGATAATCCGAAGTTTACTATGAGAGTTTTCCTCATCCGGCTTGGCATGGTTGGCAACGAATATAAAACAACAAGGAAGG
>Ga0074193_1003588_pt1 | contig 11098 bp, 10 predicted proteins | sample EPASupsiteHSE605_FD_64523 | JGI IMG/M metagenome (GOLD analysis project Ga0074193, IMG submission 64523) | Bioremediated contaminated groundwater from EPA Superfund site, New Mexico - Sample HSE6-05 | ecosystem: Environmental > Aquatic > Deep subsurface > Groundwater > Contaminated ...
GTACTAATAATATACATAGCAGCAAACTAACAAGTTGTGATATTGCCTTTGTTCCATTACTTTTACTCATATTTTTGACTCCATATTTTGGATAAAAATTTAAATCCAGTGACTCTGCGATTTAGTCTAAATTCAGTCTTTTTGATCTACTTATTTCAGGGGTTACAAGAACCGGATAAAGTTTAATTTAGTTCCAATTAAATCGCAAGAAAAACTAGGTAAAATAATATACAAGTTAACTGACCTCCCGATAAATTTCTTCCTCAAAATATTTATACATTTGCATTGTATGTTTGCTTAGAATTTATTGGATTGCTGAGGCACTATAAATAAAAAACAGATACAAGGAAATCTCCTTAAAAAACCGTTTTAAGATCACAATTAGACTATGAGCCTACCAAAAACTCAAAATTACATCTTTTGATCTAGAATTCTGGTTCCATTGCAAAAAATCATAATTTTATAGCAAAAATTTTGTTTCAAAGCAAAGAATATAAAAAAGCAGAATATCTCCCAGATAACATCCAGATTTAGGCAGGTATTCCGAATAACTTGTTTATAAAATTTACTTCAGCAACAGTAGTTCCGATTTGTTATAGTTCCGAATGACAAATCTTACTTATTTATAATTTTCCTTTCATAGTTCATGAAAAATGCCTTCGTTTCATCGATTATATTTCATTTTTGAGAATAAACTCTAAAAAATTGAGTATTGTAAAATCCTGAAGTAGAATTTGTGTATAGTCTCGACTAATTGATTTTATGATTTTTTTTTTTTAGTATATTTTAAAATTTATATATCTCTTATAAAATGGAATCTCGTGAAAGTCAATAGCGATATCATGAATCTTGCTTTTAAGATTCATCATCTTAAATATTTCATTATTTGTTTTTCGAAATGAAGATAGGATATTTTCAATAGAATTGAGTTTTATATAATTAAAAATAGTATCAGCTGAAGGAATTTTTGTATTTGGTATTTTTGACTTGAGATCATTACTTGCAGATTCGAGTGAATCGGTAGGAGATGTTGCCGCATGAAGTAGAACGTTAAGAAATTCTTGATAGTTGTAATTTGCTTCAGCGGGTAAAGTTATTATATTAACGATACTAAGGAGTTCAGAAGACACAGCCAGTAAACTGGCTGTGTCTGTTCCAGATATGGAGTCGTTTTTTTGAATCATAGCAAACGACTCCATAATTTCAATACTTTTTTGATATCTTCGTTTATAAAAAGTAAGCTTCGGAATTAAAGAGATTCGGAACTACTGCTTATGCAGAAAACTATTTGTACCATAAAATCTAATTGACTGACTGTCAATCTATGAAATTGGCAGCCAATCAATCTATCAAAATGGATGTTAACAATGGTAAGGATAGTTAAAAACCCTGAGGAGAGAAGAACGGAACTGATTGAAACAGCTGAAAGCCTTTTTTTCCAAAAAGGATATGAATATACTGCAGTCAGTGACATAGTCAAAAAGATCAATGTTGGTCAGGGAACGTTTTATCACTACTTTAAGTCCAAGGAAGATATTCTTCAAGCAGTAGCGGAGAAAATTGTAGCTCCTATTGCTGAAGATGTAAGAAATATCGCAAAAGGCAACGAAGACTCAGCTACGAAAGTTAACTTCATACTAAACAGTATTTTAAAGGCTGGCAACTCTGAAACAGGTTTCATGAAACTCATGCACCAGAAGGGCAACTATTTGCTTCATGATAAACTTGAGGAAGCTCTCGAAGCTAAAATATCGCCCATTATAGCTGAGGTGATATCAAAAGGCATGGATGAAGGTTTTTTCAATATGAGCTATCCCAAAGAGTCCTTCATACTTCTTCTGTCCTCAACGCTATATCTCTCCTATCATTTCACCTGGGATCATGAAACTCATGAGAGAATGTGTGCCGCTTTGGAGGAAATTACTGCAAGGGTTCTTGGGGTAAAAGATTACCGGTTCCACCTGGAGATTTAATCTGGCTCCGGCAAATTTTTTTGTGAACTGAAACGGATTGACTATCAATCAAATAATAGTACGGTAAACTCAATAATAAATTTTAATGGAAAATAAGGGAGGAAGCATAATATGGCGAATTGTTCGACCGATGTATGTTCATATAAAAGAGCCTGGGCACTGGACACATGGGTACGTAACTATATACATAACCCTTACAAAATCTTCGGGGACTATATTAAAGAAGGACAGACCGCTCTGGATCTGGGCTGCGGACCAGGATTTTTTTCCCTGCCAATGGCTGAGATGGTAGGTGAAACGGGAAAAGTCATCTCTGTGGATATTCAGGAGGAGATGCTTCAAATGTTAAGGGATAAAAGCGAGCGTGCAGGACTTAAATCTCGTATTATCCCACATAAGTCCCAACCTGATAAAATAGGTGTACCGGAGATGGTAGACTTTGCTCTTGCTTTCTATATGGTTCACGAAGTACCGGATAAAAAGAGTTTTTTGAGTGAAGTTGTTTCACACCTCAAGCCTGATGGAAAGTTATTGATAGTCGAACCGAAATTTCATGTCTCAAAACCTGACTTTGACAGTACTTTGAAGGTTGCTCAATCTGCCGGACTAAAACAGATTTCCGAACCCAAGGTTCTCTTCAGTAGAGCAGCACTCTTAATTAAGGCGTAGAGATTTTGCCTTACAATTACGAGATTTATATTAAAATCGGGCAGGTGTTTGCAATGGAGTTGAAGGACACAATCAGAAAAATATTCGACCTGAACTTCTTATTGAGTGTGGTTATCCCGATCATTATCTTTTATACCCTGAGTCATTTTAATATGGTTCTGCTGGGAACTATTCTGGCAGGTAGCTGGGCTCTGGCTGCAATCGTTTTTCAGTATACCGGAAGTCGCAAAATTAACATATTTGCGATAATAGTAGCCTTATCAGCAATTTGCTCTGCCATTGGATTATTTGGGACGATAGTTTTTCATAGTCCGACTTTTTATCTGGAATCTCCAATACTTACGGATCTGGTGTTCGGATGTGTATTTTTTGGTTCTTTGTTCATAGGGAAACCGTTGATTCAGGTCTTTGCGGAATATGAAATGAAGGATTCTTTTTCACAAAAACTGCGCATGCACCCGAAGTATGTTTCTGCATGGAAAATATTGACGGCCGGATGGGGTTTGATGTGTATGTCCCAGGCACTGTTGAGATTGGCACTGCTACATACTGCGTCTCCAGCGGTTTATTATTCAATAAGTTCAGTTTATGGAAGCGTTAGCACTCCACTCTTTTTGCTGTTTACTTTCTGGTTTCCTAAATGGTACTGGAGAGATCTCACAAAAGGAACTCATGCACATGAGTACAGAATAGTTCACAATAAACTTACAGTAAAATGATATTTTTCAGGTTGATTACACCTTTTTCTGGTTAATTACACTTTCTTCTGGTTAATTATACCTTTTTCAGGTTAATTACACCTTTTTGAAACTAATGAAAAATTTGAAAGTATATTCATTAACAGAAAGTTCGAATATTGGCTTCTGCGGTCAGAATCAAAATATTACTTTGACTAAAATATTGCTTTAACCGACATATTACTTTAACTAAAATACTACTTTAACCGACATATTACTTTAACTAAAATATTACCTTAACCAAAATATTACTTTAAAATAATATGCAAATCGGAGGAATAACACATGAAAGTTCTTGCAATAAACTCCAGTCCCAGGATGGACAAAGGAAACACTGCCCTGATACTGAACCCTTTTCTTGAAGGGATGGAAAAGGCCGGAGCAGAGGTAGAATTATTCTATACGAGAAAATTAAACATCAATCCCTGTACAGGCGAGTTCAACTGCTGGCTGAAGACACCAGGAAAATGTTACCACGACGACGATATGAAAATAATACTTCCGAAGTTCGTTGAGGCCGACGTTATAGTAATTGCTTCTCCTGTTTATGTATTTGGAATCACGGGCCCTATGAAGAATCTGTTTGATCGGATAATTCCCAGGGTACACCCCTTCATAGAGTTGCGCGACGGACATAGTCACCATCCTTCAAGGGAAAAATCCAAAATTTGTAAGTATGTACTCGTCTCCAACTGCGGTTTCTGGGAAAAGGATAATTTTGATCCTCTTATTTCATATATGGAAACTTATTGCAAGAACACAGGCTCTGAATTTGCAGGAGCACTTTTGCGTCCACATGGTGAAGCAATGTCTGGTATGCTAAAAATGGGTATACCCATAGGTGATATATTTGAAGCAGCTAAAGAGGCAGGGCGTCAGCTTGTAGAGAATCAAAAAATGTCACAGGAAACCCTTAATGTCGTGAGCCGTGAACTCCTTCCAAGGGAAATGTATATTCAGTATGCAAATCAGAGCTTTCAGCAGGCTCTGGAAGCACTGAAAAAGTAAATGGTTGTTTTCTGTTGGTCTCCGGATTTAGAGTTTATCTGAAAAACGTTATGACCAACTAAAATTTTACAATTTGCCACACACAACTACTTTTACCCAACTTCCTCACACCTTAACCCAACTTCCTCATACCTTATTACAATTTTTTAACCTAATCTCCTATAAAACTCGTACTCAATCCTCATACAAACAATAGTAACAGGCATATTATCCTTATTATATGAACAATTTTATACATGAACAGTTTTTTTTGCTTCTATGGAGGTAAGGGAAAAATCCGAACGTCAAGGGCTACTCATTGTAGTGTGCAGGTTTCAGATAAATTTTCAGGATTGATTTCAATGCAAAAGACCTTCAGAAAATTTAATGGCAAAATCTACATGCTCGACGAATTTAGCTACTCCGGTATTTGTAAATCAGATGCGGAAAAGCGCAAATCTATGTGGAAGAAGAATGGGCTTGGAGCCAGGTGCATAAAAAAGACAAACGGCAAATATGTAGTTTATCGGGAATACCACGGTGATCCGAATGAATTAGATGACTCATCACTGTTTCCTGTAGACTGAAATCCCTCTTTGCAGCTGCCTGCTATGCCTGCGACATCAATAAACAGAAATAAAGACCGGAAAATCAGTTTCACCAGATACCTGGAGTGTAATTTAATTCGATTTCATCAAGTTTCTCGACAGGTAGGCCAACGTTTTCGAACATTTCTCTGAATACTGTTCTGTACTCCTCTTCAGGAATTTCTTTTCCGGCGCTGCCTGTGGGCATCATAATATCTATACATATAAGTCCGGTACTGTTCACATAGATATTGTATTCATTGGAATTATATTTCCGAGTGATGGTAGTTTCGGGAATAACAAACTCTACATATCCAAGTTTTGTATCGTTTCTGTAAAATTTGTCCTCAGTTCCTATGAAAGTTGTCGTTTTGCTCTGGTTAAGATAAGCATAGACTGCCGGAAAATCCACATTTTCTTTTGTAGTTAGACTCCAAACCCCTTCTTGTTTGATGCCTCATTCTTTAGCTTTTTAAAAAATTCCCCGGAATCAATTTCGTTAAGTCCTAAACTCATTCCGAGCATCTTAAGCATCCAGGGGTCTTCAGGAAACATAGAAGGTATCTGTGGAGTAATATCACCGGCATCATCATGATGAGAATAATTATAGAGCCTATCCCAAAACCTTGAATTTTGAATACTCGCTCTAATTTCCAACATAAAAATAGTATAATAGATTGGGAATGAAATTGGTTTTGGGATTGGCTCATCTTATAAATTCTTGTAAATATTTTAAAATTAAAAAGAGCTTGAACTTTGTACGAATGACTTGGAAAAGAGGGGCAACGTCAAATTTAGTTCACTCATCAATTTCTTTATTCCGGCTTCGAGAGTTTCAACTGGAATTTACACTGAATGCAGAAACGTAGTCAATATTTCATTCAAAAAGAATTATGAAATTCACTTAAAATTTATAGAGTTTTCTTTATATCTAACCTGATCGCGTATGCTGCCACAAAAGTTATATTTTCACAACCCATTCTAAATGAGCTCAGGAGGGTTAAGAAACTATATCGGACTAGGAGATCGAGTAGATGAAAGTATCTTTTGAAGAAGCAGACGGGAAGGTAATATTCAGGATTTCGGAGTTCCACCCAAAATATGAAGAAATCTTACAAATGTGCTATTATGAAAATGATGACAAGGGATACATTAAAACCTATCCAAAAGATGCCAAATATTTAGATAAAATAAAAAAACGGTATTTTGATAATGCAAAATTGATGTTTGATCAACTTGGTTATTTTGTTCCTGTTCCTTGGGAAGAAGCATTAAAAGAGTTTTGCCAAAGAACTCAAGGGACAAAAATTAACTGGTGGTTAACCGGAAGTTGTGCTGCGTGTGTTCGCGGCATAAAAATGAATCCTCATGATGTAGACATTATGACTGATTCCGGGAGCATTGAAGAAATTACTGATGTTTTCTCAGACTATTTAATTGAACCTATTGTTGATACAAACGGATGGTTAACTAAAGATTTCGGGGTAATTTTTCTGCATGCAAGAATAGATATCGCATCCGACCCTCAGGATATCCTGGACATTCCTGAGCCAGTAGATTGTGGTCCGTATGCAAAACAGAACCTTGAGACCATAGAGTGGAACGGATACGAGATACAGGTGCCACCTCTGGAACTTCAAATAAACGTAAACAAAAGAAGGGAAAGGATGGACAGAGTAAAACTCATAGAAGATTTCATGAACAAATAATTTCAAAAACACATTTGGGCAAAAACTGCTCAGGAGCTAAAGTTACTCATAGGTATATGCTTATAGAAGGTATATGCTTATAGAAAACCGTATCATTGGACCTATGAAGCATACTATCTATGAATCATACTATCAGTTGTTTGTACTGCCTGTAATATTCTAATCTTTACTATAGTGGATTTGCTTGTTTCAAGCTCATCCCAAAACTTATTTTATTCCTACATTGATCAAGTTTTAGAATTATTTTCATTATCTTTGACTCAATTGACAATTTCAGATCCAAGATCCGGAGAGCAGATTTTGAGGTTTGGGATAAACTCAATTATAAATACTGATGACCGTACTAATAAGGTTTTGAATGAAAATTTTGAATGCCATCAAGGTCGGATATGGTTCAAAAGATCACAGTGCTGTTATGCAAAGTCCTCGTAATTATAAATATGGAGTGATATTTACGACTCTTCAGAAAGAATTAAAAAAATTGCCTTAGATAAAGGAGTTTATTATTTCGGTGTATCAGACTTATCAAACGAAAGGGAGTTTATTTTCGAACAAGGTGGAGATGAACTGGTTTCATATCCATATGCAATTTCACTTGGCATAAAACTAATTCATCCGATTGTAGATAAACTACCGTTTAGAAATGAAAGATCAGTAGCATTGAATTACCAGCTCCATGCTTATGATGTAATAAATCAAAGACTTGACCTGATTGCTTCAATTCTAAGCAGTTACATCCAGGAACGTGGGCATAGAGTATTACCTATTCCTGCAGCTGAAAGAATTGATGATGAGAAAATCTGTGCTCAGTTTTCTCATAAGTTAGGAGCACATTTGGCCGGACTGGGTTGGATCGGAAAGAGTTGTCTCTTAATCACACCGGAAAATGGACCACGGGTTAGATGGACAACAGTATTGACAGATGCACCTCTCACACCAACAGGGAACAAATTGGATGAAAGGTGTGGCACATGTAACGAATGTGTAAAGATTTGTCCGGTTCAAGCTTTTACCGGGAGAAATTTTGATGAAACTGAAAAAAGAGAGTTAAGGTACGATGCAAAGAAATGTCAGGAGTATTTTTATGAAATGAAAAATAACGGGCAAACACCTGTGTGCGGATTATGTTTATATGTTTGTCCGTATGGCAGAAAAAAGAGATAATTAAAACTGTTAAGAATGATAAGGAATACTATAAAAGACGGAAATAACAAGGATGGAAATAACTAAAGAAGACCAGCAGATGCCTGTCCTTAGCCGATCCTTCAGATATCACCCTAAAGTACCTTATTCATATCATCTAAAAACTTCCCTCAACGCTAGCATGCTCACTTGTGAGCAGATATCTGGCGATATCTACTGCTTCGCAGCATGCGCGGACGTTGAGGAAGTTTTCAGATGAGGCGATTAAAAAAACTTGACAACTTAAGTTTCGCCATTCGATATAATTGACGTAAATCCTTTAAAAGCTGGAAAATGGATAAAAAAATACTTATTTTGTCAAAATATTTTGTTGAAACCTTATTTGCAACTACGAAAAGTAATGAGGGGCAGGGAAAAGGTCAAGAGGGGCAGGGAAAAAGTCAATCGAATTTTTATAACCACAGAAAGCATGGAAAGACGTGGAAATATCTTCCTTTTTCCCCATCTCTACGTTTTCCGCATTTTCCGCGTTTTCCGCGCTTTCCGTGGTTAAGCACTCGGTTATTTCACTACGGCAATGCGATTCATAGGTCCTGGAGCCACTGGAGAGAAAGCTGTTAAGTAATTGACGAGAGCATCTCTAACCAGAGGACCTTCTGTCCTATTGACCCCTTCCTTCAGAACAAAGAGATTATAGCTTCCATCAGCCATGCGGTTGTTAACTGTTACGCGGTAAAGGTCGTTCGGACTGATAGAAGTGCCGTTTATCTTTATGCCGGAGATATCGATCATATTACCTGGGGAGGCGCTTTCGTTCCAGGCATAACTAAAGCCATTTGAGACCTGCAGTATGCGCGGAGTTGGGTTGTCGATCTGTTGCTCCAGTAAAGTGTCGATCTGAGTGCCGTTTAAGGTCATTGTGACCAGGCTGATTTCAGAGGGCTGGACGCTGAAGGCCTCGCCATAGGTGACCTGGCCTGGCAGTTCGCTGGCACTTTGTTGATTATATATCAGATCAGCGCGAATACCTCCAGGGTTCGCGAAAGCTACAACAGCACCGCCGTCTTCCGGGTCGGAAGTAGCATAGAGCTGAGCATCGGCTATGACATCGCCAAGAGCGGATTCGCCTGAATCACTCATTACTGCTGTAATATCGCTTGTAATGTTACCTATCACCTGGTTAGCAAGGGCCGCAACCAGATCTTTGTATTCCGTAATAAGCTCGGATACTTCGGGATCTTCAGGAACATCTCTGGATACTATAATATTTCTTGACTTTTCTTTGACCACATCATGAGTCTTTTTGCTTATTACCAGATCGATATCCGTGAGCAGAGTACTTGCCGAACCTGCCTGGGTCACTATGCGGCCGTCGATATTGGCATTGTAGGCCTGATGTGTGTGGCCGGTGATGAAAACATCTACTTCGTTGTTTGTGGCGTTGACAACGTCCAGAATGGGGCCGCTCATATTCAGGCTCTCGTTATATAGCCCGTCCTGATAGCCGCCGTCGTGTATGATCACCACTATGGTTTTTACGCCCATATGCTTCAGTTTTTTGGCATATTTGTTGATGGTCTCAGCTTCATCCAGGAACCTGAGTCCCTTCACTTTGGAAGGAGTCAGTATGGACGGCGTATCTTCCAGAGCCACTCCAATAAACCCTATGGGTACACCCTGGACGCAGGCGATTTTGTAGGCAGGGAATATTGTGGCATTAGTGCTCTCATTGACTATGTTAGCAGCCAGATACTGGAACTCTGCCCCTTCAAAGGATGAGTTATCCAGGCATCCATCCGTTGGATGGCATCCACCGTTTTGAATGCGCATTAGCTCGTTTAACCCATTATCCAGCTCGTGATTGCCCACGGCTGAAAAGTTGACTCCTATCATGTTGAGAGCCTTTATTGTCGGTTCGTCGTGGAACCGGGATGAAATAATCGGACTGGCACCAATATTGTCTCCGGCCGAGACTACGAATGTATTAGGGTTCTCAGATCTGAGTTTCTTTATATGAGTAGCCAGGTATTCCGAACCCCCGGCATTAACACGTATGGGAGCGCCTGTCTCGTTGTAACCTATAACCATCTCACTGACTGGAGGCTCAAGCTGGCCATGGAGGTCATTAATAGCCAGGATCTGGACCTCTATCGTACACTTATCAGGTTTTGAAGCCCCCAGACTGCTCAGCAAAGCAATAGAGACAAACATCACCAGGAATAGAAGGGCGAAATATCTGCTAACTTTATTTATTGCAGAATTGCGATTTTTTAACAATATACATCCCTCTTTAAACGCTCGATAAGAGCATCTAAAAAGCTCGAAACCATTCCTTTAAGAAATCGCCAAGTATAGGTTTAAGAAGTTCCCCAAAATCTCTAGTAAGAATGGAATTAAACTTTCAGAGCTCAAAATAATTGATTTTTCAATTTTGTTTCATGTCTAATTTAGTGCCTTAATTTGACCCAAACTTAAGCTGTTTTTTTCGATTTACTTTTCATCGGCATGAATACTATATAAATATTATTACAAAGCCTGTTTCCAAACAATCATAATAATTATTTCGGAAAATTCCAGGTATTGATAAACTCTACTCCTCGTGGTATTGTGCAATTTTTTGGAGAACAAGAATTCTTTCCAGCTAAAGGCGAAGTTTAGCATTATTATATTTTTAAAATAAATATTCAATTAAGTGATAAAATTTGGAAATAATCCATAATCAAAGAATAAATTAAGACATTAAATGATAACTATTTCCTTTTTGTTAATGGCCTATGAGCTCACTTGCGGCAATTGGGTCATATATATTTTTTCCGTGCAAATCTTCGAATAATCAAAGATGAAAAAATGGCTTCAGGTTCAAATAAGTAAGAAAATTGCATAATGTGACACCTGCACGGAAAACTTATAAAGAATCCGCAACGAGGATTTTGTAAAGTTCAAATGTAGTTTTCCAGACTCCCAAATTTCATAAGATAATCTCTAAGAGGCATTATCTAGTTAGCTTTGCGTGTTTTAAGCTTGCGTTATTCTGCCTCCTAAGGAAAATAGGTTCTCAGGAATGACGTAGATGATCAGGAACAAAATTGGAACAAGAGTAATGCTTTTGGCAGTGCTTCTGGTTGCCATCGCATTGGTACCTACTGTTAGTGCTCAAAATGAGACTAATTATTCTGTAACTAAAGAGGTATCTTTTGAACATGCAAACGCGCAAATAATCAATTTTATTCCAGAGGATACCGAGTTTGAAGGATGGAAAGGAGCCCCTTTCGACCCAAAGCCATTGGAACTTT
>Ga0074193_1003589_pt1 | contig 11083 bp, 8 predicted proteins | sample EPASupsiteHSE605_FD_64523 | JGI IMG/M metagenome (GOLD analysis project Ga0074193, IMG submission 64523) | Bioremediated contaminated groundwater from EPA Superfund site, New Mexico - Sample HSE6-05 | ecosystem: Environmental > Aquatic > Deep subsurface > Groundwater > Contaminated ...
TGTACATATTTCTTTAATTAAATAACTTAATTTTAATTTTAAATCACATGAAAAAATTATTTTTATTAGGGTTGGTAATTGCGATGATACCAATTTTTGCCTATTCCCAATCCTCTGGCAAGGCCGATAAAACAAACAGATTCGGCATAGGAGTTGGATATAGTTTCAACAATTTGTTTGGAGACAGCATTCACCCGGTTGAACTAACATTCAAGTACAAAATCAATGAAAAGCACTCTGTATATCTGAACGTTCCTTTCAGATTATCTAAAAAAAGCAGTAACAATTCAGACGAGAATAACACCATTGATTGGTCCGAACGAAACGATTTATACGGTATCGGAGGCGGTTACGACTATAGTGTGCCGGTATGTACACATCTAGAAGGATTTGTAGGAATTGGATTTGAATATCTTCATTTAAATAACCATAGAAAAGGCAACGTATTGGTAACAAACTCTGAAAATGAAATTATCAGGAAGAGCCATTCGAAATTTTCTCATAATAAAAAGGCATATTCGTTGCTTCCTCAATTGGGAATTAAGTATACGATTGGATATTTTGAAACGGAGATACGGTATAAAGTATATATATCAAAAACCAGAGAAACACAAAAAGAAGTTGAAACCTTTGAAATTCCTTTTATTGACGAATCAACAGCCTTTGTATTCCCTATTAACGAAACCAAACTTCAAGGAGCACTTTCTTTCAATATAAGCTATTTCTTCTAATAAATTCAAAAAAAATATACAGGTACTCCAATTATCACGTCTATTTATGGGAGCACTAATATGAGAACTGGAATTCGTACATGTTATGAAGCATTGATAATATTTTATATAATATGTATAATTCAGCAACAGGTATACAAATTAAATCAGGACAAAAACAAGATATCTTTTAAAGGAGTAAGGATCGAAAAATGATTAAGAGGGTATGCCTATTTTGACATATCCTCTTTTTGTTTATTACCAACCCGGATTTTGTTTCAGCTTGGAGTTGATTCGCGAAATGAACTGCTTCATGTTACGTAAATCGCCTTTCAGAGCATTGCCGTGAGTTTGCGGATTTTGGCGAGACGCCAGGAAAAAGATTTGTTTTGTCTTGCCACCTGCATATTGTAGCGTGCTTGCATACGCACCAAAGTACCGGCATCTAATCCTAAAGCGGCTTCGGCAATTTAGGAGTTTTCAGAATATTCCTCCATCATTATTGTTGCTTGAAGGGGTTTGCGTTCCGTTGTATGTCGATTTGCATCTAAAAATCCATTTTTTGGATAGCCTAAAATAAGTAAGGCTGTTGGTTCGATATATTCTGGTATTGTAAATTCTTTTCTTATAATATGAGGGTCAAACAGTCCTACCATAACGCTGCCTATGCCTATTTCCCTTGCTGCTAACATCATATGGTCGGTTATAATTCCTATATCTAAATCTCCCGAACATTTGTTGTCAAATGGTCTTATTAAAGCATCTCTCGTATCTCTGCAAATAATCATCACACATTGAGAGCCAAATGTTTTATACGCTTTCTGAACTTTTCTTATGTTGTCGGTTTTTTGAATTACTATAATACGTTGGGGCTGTTTGTTACATGCTGTTGGGGCTACGTGCCCTGCTTCTAATATGTAATCCAGTTTTTCCTTCTCTACAGGCTGTTCCGTGAATGACCTGACAGTACAGCGTTGTTTTGCTAAATCTAAAAACTTCATATTTCTTACTTTGATTTTACGATATAAATAGATCGTCTAAATGTATTGTTGCAAATTTACGTGGATAGATAGGTAGAAATACTGTATAAAAACGACTTTTATGATTCCAGATAGATGCGGGTGTCTATTTTTGAAGGCAACAGCAGGAAAGAGGAAGGGGTATTTCCCGATAGTCGTTTTACTTCTCTTGAAAGATGAGAAACATCGTAGTATCCTGCCAACACAGCGGTTGACAGCAAATTATCGTAAGATGTATTTCTTAATAAATCAATAGCATTCCAGAATTTAACTATTCGACTGTATTCTTTAGGCGAATATCCTGTATATATCTTAAATTTTCTCTCAAAATGGCGTTGGCACAAACAAATATCTGCCATCAATGAGTGTATAGAGAGCATCCCTTTATCTCGATTTATTTTTTCTACGGCAAAGAGGATTTTCCTGTCTATTTTGGGAGTATGTTTAATTAGACGATTTAGTAGAAACTTATCGATGATTTCAGTCAACCTTTCGGAATCATGTTGAGCGCATAATGTTTCAATAAAAGAATTTTCAAAAATATTAGTCAAGTCACTGGCACTACATCTTACATTGACTAATTCATCCAAAGATAATCCCATAAAGCGATATAGCCCACATGGTAAAAAGCGAATGCCAAAAACATGTACGCTGTCTGCAACTGTAACTAATTCCGTATATGTATTCATCGGGCCTACAAAATAGGAACGAAATGGCTGCATGATCAGACTATTGTTTATATCGTTAACAGCCTGTCCGAGAGTAAAAACAAAATCGGTACATCCATAGGGAGGGATACTGATTTTCGTCCCATATGCTGGTTGTCCTTTATATTCCCAATACTTGTCAATGTATGGCGTGAGTATGTCGCATGGAAAATATTCTTTATACATGTACACAAGTGTAATAGTCTAACGCAAAGGTAATGAATCTGGTTTTAGGATGAAACGAAATATGTATGAAATTCAAAATGATACTTTGATCTGCCTTCGGTGTTATAAATAAAGGGACGCGAGCCCCTTTATTTATTTATTTATGATTAATATCCGGGGTTTTGCGTCATACCCGGATTTATATCTATTTCTCTTTGCGGGATTGGGAATAGTAACTGATAGTCTTCGAGCTTCAATTCCGACTTTGCCAAATCGTTCCGTTTTAAAAAGGCAAAGTATCCGACCTGGTCTGTCAACGCTATTTTACGGGCCTCTTTAATTCCTGTAATTACATCCGAAGTTTCGGTTAATCCCTTTGCCCGGGTTACCATCTTCAGATAGTTGAGGGCAGCGGCGTTACTCCCCAGATGCGCTTCGCATTCGGCCAACGAGAGTAGTACATCCGTATAGGTTAAAATGGGGGTAATAGCTGTAGGAGTAGTTCCGCTTCTGTCTGGCTTGAATAGTCCCAATATCAACTCTTTGCTGGTTGGGGTATAACTTGTTGTGCTTTCCAGCTGATAAAAGTTGTTTGATACAACTTTCGCCAACAGTGATTTTGCTTTGGGATATTCGCCTTGGTACATATGAATATTGGCAAGAATTATCCGGGCAACATCCTTTGAGACAAAAAGAAGATCATTTAAATCGGAAGTGGCAAACTGATTCTTTTTTTCGTCTAATTTGGTTATGGCTGTTTCTAAATTTGAAGTAAGGGCTTGGAAAATATCTTTTTCCGAAGTACGGGATGAATAACCGCTACCTGAATTCGGTACCGTTGTCAGGTACGGAACGCCTCCCCAATACACAACCATATTGTAGTAACTGATTGCATTGAAGGTATTTAAAAAGTCAGGATAAGCCGATTCTCTCGTTGCATCTCCATCAAGAATGATAAGATTGTGACGGATAGCCCGATAATATTTAGAAAAGATATCGTTGATATTTTCGTTGGATGAATACAGCGGCGCCCGGAATTCCCAATCGGTCGCAACTCCGGAGTATTTCGCTTCCAGGGTGTTGGAGCTTGTTAGGGCTTCCGACAAAGACGAGGCATACATACTAAAAACCTGCACACCAGCCTGGCCTAGTTTAGGAAGTGGGGCACTCGGATTTCCTTCCTGACTTATTGTAAGAATGGCGACTTTCTGGTCGCGAAAGTCATAAATTGCAACGGAGTCGGTTATGTTTCTTCTGGAGGCCGACGGCTTTATGTTTACTTTCAAAACATTATTTTCAAGCGCTTTTTCAACCTTCATGGATGATAGGCTGGGTGTTTCGTACAATTTGTCAAACAGATTTTCGGTTGGCATCTGGCTGGTGTTTGATTCCGTGGGAGTGAGGGTGAGTGGAATGCTCGTGTTTATTTTAATGGAATATTCGCCCCCTTCTTTGGGTACGGTTATCCGGGATGTCTCCAGCGTTACAGGGGTATCGTTCCCGGCAATCTCGTTACCTGCGATACCGTCGTCGTTCCAGTCGAAGAAATAGGCCAAATCTTTAACCGATACCGTTTTGCCCAAACTGTTGTATCTTGAAACAACATTGCTTGCGATAGATGGCAGCTTGCTGTTTAATTTGTTGCGGTCCTTTTTAATTTGTTGCAGGGAAGTTTCAGAAAATTTGCCTTCCTGCCCAAACTCTTCGCTAAGCTTAGCCAGGTATTCGGTTAGAACGGCTTCGGACCTGTCCACCAATAATAAGGAAGAAATTGCAAGGAGTGCCCCGGCCTCGTCCGAACCGGTAGTTATAGAATATTGGGAAACATCTACATCCGGAAACCGCTGGAGACCAAATGCGGTGAGCAGCTCTTTCTGAGCTTGTTTGTTAGCGTCTGAATAAGATTTATTTTGTCCCATCAAGTTGATAATCCGTTTGTATTTAAGATGCGTCAGGATGTTTACATTTACGGTGGATTGATCCGACAAATTAACAACGGCCATCAACGTTAAAGTTCCCGGAGACAACTGGCCATCTACTTCATTAAAGAAATATCCACTGGCCTTGAGCTGGGCAAAGGGTGTTTCGAACTCCTTCGAACCGAAAGAAAAACTTCCCGTATTATCTGATATTGTAGTGGAATAAATACTTCCCAGAGGTTGCATCTTGGCATCCATCGGTTGTACATCGATGGTGGATCCGCTTACGAACGGACCCTTCTCTACTTTTCCATTCACATTGTAATTAACAGGCGTATACCCGCCTTTTTCGTCTTCAGAACAAGATTGAAAAGCAATACATGTTACTGCAACACCAAATCCGATCAGAATTTTTCTTAAATTCATAGTGTAATAATTTTCGAACCCCTATTAGATGCGCCTTTGGGAACAACCACCCTCGGTAAACCGGCCGCAACCTAATGAAATCCTTGTTTTCATTCAGTTAATAAAGGAAGTTTAATTGTATTTAAGGCTCCGCAAATATGAAACTTTATTTTATAATTAACAAATAAATTGATAATTCAATAGTAGCTTCTTTTGTATAATTATAGCTTGGATTTGTAAATCGATTTGCATCTAAAAATCCATTTTTTTGGATAGCCTAAAATAAGTAAGGCTGTTGGTTCGATATATTCCGGTATTGTAAATTCTTTTCTTATAATAGGATGGTGATGTGTTAAACGAGTTTCTCTTCTATGGCCATTCTTACCAGCACGGCAGTATTGCGGGCGTTCAGTTTAAAGAGCATATTTTTGCGGTAGCTGTTTACCGTTTCCACTCCCAGGAAAAGTTTTTCGGCAATCTCTGCGTTTGTAAGTCCATTGATAATCAGACGCAGAATATCTGTTTCCCGTTGTGTGAGCAGGATGTTCTGGACGATTCGTCTACCTAAAAGCATATCTATTTCGTGACATAGGAATGTATCTCCTTCAGCCACGGCCTCTATGCCGGCAACAATCTCTTCGGGCATTGCATTTTTCAGCAGGTAACCCTTGGCTCCGTTACCGAGCATGCGTTTTACAACCGAGTACTCACCAAAACTGGTCAGGGCAACAACACGCATCGAAGCCCAACGTAAAGTAATTTCTTTACACAAATCGATTCCGCTGACATCTGGCAGGTTTATATCAAGCAGTAAAACCTCGGGTGGTTGAGTCTCAATTTTTCGAAGGCACTCTCGCCCGTCGGCAGCACTCCAGATTATTTGGGCAACCCCGGATGAATCGATAAGATGCTTAAAGCCTTCTACCAGCAGAGGATGATCATCGGTAATGGCAACTTGTATCATACTGTTTGTGATTTATCGTTAAGAATGAACTCTATCTCCGCTTCCGTACCCTTACCCGGATCTGATTGTATCGTCATTCGTCCCCCAAGAAGCTCAGCGCGCGAGCGAAGGTTATTCAGTCCCGAGGTAAGGGATAGATCGGTATTGGCAATATCGAACCCCCTTCCGTTATCCGATACGATAAGGTCGAGTCTGTCGTCATCAATAATAACCTGTACGGTTATATGTGTGGCGTCGGCATGTTTTAATGCGTTGGTTACCAGCTCCTGTAAAATTCTGAACGAAGTTATCCTGTAACTCTCTTCCAATCTTTGTTCTGATCCGAAAAACTGTATTTCTGCTTGCGGAATATCGTTGCAGAAATCGGTCAGAGCAGCTTTCAATCCTTCGTGCATGAGCGACTCGGGCATCAGGTTGTGGGCAACATGGCGAAGTTCACGTATTGCTTGATCGAGAGTCTCCATTGCATTCTGAAACAGTGGCAGTTTAGATTGAGGTACGACCATGTTTTCCTTTACGTTGTACAATTTCAATTTAACGAGCGATAACATTCCCCCCAGTCCGTCGTGCAGATCGCGGGCAAGGCGAGTACGCTCGGCATTTTCACCTTCGAGTATACTTTGTGTGGCAATAAGTTTTTTTTCATGCTCAAGGTTTATAACTCGTTGTTCGGCAATAAGTTTTTTCTGTTTCACGATTCGGTAACGCAAAAAGACAATTAACAGCAGCAGCAGAATAACCGCAATTGTAGTGAATGTAATAATACCGTACAGCCTTTTCTGTTTCAGCAGAGCCGATATTTGCTCTTCTTTTTTTTCGGTTTCGTACTGTACTCCAGTTTTCGAAATCGATTTCATATTATTTTCGTTTGCCTTGAGATTTATCATTTCTAACGAGTCAAGGTTTTGTGCAACCGACACAAAACCGACACAAAAAAGAGCTATGACAATAGTCGCAACGCGCCTCGTATTGTGCAACAGGCTAAGGAGAGAATTTCTCAGGTATCTATGTTTTGAAGTTATTTCCATTGCATTCATATTTTCAGCTCTAATTTGCTGTTTTTCAATATTGCTTGTTATTGCAAAGATACTAATAATCAGGTCACCCAAGAAATCCCTTTTTGGGGGTATTACAGATGTTTTTCAAAACATAATATTGCAATGTAAATTAAAAACAGTACTGACATGAAAAAGTTTATTCTATTTTCCGGTTTTACTTTTATGCTCTATTGCTCCGCTGAGGCACAAAGTTGGATAGACAGGGTGGGTAAATCGGCCGAAAATGCCGCAAAGCGAGCTGTAGAAAACAGAGTTGAACGGAAAACCGATGAAACGGTTAATAAAACAATGGATAAAGTAGAAGAGTCCGAAAAAAAGAAAGGTAAAAAATCGGATTCCAAGAATCAAGGAGAACAGCCGATTCGCGAACCAAGCCTGGCGTCTTACTCTAAATTCGATTTTGTGCCGGGCGAAAAGGTGATATTCTTTGATGATTTCAGTTCCGAGAGCATAGGCGATTTTCCACTGAAATGGTTCACAAACGGTAGCGGTGAAGTGGTTACAACCAATCGTGGGGCAGGTAATTTCTTTAAAATCACCAAATCAGGGTATTACATACCAGAGTTGCACGAGAAATTTACCGACAACTTTACCGTTGAGTTTGACCTCATCCCTCTAAACAGCTCCATGAAAACCATGTACGGTATTGACTTTTTTGTGCTTTCGGGCGACACTAACTCTCCCGGATACGGCTCTCAACCCGGCAAGGCGGGTATTCGTATTCGTCCCGATTACGAGACTGTTATGTGGAACAACTGGTCGGAAGCTCGCGAATGGCAGGGAGAAAATGGAGATGTAGCGGCAACGTTCAAATCAGACCAAAAGTACAGAGTCTCATTCTGGGTGCAAAAGCAGCGAATTCGAATGTATGTCAACGAGCAAAAAATCTTGGATTTGCCGCGCGGACTGCAAGCAAACTATACCTACAACATTTTCAGAATAGAGACCTTTACGGATGATGCCACTCCTTATATCGGCAATTTCAGAATTGCCGCCGGAGCACCGGATGTACGCAATAAACTAATGAAAGAGGGCAAATTAGTCAGTTACGGTATCTATTTCGATGTAAATAAAGATGTTGTAAAACCCGAGTCGTACGGTACGCTTAAAGAGATAGCCGCTGTACTGAACGAAGTTCCGAGTGTAAAGGTAAAAATCACGGGACATACCGACAGCGACGGAAACGATGCTGCAAATCTTGACCTGTCGAAACGTCGAGCCGCTTCGGTAAAAGCCGAATTGGTAAAATCTTTCGGTGTGAATGGTGATCGTTTGACTACTGACGGAGCAGGAGAAAGCCGACCCGTAGCGTTGAATGACTCGCCCGCAAACAAAGCTCTGAACCGAAGAGTTGAGTTCGTAAAACAATAATTAACCCTAAAAACATTGAAAATATGAAACGAATAATATATGCCGCTATTTTAATATTTTTCACTATGCTTTGCTATGCTCAAAGCACTCCCGAAGCATTTTTAGGTTTGCTACCTGCTGTTCCTTCTATTGACTGCGGCACGGAAAGTTCCCGACAAACCGAAGCAATAACAGCATTCCAATCACAAATAAACACCACACGCGAAAAACTTTCGGAAGCCATTCGTGTAGAGAAACAGAAAAACAAGAACACTAAATTGTCTGAAAGGGTGAAGAGGGAAGCCTCAGCACAAAGCGGACTTACGGAAAGCGAGTTGGAAAGGGTCTCTAACAAAAAGAGTTCTTCATCGGAACGAGAGCGATTAACCAATAAATCGGTGCAGAATCAAACGGGCTTTTCTATGGACGAGATGCAGCAAGTGAAATCCATGAGTAAAGCCGACCGTCAAAAGTGGGCAATGAATAACTATGGTAAAGTCATGGAAAAAGAGCAACAAAAAGCAGAAGACACTAAACAATATCAAACGTCTAACGCCTCTTTGGGAGAATTAGGTGCAGAGCAACAAAAATTGGCTGTAAACCTGCGACACCACCGCGAACGGTTGGATAGAATGAAAAATGAACTTGAAACCGCAGCAAGCCAACAGAGCGTAATTCTGGAAAACAAGATAAAAGAGGTAAAACGCAAGTATGAGAACGTAAATGACGGCGAAGGGGCGACTGCCGAAGATATGAGAAAACTGCGCGAGAGGAACAAACTTATTCGTGATGCGAAAATTGAATATTGCAGCAAATTAACACCGCTGAATATCAACTATCTGATTCATTATGAAGCCGCTTTAAAAGAGAATATATTACCTGATTTGAAGCGATCGGAAGATATTAATTATCAGATTCAACGTCAAACTTATTCAAAAACCGAGTTGAGTTGCTTTGACCGCTTGAGGGCAATTGAAGACTACACATCGGCTCTATCAAAAGCTTTCAACTTTTATATGTCTGTAAACAAAGAATGAAATTTTAAAAACCAAAAATTAAGTTAAGCAATAACAAATACGAAACGCATTCACAAAAGGACGGCGTCTTTGCGGAACAAATAGCTATGTTGAAGAATATTACGATGATGGATTGGGAACCAAAAGGTGAAGCATTGGGTGAATCTTTTAAAAGAAAGCCCTGCCGATTGGGGCAAGGCTTTCTTAATCTTTCATCTCCTGTGTTTTGATCCCCGAAAAGATTCTAATACTGTTCCGTTATCGAATTATGGTAACGATCCTTTCTTGTTCTCCCGGATGAAGGGGGCCTTTTCGCCTTGTTAAGCAGATTGCATGGAAGGTGTTTAAAAAGCCCGGATAAGCCTTTGGGTTTATTACTTAGCCGACTCCCATCCAGGATTTTGTACAAGCACCGGATTTAAGGCGATCTCTTTGGTAGGAATGGGCTCGAGGTAATATTTTTCCAACCAGCCGGTGGGTTTAGCAAAGTATTGTACATAGCCTTCGGTCCCTCCGCCGTTGATGATCATCTTGTTGTTGAATTCGCTGTTTTTTATCCATACACCCAAGGGCTGCTTGTTGAGGTAGATCGCCTTCTTCCAGCGCTTGAGGTCGCTGAACCGGAATCCATCTCCCAAAAGTTCCACCCGGCGTTCACGGCGTATCTCCCATAACACGGGTTCGACGGTTGGATCGCGGTCGAGGTCGAATGCGGCATCGATCTGGCTTACCTGCATGGCGGGTATACCGGCACGTACGCGGAGCTTGTTAATGGTAGCATCAGCAACGGATTGATTAAAGGCTCCCAGTTCGAATGTGGCTTCGGCATGGTTAAGCATCACCTCTTCGATGCGGAATACCGGGTAGTCTATGGTGGATGATTGTAAATTCATATTATCCACGTGACGGTTGTAGTATTTCCAATAGTAGAAACCCAGTTGGGTGACCACAAATCCTTGTCCGTTGGGGAAGTTGCGGAAGTGGGGCATCATGTTGACGGTATAACCGATAAAGTTGCTTACCGGCAGACGCTTTCCATTTTCCGGACTTAGAGCGGCCATCTTATCGATATACTCGCGGTCTTTTGTATTGGTGGTGTAATCCCAGGTGAAGGAGGTACCGGCTGCTCCCGTGATTTTTACCTTGTAGGGAGGTATAACGGTAAAATATAGCCGGCGGTCGCGGTTTCTGAATTGGCTGTATACATCTTTGTCGCCTTCATAAACCTTACTGGTAGACACTGGGCGGCCGTCTGTACACAGATAGCTGTCTACAGCGTCTTTCGTAACATCGGCATACCAGGCGGATGAGCGGATTACACGGGTGATGCTGTGTGTAGCCTGGGATGTTTCGTATTGTCTGGCAAGGATGATGCCGGGCTGTCCGGCCAGTTCTTCCGAATTGTACACATTGTCGTAACTGCCGATAATGGAAGGGAAGCTGGCAAGCAGCTTGGTGGAGGCTGCTACACTGGCTTGCAGGAATGCATCACCTCCCGATAGTCCGTGGTACTTACGCCAGGTTCCTTCAAACAGGCCGAACCGTGAGATGAGGGCACGTACTACGTGGGTGTTTATGGTGTTTGCTCCATCTCCAGCCTGCTTGATATGCTGCTCGGCATAGAGAAGATCCGATAGCATTTTATCAGTCACCTCGGTACGGGGAGTGCGTTGAGAGTAGAGTAGTTCGGTGTCTGAATCTGTGAGCACCTTGTCGATCCAGGGAACATCTCCGTAGCCTTCCACCAGGTCGAGGTAGCGGAGGGCTCTG
>Ga0074193_1003594_pt1 | contig 11057 bp, 8 predicted proteins | sample EPASupsiteHSE605_FD_64523 | JGI IMG/M metagenome (GOLD analysis project Ga0074193, IMG submission 64523) | Bioremediated contaminated groundwater from EPA Superfund site, New Mexico - Sample HSE6-05 | ecosystem: Environmental > Aquatic > Deep subsurface > Groundwater > Contaminated ...
TTAAGGATGTCAAAGCTCTTAGGGATCAACTCATCAGAAACGATCCCGGATATACAGGGGATGCAACTGAACAACCCTCAACTTATGTTCAACCTCTAGGATCTCTCATCAAGCATATTCCTCCAGACTCTTCATTCGAAGACTGGAAATGGATTCTGCTTAATGATCATCGACTTATGAACTCCTTCCCCCAATCCTTTTGGGACCAAGTCGATTTTATGCTCAAGGCTGCTGGTATCAAAAACTGTAGGCGTAAAGAAGAACTATGGGAAGCACTCCTTAATCGTCCTGGTGCTGGTGATGTTCCTGTGTACTATCACATAGTTTCCCACTATGAAGATGTTAGTAAGGTAGATATGGGGGAACTTCTCCAAGACATTAGAGCAGCACTTCCTTACTTTGATGAAGAAACCTATGAAGCATGGAACTCATACCCTACCGAGTTCCTCAAATCCAAAGAACCTGTAGATAAAGAATCATATGATGGGTTGTATGATACAGATATGACAATAGAAGACAAAGAACGAATCAAGGAACATACTGAGGTTGCTAACATCAAACTCCCTGAGCAAACTCGGAATTACATATGGCTCAATGAACCTGCCGACCCAGAAGAACATGAGAAACTCCTTCCCAAAAAGCGAGTCATTGTTCAACGCACAAAAAGAGACGAGCTTACACACCACTACACCTTAACATGTGATAGTGAAGAAGCACTCAAGGTAGATGTGCAGAAGATCTTTGAAATGGAGTTCCAGCTCAAAAATACCTACTTCAAAGCTAATATCATCTTCTCACACACTCTTGAGAAACCACAAGATGATGATACCTTCCTTTATGAAATCGTCACAGCAAATCCTCAGTTCCAACACCGCACTCCAACATATATTAGGCAGGAACACCCTGAAGACTTTGACAAGTTCAATGTCAAGATCAATGATGATTTAAGGTATCCGTATGCAGTAAGGTACTCTACTTCTGCAGTCAAACCCATATGTGTCTGCCAAGCAGTACTAGTCATTTATATCACCAAACCTGTTGGCGATAAGGTTGTATAGATGTTCCAAAAATTGGTAAACTTAACGTTTTTTTGATATTTAATGAATAGCGATTTTTTCTGCACAGAAGACGAATTGAGCCAAATAATTGAACGTTCTCCTCCCGAAATCGAAAGGACTATAAGAATGTTCATAAGACAAAATAATAGATTATTACCAAAACAAAAAAAAGAACAATTATTGATGTTTAAAAAATTCTTGAGAACAAGTAATTTTGAAGAATATTCGAATAAGATGATATCTTAAGTCTTTGATTTTTCAAAAACACTAACTACAAAAGTTTGGAAAATGGAAACTGACGAGCATGATTGGATACAAAATAAAAATGGAGCCCCAAAAAAATTAAACGAAGATGAAACTCAAGAATTAATTGACTTGATTCAAAAAAAATATTATGATGGAGATCCTCCTCAGAGATATGATATTATTATGAAAGCAAGAAGAATTCTATTTAAGAATGGAAGAGTTGATAGCTTATCGAAAAACTGGGTTGAGAGTTTTCTTGAACAGAATAAAGAGAAGATAAAAAAAGTCAAAGCGAGTCCAATGGAAGAATTGAGGTGTCAGGTGGGGTTAAAAACAGTAATTGAATGGTTTGATTTATTAAAGGAAAATCGAATAAGTGATATTGCACCGGGACTTATAATTAACATTGATGAAACAGGTTCTGGTTCATTATGTACCAAGAATTTGGTGAGAAAAACAGTTTTATTCCAAAAAATATCAATAGCCACGTTTTTTATCAAATTCCAAGGCAAAAGAAACATATATCGGCTATTTTGTCTATTACTGCTGATGGTTCAATGCTAAAGCCTGGAATCATTGGGATCAACAAAAATTTACCCTCAGATGCTAATAGAACAACGTTTAATAATATTATTTATCATAGTTCAGAGAAAGCTTTTATTTCAAAAAAAATCTTTGGAGACTACATAAAGAGTGAAGTCATCCCATATATTGATAATGAGAGGAGAAGAATTGAGAAAATGGATGCAAGGGCGATTATTCTTGTTGATGGGCACTTATCCCATCATGATGAATTATTAGAGGCAGTATTTGCTGAGAAAAATATTTATTATGCTTTTATACCTCCACATTCATCTCATATTCTTCAACCTTTGGATAGATGTCTTTTTGCTGTTTTGAAGAACCATCATGGAAATAAGAGGAAAATTAAGAACCTTGATTCATTCATATCTAAACTAGAGAACTTTTTTATATCGATACAGGAGAGTCAGATTACCTCACATATACTTAATTCATTTTCAAGATCAGGGTTAAAACCAGATTTACTTGATGGTTGTATTAATAAAGTGGAAGTTTTCCCTGAAAACTTAATTGAGGAGTTCTTTGGTAATAATCATAATCAAGAAATTGATTCGGATTCAAGTTCTGACGAAGTTATGGGTCATGAAAAGAAACACAGAAATCCAGCAAAAGATGCCTCCTGGGGTGTAATGAACCAAAGCCAATTTGAAAAAATTAATCAGGGGGTTTATCCCTTATGTGGACAAAGAGTAGAAATGAGCTAAAACAATTCTTTCCAGAGATATTTCAATTTTTAGTTTTCACAAGTATATATTGGAGTTTACCAATTTCTGGGAATTTACCGGTTTTTGGAACATCTATACTCCCTGAAGTTCTTGCTAAGAGTCATGCTGAGAACATAGTCACTTATGTTAACGAGTTCCTCTTCAAGTGTTTAGATACAGAGAGATTTCACTTTGCTGAAGGGGACACTGATAGTGCTTACTTTGCCGTATCTGGAGACTCTAATGAAGATTGTAATCAAGGGTTCAAAGCCATAATCAAAGACAGGGAGTTTTATGATAAGTATGGCTTGGGTTTCTTCATGGGGTGCTTCTTTTTGGGTTGGACTTGGTCAGTACCTGGTTCGTGACCGGGGTTAATTTTTTGAACTTGAACTGAGTCTTCCAGCAACTCTAATCTCTGAGCTGTTCTCTTGGCTTCTTCTTCCTTCTTCTTGGCTTCCTTAGCTTTCCTAGCTTCTTGAACTTGGTCTTCCTCTTCACAAAACATCTCCATCTTCTTATCAAAGAAATTCCCTATACACTCAGGGTGTTCATTAGCATACTTCAACATTGTAACATATTGATCAGCATTCCCCTCCTCCTCAAAACTCTTCTTAGCTTCATTGATTTCGATATTGACGCAGTTTGTCGGTTCTTCAGTCTCCTCATATTGGGTTCGGACCAGACCAACATCATTTTCATTGATCATAAAGCCTACGAACTTCTTCACCATATAACAACCTTCTGTCACTCGACCTTGGTATTTAGGATGATCGTTGATGAATTTCTTTTCGGCATCTGAAAAAGGGACTTTATATTCAGAAGCCACAACCCTTGCATATTTCTTGGCTTCCCGCCTTGTCTTACCCTCGGCGCGGACTTTTTGGTATTGAAATTGCATCTCTGCAACAAAAGACTAACCACCTTGAGACATAGTGTCAATTTAATCGTACTAGTCAAAAATATTGATGGGTACTCAGTGGATGGTGTTCATATTCCTGTTCCGGGGATTAGCCCACAACAGAGGTACAATAGTAAATCTTTTATATACTATAGGCGGTAGATACACTGAAACCTACCAATCCCCTGATTGCCACTTATCTACAGGGTTCGGTCCTCCGAAAAGACTTACTCTATACAGCAACTAACGTTGCGGGGTAAGTTGAAAGAATGTCATCCCTTATTTGTAGAGCTTCTGGAGGGTAGCTCGGAACCGTAAGTATAATGCCTTTTTTTATTTTTCACTCTCTGTTTTCCAGTTATCTGGGTTACCTTTTGATACCTCTGGTTACCGTGCTTTGATACTCTTCCTAGGGTGGAGCGCATTCTTTTTCCCTTGGTTACCACTTTGGATACCTTTGGTTACCTTTTGATACTCTTAATAGGGTGGAGGGTTTTCTTTTTGGTACTTTCATTGTGTTCCTGAAGATGAAGTCACCCCTCGTTTTTCGTGAATGTCAAATCGATATATCTCGATGAATAGTGCTTAGATTTGAATTTTGTATAGATAATGCTTATTTAAAATAATGCATTCTTTTTGTTTTTACAAATTAAAAATATAAATTTTTAAAATGTACGTTTAAAAATAGTAAATGATTGATATTCCCGAGAAACCATTTGATGTCATTGGTTTGAATATGGACGATTTCGAAACTGCAATTGGGAAGCTTGTGAATTGGGGCTTTATTTAAGAATCTAGATTATGCAATAGATGTCATTATATAATGACACTTGCTTATGGTAATTGTTTTGACGATAATGTATATTATCGTTGTCGAAATATTGAATGCCAAAAAAAGTGTTCAATAAAATTTGGAACAATTAATGAACGAACAAAGTTAAAAATAATTGATATTGCCTCCCTATTTGCTATTTGGTGTGGTTTTGTATATTAGAAGCTTCTTGGATGTTTTCTTGGAGACTTTTTAGGGTGATTCTTTTTGGGTTGCTCTTCTGATTCAAGTACTGCTCTTCTCTGCGCTTCTGCTTGCTCATCGTTGTTCCCATCCAACTCTTCCAACACTGGATTGTAAATTCTTTCCAAGTACCTAGGGTGTTCATCAACATGCTGCAACAGATCTTTAATTTGATGACCATTTCTTGCTTTTTCAAAGGATATTCGGTTTTTTGGTAGGTTGACATTGAAGAAAACAAAGTGTTGCTGTAACCCTGGAATTACCTCTTGTTCTTCGCAAAACCATAAAATCTTTGATTATCGATCATTTATTTACATGAAGTTTACAATTTTGACTGGTCATTTGGTCAATGATGTCCATGATCCTGTTCATGTCCTGTTCCAAGGATTAGCCCTCAACAGAGGTACCATTATACCGATATTATCTTTTTTCTAAATATTTTTTGATATCGCAGTTCTAAAGTGTGCCGAACTCGTCATACCCCTGATCGTCCAATCCATTTGGGGACTACTTCTGTAGAATAGAAGTTTCCATCTCTCTTAAAGCCATTTATGGGGATGATGTCTTCAATCATGACGAGCCCTATGCTTGTACGGTTCATGCTTATTCATGTCTGCTCAATTCATCGGGGACTCCTATTGAGATTGAGATTTCCGGGGTGGTGAAGCAATTCACTGCTCTGATGTTCTTAATAGTATGACCAATATCAAATACCCCTTCGGAGGGGTTGTCGTAAACACGTAACTTCTTTTTCTTTTTACCATTTTTACTCTGTTTTTGGATACCTCAGATACCTGGATACCTCTGGTTATCGCGCTGTGATGCTCTTCCTAGGGTTGAGCGCTTTCATTGTTCCCTTGGTTACCCTCTTTGTTACCTTCGGTTACCTTTTGATACTCTTACTAGGATGGAGCACTTTCTTTGTGTTCCTGAAGACGAAGTCTCCCTGGAGTTCGTTTTGTTGACTGTGAACCATACGCATCTATTCTTATCCTCACTACCATAGACGACAACAGGACCAACATTGGACCAGAACTTGAAAAACATTAAACTATTTACTGTGTCTTCTATATTTAGGTTTGATCGACAATAGCCTATTTAAAGACTCTACTCTGCTCATTAAGTCAATAAAGTGTACTTCTATTTCCTTCTTCTTAAGGACATTAAAGAGCTCTTGTGTGATTGATGCTAGGTCATTACCAATATGCTCTGAGATGGTGTATATGTCATTGTCATAGTAGATAGTAGCACTGATCTCCCACTCCCTACTCATCATCCTATCTAGATAGACCCAGAGGATGCTCTTCTGACCGGAGTATATCAAGACATCACCAACATACTACGCGAACTTGAAGGTCATTTTATTAATGACCGAGGGTCTGATCGTATGTGTACTCGAAAAGATATATCCCGCATAAAAACAATCATTACTCGCATCTTCTCTCGCAGAAAGAGTAGACTCTGGACTAGTACTGTATAGCACCTTCATAAATATCGACAAGATCTCGCTCTATGTTGTGGGTATGAAGAAGAACACTTAACTCAACCCCATATTTTATATTATCAAGACTATACCCTTCAAGAAGATACTAGGCAAGGACGTGCAGGTATACAAGCTCAAGGGCGATATTCTATTTGAGAATGTTGACAATAAAATTTAAATATATATTACATTTTTCTTGAATGGAGAAGAAGGGATTGACCTACTCACTGACTGTGCTAGACTACGTGAACGTGACGCAGGAGGAGTTAGAGGGGAGAGAGTTTGAGTTTATATTGGAGATTATGAATCCCAATGAGAAGTCCTCTTCTGTAAGTGTCACGTTATCATTCCAGAGAGGAATATGCACAGTCTACTTGAGAGAAGGAGAGAGAGGACTCATTCACACTATCGCATAATATAGCGTCTGTGGATGGAATAGGACCAATGAATTATCCCTACGACTACGCATGCACAAGAATCGACATAATGCGCTATGAGGTCATTGACAACATCATCGTGTTCACTCGTTATACAGTATTCGAAGATGGGTTCTTGAAGATATGCGGAGACATCACCAAACTCATCTCCATCTTCCTACTCCAGCCAGGTTTTAATTTCTCAGAAAACAACTGGCGTGCGATATTCAACTGGTAGCACACTAACCCAGCTTCTAGTCGAGAGACATTCATCCGCGTCAACACCAGGCCTAATCATTACTTCGTCTTCAACAATGGCGCTTTCGTAGAGCTGAAGAAGAGGCCTCGAGTGATCAGGCTGCTACGTAGGATTGATTGAGAATGTAAAGAAAATTTATTATTTGTGAGTGGCGACATATGAGTTGTCATGGATAAGTTCGTCGATGGAGTGTACCCTACCTTTTTTACTATTGGCAGGAATCGCATTGACTATCTCCCTACTAACAGAGACAAGAAGAGGATATACGCTATCGAGTGCCGACTGACTATACTAGACGACATTAAGCTCACTTATACACTCTTCACCGAGGACGACGTCAAGGAGGTAGATTGCAATGTTAGGCTCCCTCATCAATTTTGTAGCGCAAGAGATCTTGAAGAAGCACTCATGCATATGTACGACGTCCTCAGGATCACCACTGTAGAAATTTGTGGGAGAATAGGGGTTAAGTTGCTTAATTGTGAGAAGTTCGCAGGAAAAGTAGTATCTACTCTCCTCCCTCCTCATCTCTACGAAGAAGTCCAGTGTGATCTCTCTTTTTGAGAATACAATGGCCCAGTGATCAGAAATGGATGGTCATTTCATTTATATGTTAGTCTGGGTGCATTTTTCACCAACAATAACTTTATAAATTGAAATATAATAATTCAAAACAGCAATCAGAAAATAGAACAAATATTCCATATACCAAGAAGAAGAGGAAATAAAAAACACATACGATCGAAACAGATGAGATAAGCACAAATAATTTCATTTATTGCGATACACACCACACAATCGACACCATTTGCTCCTAATATTATCTATGGGAAATCGGACCAAAGTGCCTAGGGTTTGTAATTCGGGGGTGTAACCAAAGGTATATCAATAGCAGTCTTTGGTCGGAACTGGTCATCTCTATACTATTACGATTCAATTAATGAACTTCCAAGAATCAAATTCGATTAAATAATTCAAAAATTCAATGATTTCCCAAAGAGATACCATGAAAAATTCATCCCATATTATGATGATACTCTTCTAATAGCCACAAGGTTAAACCCAAGAATATCTCATAATGTTGAAATTAGTACTAAAGATATAAATAGGATTGATTTAGGAATACGTCAAATGATCAACCAAATGAAACCTGTAAATGATGATGTTTATATTGGGAAAATGATAAAATGGGAATCTATTTTTGAATCACAATATGATATTAAAGTCAAACAACTTTGTGATGAACAAGATCTTTATCTGATTCTTAAAACTGTCGATAAGTCTAATTGTTTAAACTTTTAGAAAAATAATCAAAATTCTCTTAAAAAACTAACAAAAATTGCTAAAGAAATCATTTCATCCCCTTGCTCAAGTGCTGGATGTGAGAGAATTTTTTCCAAAACGAAAAAACTATTAGGTCTTCATAGATTGTCAATAAAGCCTGAAAAGTCGAAGACTTAGTTATCATAATAATGAATAAACAGTTATTATTGGTAAAGAATGGTTAGCAAACTGTTTGGGACAAATAATCATCTTTGTAATAACTTTGCCGATTATTTCAAAATACAAAGTGAAAAAGTGAAAAAATTTAACAGCCTAAAATACATTACATAGTAAATTGAGATTTGGTTTACTTCTCTTAAAATGCCCATTTAAGCACCACCAAAATTAAGCCAATCAAAAGGATCAGTCCACTTCTAATTCCTAAAATATCAGATAATAAAATAATAAGGGCTGTTAGAATGATTATAGAAACTTTTTCGTTCAAATGGCTGAGTTTCATTATCATCTGAAGTATAGCTATTGTTGCAACAGTGACTACAAAGAGTTCTGTAATGCATTCATATCGATAAACAGGGTTCTTAAAACTAGATTAATCGAGTTTTCTAAACCAGTCAAATTTTCTGGAATTGTTATTATTCATTCGTAACAAATATATTGGAAATATTGTCACCCATAATCTCCAAAATGCGTGCATTGCAGGTTAGATTTTCTCAAAATCCCTCTTAATAGAGTATCGATTATTGGAATTTCATTATGATTTTATCCATTTTTAAATTATCATATTTTCATTATAAATCATTGAAAATCATGAATGTGTAATTTGGGAACTTTTTGATTCCTCAGGAATCATAGATTTTTCTGTTTGGGGATTCTTTTACACACCCAAATTTGGAAAATTTCAAAGGTGAATAGGCAACAACATTGAATACTCTGATATGTTGAAGTACCTCTTCTATTAACATTGTTATTGAGAATTCAATGGCCCAGTAATCAGCCACCAATCCATGATCATAGCCTAATTCCTTAAGGTCACACTTCCCGATATTAATTCAGTGAAGCATCTGTGAAAAAACTTGACAAAATTGTTCTTTGTTATAAAGAGCCCTGGAACTAACAAGAAGAAAACAATTGAAAACGATTTAATTGATAATATCCAAACATTAACCCCTTTCTTTAAGAATTAAATATTGAATAGAATGGCCCAATGTTCAGAAAAGGATGGTCACTTCATTTATTTGGTTGATATCTTGTTTATAGAATGCAGATTTCCAGAAAGAATCTAGAGATCATAACATATGCAATATAAGAATCAGAGACAAAGAGAAACAATTGAAATTTGGAAATTTTAAAAGTGATAATAATGATGATTTCATTTATGTGCGAAGGAGCTTTTTTAAAAAGTGGCATTATGTTTTAATGGACCTGATTATTACTAAACTGAGAATTTCAATTGGTAACTCAATTCATGTCTCGAAAAGGGTCAAAACACATGTAATGGAGGATAATAAATGGGCTCCAATACTTCTTTCGTAACTTTTAAGGCTTTTTAGAATAAAATTTTTGTTATATATTTTTGATTGTTTTTAATTAGTCATTTTGTTACTTTGTTTATTTTAACAATTTTCGACACCAATTTTTCGACCCTATAATTTTTCACCAAAAGATTATTAAAATATCTATTTAGTCATTATGTGGTTGGGGTTTTGTTTTTTATTAACGATTTTCGGCACTAATTATTTTCATATCAGGAGGTTGAGTAATAAGGTTTTGTGAAAAATTCGTTCTCTCCATGTTTTTGTTTTTTTGAGAGATGATTAATAGAAAAAAAATATATTATAGTAGCGTTTCGTTTTAAAAATCGTTTCGGTTTATCGTCACAGTAAAAAAATAATTTATGCAATTTTTTTGGTGTATTTTCAATTTTTCTCTGTGTGTATTGAAGCTATCACAAAATAAGTAACTGTGAATATGTGCATATTAAGCAGTTCTACATCATGATACTACTGTGATGTATCAAAATGCAATATTCATAATAATACTAATTGAATAATGAAATAACTTTCATTCAAAAAATCTCAATATGGGATAGCAATTGCAAAGTAATTTTTATAATTTCCTATTATTTTAATATATTCTATGTTTTCATTAAGCCCATTTTCCACAAAGATTGCTTAATAAAAAGTTTCTCTGTTACATTCCAAATTTTTTGAATTTTCAGAATTTTTTTTCTCTAATATAGTATTTTGAAAATTTCTCAATGGAATGATAATTAAAATGGGAAATAAGTTGTGCATATTGTAGAAATGCTTGTAATAAATGCTTTATTTTACTTTTTTGGCGCCAAATTGTCAGATTAGCTGAATGGATCCAGCTCTTGTTATCCCTATTGAAATTGTGCTTTTTTGTATTCATTCCCTTAAAAACAAGGATATGATCAAGAAATGTAGGCCATTATTTCACCGTGAATTTAAGGAAATCCCTACATTAATTGGGCAAATAAATTGGATACAAGAAAACTGTGGAATCATTTCATAAATTAAAATTGTAGAAATTCTTGGAATTGGGGAATCGTTTTTAGCTACTCCACTTTTTTAATACTCCACTTTTCATAAAAAAAATGCCGGTTTGTGGTAAGAGATAATTTGTAAAGGTGACCACTTATCGGCCCGATCAATAAATATTTCAATTTTAATAAAACGATTATTTGGTATTGAAATCTACATTATGTGAGAAACAATGGTACCTCACCAAAAAAATCAAGATTTTTAAACGAAAATAGTATTTCTGGTTTATTAGACATCTTAATATTGGTTTAGATTATCTTAGGAACTCTTTTTAAATAAAAATAAAAAATGATTAAATTAATTTTTTCTGAATTAATATTGCTGGCTCACCACCATGAAATAGCAATAATAATGGATTTTGGCAACAAGAATCATTTCAAAAAATCGATGGAAGACTAAGAATCTTGAAAAATGATATGTAAAAAAAATATTTAAAAATATTAATTCTTTGGTTTATTTTTAATTCTCACTCCATTGAGCGAAAATCGACTATATCAGGAAGATTTGGATCCCATTTTTGCATCATTGAATATGCCTGATCTGGA
>Ga0074193_1003596_pt1 | contig 11050 bp, 9 predicted proteins | sample EPASupsiteHSE605_FD_64523 | JGI IMG/M metagenome (GOLD analysis project Ga0074193, IMG submission 64523) | Bioremediated contaminated groundwater from EPA Superfund site, New Mexico - Sample HSE6-05 | ecosystem: Environmental > Aquatic > Deep subsurface > Groundwater > Contaminated ...
GTGTAAACCGCTCGTCGACTCCCCGAAGGTATTTGGCACCAGCTACTAAAGCCCCCATATCCAAGGCAATAACCTTTTTATTTTTTAAGCCCTCCGGAACATCACCAGCAACGATCCTCCGGGCTAATCCCTCCACAATAGCGGTTTTACCCACCCCCGGTTCACCAATCAGCACGGGATTGTTCTTAGTTCGCCGGGATAGTATTTCCATTACTCGCCGTATTTCGTCATCCCGACCAATTACCGGGTCTAATTTTCCCTGGCTTGCCAGACTGGTTAAATCTCGACCATAGCGTTCCAGGGCTTCATAAGTTTCCTCCGGGTTATCACTCGTAACCCGCTGGGATCCCCTTACGGTACGTAAGGCATTCAGGAGGGTACTCCGATTGAAGCCCGCGGATTGCAAGAGATTTTTGAGGTCTGGTTCTCCTTCCTCCATTAGGGCTAGTAAAAAATGTTCTACGCTGATATACTCATCCCTCAGGGCTTTAGCTTCTTTTTCGGCTTGGGCTAGTACCCGGGACAAAACCGTGCTGATGCGCAGAGAGCCTTCAAATCCGTAAACAGCTGGAGTTTTTAGGAGTAACTCCTCTGTCTTTTGCTGGATCATCAGCTGATTAGCTCCGGCTAAGGAAATGTAGCGAAGGGTCTGTCCCCCCTCCTGTTTTAAAAGGGCGGCCAATAGATGTTTAGTCGTTACTTCTTGATGGTATTTTTCTGCGGCTAGCTGTTGGGCCGCGGTTATTGCTTCCCCCATTTTAGTAGTAAAGCCCTTTAATTCCACTCACGCTCACCTCGTCTCCTTAATAAGGCATTTTCGGTCTGCAGTTGTTCAATCTTATCCAGAAGATCTAAGATAATAGCGGTCCCCGACAAATTCACACCCAAGCAAGCATTTAAACGGATCGCTTTATTTAACCTCTGCAATTGCTGAGCATTGATATAACCTTCCCGTATTTCGATGATCCCTAATTCGTGAAACAGCTGCAGCATTTCTGGTTGCAACTCAAGTTGGTTAATTGACAGCCTTTCTTCTTTTTGTTTTCGATAATAAATACGCATTAAAGTCATATTAATCATCTACCTTTTATTAATTTCTTTAATGATTTCTATTATTTTCTAATTTCTTTTAGTTGTTGGTAAATCGCTTTTTCCGGTTCACTTAAGGGCATCGGGATGTCAATGACAATCCGTACGTATTCATCTCCACGATCTGGTTTACCTTTAATCGGCATCCCTTTGCCTCGTAATCTTAGCCTAGTGCCGGTGTGACTGCCCGCTGGCACCGTCATGGTGACCAGCCCATCTAGAGTTGCTACCGAAACCTTATCTCCCAAAGCCGCTTGCTCCGGTCGCAAAACCACCTCTGTCTCGAGATCGTTCCCTTTAATGGTAAATTTGGGGTGTGGCAAGATGTGGATCCTTAAAAACAGATCGCCTCTTGCACCCCCGCCCAATCCTTCCCCTCCCTGTCCTTTTAAACGGATGCGGCTGCCTTCATTAACCCCAGCCGGTATCTTAACCTCTAAAGTTTTTACCTCCGAGCGCATCCCTGTACCACCACAATGAGCACAGAAAGTCCGTCCTTGCATACCAGTGCCGCTGCATTGGGTACAAAGGGCCCCGCCGGTTAGTTGAATCCCCTTTGATACGCCTCGGTAAGCCTCCTCTAAACTAAGCTCAATTTCGCTTTCCACATCCTGTCCCCGAATTGATCCCCTATTTGCCGTTCTACCACCTGACCTCTCAAAATTTTGGTTAGCAAAGAGAATATCAAAAAAGTCACTAAACCCTCCGCCAAATCCTGGGGACGAACCAGCAGAAGTATGGAATCGAACTCCATCCATATTGGAGGGATCAAAATCTTGCCCGGCTTGCCAGTTACTGCCGAGTAGGTCATACTTAGAACGCTTTTCTGGGTCACTTAGAACTTCATAGGCTTCGTTAATCTGTTTAATTTTTTCCTCAGCTTGCGGTTTTTCCTTATCTGAATGGAGATCCGGATGCCATTGGCGAGCTAACTTACGATAGGCGGACTTTATTTCTTTTTCAGTAGCCTCACGCGGCACACCCAATGTATCATAATAATCCTGGTAAGATACTGCCATCAATATTGCCCCCGTTTCACCCGGTAAATCAATTAATTTATTAGTGATAACCTTAGAATGCCCTTTATCATAAATAATTTGACCAAAAAAACCTATCAAGCAGCCACTTAATATATTTCTCATCCAAATAAAAATTAGAACTTGGATTTAGAACATCAAGTGATTTTGATAGGTTGCCTTTTATGTCTATTATTAATTTTGCATCAGTTTTCTTTTTTTGTCAATCTACAATCTCCAGATTTGCTCAAAGACAACTATTAAGATCCTTAAAATAGTCTTAGCTTTTAGCAGCCTCTTTTAAAAAAGCAATTTCTTTGCGGTACGTTTCCAAATCGCCGGGGGTTTCCAAAATGAGCGTCCTTTCTACTACCACCGGATGTTGGATAAATCCTACAAAAAAATCCCGGCCTAATTGTCCTTCACCTAAATTGTCATGACGGTCCCGACGGCTGCCCAACGGATGTTTAGTATCGTTAACGTGGAAGGCCTTGAGGTGTTCCAAACCTACCACCTGGTCAAACTCGGCCAATACCTGGTCCAAGTTGGCTCGGATATCATAGCCGGCACTATACAGATGACAGGTATCCAAGATTACTCCTAAGCGCTCCTTGTATTTAACCCTTTCTCTCAGCCAACTAAGGTGTTCAAATTGGAAACCGATTTCTGATCCTTCCCCAGCCATTCCCTCTAGGAGTAACATGGACCCTTGGGAATCTGTAAGTACTTGATTTAAACTGTCAGCTATTCTTGCCAAACCGGATTCAATTCCATCCCCTACGTGACTTCCGGGATGAACCGCCAGATAAGCAGCCCCCACGGCATTAACCCTTAACAAATCCTCCGCTAAGGTCATTACTGCAAACTCTCGGGTTTTATCCGTTGGGGATGCCAAATTAATGGTGTAGGGTGCATGTCCTACCAGTGGGCCAAATTGATTTAGGCGCGCTAACTCAATAGATTTCTGCACATCAATCGGATCTAGAGCCTTGGCCCGACTACCCCGAGGATTACGCGTAAAGAACTGAAAAGTATTCCCACCAATTTCTAAAGCGGAGCTTACTGCGGCCCGAAAACCTTTTGAAATTGACAAATGTGCTCCAATATTCACCGGTCAGCCTCCTACTTCTTAGTTAGGAACGTCCCCATAAAAATTCTTTTAGTCTTTGTTTAAGCTTGGCCACTTCTACATCGGTATCTATTTTCTTCCTTTGGATCCAAAACATCGGTACAATCATGTTGTATTGATCGATTTTTTTATTGGCCTCCTCTAATTTATCCGCACAAGTTTGCAGTACCTGCTGCATCCGGGTTTCAAATTCTGGTGTCCTTTGGATATAGCCCAATCGAGATTTACGGTAGTTAAGGGTTTCCAAAAAATTATCAAAGATCATGTGACAACCTTCAATTTCACCATCAATTTGCTTTCCCATTTCTATCCAGTAAGGAGCAAAGCCGGCGTCTTTGAGAATTTTAAAAGACATTCTTAATTCTGGGTCTTCAAAAGGATTTTCATCAAATATGATCGGTTTACCTTTACCTTTAAGATTTTTAAAATCGCCTCGTTCCATGGCTTTACGGATTTGTTCTTCCACTAAATCTTCGGTGCTGCACATATAACGAGCCGTGGATCGAGAATTTTGAATTTGTCGTAAGACCATTTCTCGCACTTCCACATTTTTTGGCTCAATCAAATCTATAGTAGGTAAATCCAGTGTTTCCAGATCCGGTTTGGAATCATTTTGGGTCAATAAATTCGGCTGATTATTGGTTTTTCCCACACCATTATTCGGGTTTGCTTTTTCTTGATCCAATTCCTCAGTTATATTTGGCCTCAGCCAAGAACTGGCCCATTCCGGAATAGCCTGAGTTTCGAGAGTATTAGGTCTGGCTGCAGCTTGATTATTGGCTAATTGCTCCTCAACGGAGCCATTAATTTCCGAGTTTTGGGATGGCCGGCAACAACCAGTTTCTCCTGTAGTTGGACTGGATGACTCAAGGGGCTCGATACCACAATTCTTGTTCTGTTTTTTAGATTGAATCCTTCTTTTAAAAAAGTTCCAAAACATTAAATTAGAATTCCCCCCCTGGTCATAATTGGTTTTAAATGATTCGGCTAAGTTTTAAAATTTGCCCTACCAACGATAAGGCTTCTTCACGGGTGTGAATATTACCCAAAGCTTGAGCTTCTTCAACCCTCTCCATCAATTTTCCTATTGAAGGCCCCGGTTTTAAATCGTAAGCCGCTATTACCTCTCGACCGCTAATTAGGCGATTATTACGAGCTGGCACAAACTCTAAATAATATTTTTTCACCAGACTATTAATAAATGATTGAAAATTAGCTGTTTCCTCAGCCGGGGTCATGGTTCGGCCAGCCTGGCGGTCGGCCAGTGACAGTAGCAGTACAGAAACTGTCTCAGCTTCAGTTGTGGAAAAAAATCGATATTCGGCCTTGTCTGTATGATTTTTAGCCCGAAATAAATGAAAAGGTCGCATGTGCTGATCAATTACTAAAGACAGGATTCTTTTTTCGCGATTAGATAGTTTAAGTCGATCAGCTGTCAGTCGGGCTTGGCGAGCGCCTGCTTGCTCGTGTCCGTAAAAAATTATTTTACCTCCCGCCTTTTTGCCTTTGACCTCTGGCTTTCCCATATCATGTAAAAGGGCACCTAGCTTGAGCAACTGCCAACGCTGTCGACCTTCGACCAGGTCTTCAGTTAAGTATTGCTCTATCTGGGCTTTTACATCTGGGCCTAATATTTTTTCCCATGGCCGAAGTTCAAATTCTTCCAAAGCAGCCAGACAGTGCCCCCAAACATCCAGGGCGTGATACTCATTCTGCTGAACCCCTTTTAAAGCCGATAGTTCCGGAAAAACCTGACTCAGTATCCCCAACTCATCCATGAGTACTATCCAAGAGGAGGCTTTTTCCGCAGCTAGTATTTTAAATAACTCATCTCTAATGCGTTCGTAAGCAACTCGGTTAATTAACTCCGCCTGCTGCTCAATTAACGCACGGGTCCGGCTCTCAATCTGAAAGCCTAGGGTTGCTGAAAAGCGGATAGCCCTTAACAAGCGTAAAGGGTCTTTTTCAAAAACCGTTTCTTTGTTTATCTGGATGACCTCTTTTTCCAAATCAGCGCGGCCTTGAGTGGGATCAATAATTTTTGCGACTAATTCTCGATCAGTGCCATCAACATAGTTTATGTATTCTTGAAGACCCATCGCCATGGAATTTATGGTAAAATCGCGATCTATCAAGTTTTCCAGCAAATCCTGATAGCCGGTTCCTATCAAGTCCAGATGTTTCGGAGACTGGTTAGCCGGCATCATGACTCTGGCGGTCTGAGTAGGTTCATCTACAATAAACCAAGTGGTTTCAAAGGCCCGCGCCAAATCAGCCGCTAGCCGCCAAACATCTCCAAATACCAACACATCCAGGTCGGTAGTCTTCCGGTTTAACAGTAGATCCCTGACTGTACCGCCCACTACAAAAACGGGAATATTTCTTATTTCAGTTAGGGAATTAAGCGCTTTGAGGATTGTTATCTGATTTCGGTTTTCCATTTAATCATCCTCCTAATTTTTAGAGGATAGTTTTTTCTATGTGCTAATAATTTATTTGCCGTTAGCTACAATCGGCAGTACATATATGAATTTCTATACTAATAAATAGATTCCTTATCTTCTCCAAAAAGCCGGGGATATCAGTACTAATACAGTATATATCTCCAGACGACCCAGTAGCATTAGCAAGCTAAATATCCATTTGCTTACATCGGATACTGCCTGAAAGTTACCTATCGGCCCTAAGGATCCTAATCCGGGTCCTACGTTGCCAAGCGTAGCTGCCACCCCTGAAAAAGCGGTTAAAAAATCCGACTCCAAGCTGGTAATCAACATCGCGGCAATGGCAAATATCAACATATACAGGAAAAAAAACTGCAGTACATTGATCGTTACTTCATCGTTCAGATTACGACTGCCGTAATGCACCAAAAATACGCCGCGGGGATGTATTAACCTTTTTAATTCATTAGCAGTTTGCCCCAAAATTATACGTAGTCTGCCTACTTTCATAGCTCCAGCCGTAGAACCGCTACAGCCGCCAATAAACATGAGCAGCATTAACATTAACTGGGCTGTGGGACTCCAAATTGCAAAATTCGCGGTGGCAAATCCAGTGGTCGTGATGATCGTTACCACTTGAAAAAGAGCGTATCTGAGCAGGGGTTCTCCTAGAGGATATAGATTTCGAATTTCCCAGGCTACCACTAAGGAAGCTATCAGAACAACTATACTATATAACTTAAATTCGGGATCCTTCATAAAACATTTTAAACTTTTACCGCGTAAGGCTTGAAAATAGAGGGCAAAGTTAGCCCCGGCCAAGAACATAAAAATTAAAATTATCCACTGCATAATCGGGCTATAAAACCCGACACTTAAATTTTTAGTGGAGAATCCTCCGGTAGCTAAAGTGCCAAAGGTATGACACAAAGCGTCAAATAGGGTCATTCCGGCTATCCAGAGTAACAGAGTCTGAATGATAGTCATGATTAAATAAGTCAACCAGAGAATCCGGGCGGTTTTGGCTACCCGGGGAGTAATTTTTTCCGAAACCGCCCCGGGTGCCTCGGCCTGAAAAATCTGATTGGCCCCTACGCCTAACTGGGATAATAACGCTACAATCAAAACAATAATTCCCATACCACCCAGCCAGTGCGTAAGACTACGCCAAAACAAAATACATTTAGGTATAATCTCTACATCGGTAAACACACTTGCTCCGGTGGTTGTAAACCCAGACATGGTTTCAAAAAAAGCGTCCGCAAAACTAGTTAAGGTTCCTGAAAAAAGATAAGGCAGCGAACCAAAACCGGAGGCCAAAATCCAGCCTATAGTCACCAAGGCAAAAGCTTCCCGATAACGAACAGTGCCTCTATTATTAAAGGATACCGCCATGATCAAACCCACAACAACGGTAATTAGGCTGGAAATTAGCAGAGCCCAGGGATCCTCCTGGTAATAAAATGCCCAGGGCACCGGTATTAACATACTAGACCCGATAACCACTATAAATTTGCCGAGGTAGGATAATAATAGCTGATATTTCACTTTATTCAACTACCTCCGCTAGACTGAAAATACTTTTCAACCAGACTAATGTGCTGAGGCAACGTAAATACTATTACCTGGTCCCCTGGCCGGATTATTTCACTGCCTCTAGGTATGATTACCTCTTCCTTGCGTCGGATGGCTCCAACCAAGGTACCCGCCGGGAGATTTATCTGTTTCAAGGAACGGTTAACCACTATGGATTTATCTGGAACAATTATTTCCAGAACCTCGGCCTTATCTCCGTCAACCAGGGTAACGGACACAATATTTCCCCGTCGGATAAAACGCAGGATAGCTTCTGCCGTCAACAACCTTGGACTAACCGCAACATCAATTCCCACCTGTTCCATCAGACTGGCATAGTCCGAACGTCTAACCTGCGTAATAGTCCTCTTCACCCCTAAATTTTTAGCCAACAGTGAAACTAGTAAATTCAGTTTGTCATCAGCAGTTATGGCCACAAACACGTCGGACTCCTCAATGTTTTCTTCAGTTAACAGTTCCGGATCCGCTCCATCTCCATTGATAACTAAAACCTCGGGCATCCGCTGCGCAAATAATTTAGCTGCGGCCCGGTTTTTCTCAATCACTTTTACCGAAGCCAATTTCTTTTTGAGCAGGTATTCTGTAAGATAGTAACTGATCCTCCCTGCCCCCAGAATAGTGATCTTTTCTACTTTCTTTAATTGTTTACCAATGATTTTCTCAATAACTAACGTATCCCGGGTTCGGACTATAATAAATACATGGTCCCCATTCTGAATCATATCTTCGCCTCTAGCTACGATCATACTGTTCTTCCGAAGAATGCAAGCAATTAAGGCTTGATTGGGGATATTTAGATCCTTAAGTTTTTTACCTAACACCGGTGCCTGAGGCCCTATCTTTATTTCCACCATTTGAATACGGCCTTCAGCATAATAATCAACGTTTAAGGCGTCCGGGACCTCGATAAGCTTGACAATTTCTCGGGCCGTTACCTGTTCGGGATTGATAATCATATCAATTCCTAGTTTAGGATAAGAGATCTCTTGTTGGCCTTCCGCATACTCGGGATTGCGCACCCGGGCTATGGTTCGCTGAACCCCAAACTGCTTGGCCATCATACAGGAAACCATATTTACTTCATCCAGTTCGGTTACCGCAATAAGCATATCGGCTTCCTTTATTCCGGCTTCTATTAAAACGGCTGGACAGGCCCCATTACCACCTACCGTCTGAATATCCAGATGTTCACCGATGATCTCCCGTCTTTCGTCATCCTTTTCAATAACTACCACATCGTGCTGCTCATAAGAAAGCATCTGGGCAAGGTTAAAACCAACTTTTCCCGATCCAACAATAATTATCTGCACAACCTTCTGTCCCCCTGGTCTTATTTCAGTTATACAATTCACTGGTCTCGATGCTTCGAAACCGTCACGGGCGATTAGTACTATCCCAGCGGTAATGTTTAATCAGTATTTAGTCCTAAACATTAAAACGGAAATTAATAATATCGCCGTCTTCAATTAAGTACTCCTTGCCTTCCAAACGAAATAACCCCTTTTCTTTTACCTTGGTCATTACTCCCAGATCCCGAAGGTCTCGGTACTTAATCACCTCTGCCCGAATAAATCCCCGTTCTATATCCGAATGAATCTTACCACCAGCTTGTTTGGCCGGGGTGCCTTTTTCAATGGTCCAAGCCCGAACCTCATCTTCGCCAACGGTTAAGAAGGAAATAAGCCCCAAACTTTCGTAGACAGCGCGCGCTACCTGATGTACTCCCGGCTCAGTTACTCCCAAATCCTCCATAAAGACCTTTTGATCCTCCGGACCCAGTTCGCTAATCTCCATTTCGGCCTGGGCACATACTTCCAGCAGTACCAGGTTCTTTTCCTTAGCGTAGGCATTAAGTTCCGCCTTTTTGGGATACTGACCGTTTTTTAATTGTTCCTCATCCAGATTAACCACCAAAATCATTGGTTTCTCGGTAAGGAAAGCAAAAGAGCGCAATTGGAGCATCTCTTCCTCGTCCAATCCGAGACTATGAATAGAACGTTCCTCTTCTAAACCGCTTTTTATTTTTTCTAGGATAGCTAGTTCTTTAAATTGTTCGGCTTTTTTCTTACCCACTTCAATTTTTTGGATCCGTTTCTCTACCATTTCCAGGTCTGCCAGCAGCAATTCGAAATTTATGGTTTCTATGTCTCTTAACGGATCCAAGGAGTCTTCGGTATGTGTTACTTCTACATTGTTAAAGGCGCGGACCACATGAATTAGGGCGTCGGTATTTCTGATCGAAGTTAAAAAAGTGTTGCCGGCCCCTTGCCCTTGACTGGCACCACGCACCAGTCCCACCACATCAATTATCTCCAGTTGAGCATACGTGGTTTTACGTGGGCGATATAAACCGGAAAGAAAGTCAATTCTTTCATCCGGGATTCGAGCCGTGCCCTGATTGGCCTCAGTTCTCCCGGAATAAAAGCTGGAAATGTCTGCCCTGGCTTGGGTCAGCAAATTAAAAAAGGTGGTCTTTCCGACCATAGGCAATCCAATAATCCCGCAAGCTAACAATTGCTTATCCACCCCTAAAACTTTAATAAGCTTGTCTGTTTAGACAATGCTTTAGCCCATTGTACTCCAATCAAATTCCCTATACAAGCCAGGTGTTTTTAGACTAACTTGTTTATATTAACAGCTTAAGCCGGTATAATTATTTCCGGTATAATTATTTTTGGATATACACTGCTGTAATATGAAGGAGTAAATAAATTGAAGCAGCCTTTTAAATATACCCTCTACCAAAAAATCGGTCAGGCCATTGCCGACTTTCAAATGATTCAAGATGGAGATCGAATCGGAGTTGGATTGTCGGGAGGTAAGGATAGTGTACTGTTGCTTTGGCTTTTGGCTCGTTTGCAAAAGATAGCTCCAGTCAAATTCCACTTAAAAGCCCTAACCATTGACCTAGGTTGGAACTCTGATTTTTCGAGTCTTAACCGCCTTTGCCAAGAATTAATGGTTCCTTTTCACCTGGAATCTACGACTATTGGCCGAGTGGTATTTGAGGAACGTCAAGAAAAAAACCCCTGCGCCCTTTGTGCCCATCTGCGGCGAGGTACCTTAAACAATCTAGCCAAAAGATTAAATTGTAATAAAGTTGCCCTGGCCCACCACGCCGATGATGCGGTAGAGACCCTGCTGATGAGTATGTTTTATGAAGGCCGAATTACTACTTTTTTGCCGAATACTTATCTTAGTCGTCAGGACTTAAAGGTAATCAGACCTCTAATCTATATAAAGGAATCGACTATCCGTGAGGCTGTAACTAACCTGAACTTGCCGATAGTAAAAAATCCCTGCCCGGCTAACGGTCTAACCAAAAGACAAGAAATCAAAGAAATTCTGGCTGAACTGGAGCAAAAAATTCCGGGGGTATTTCCTCGCTTACTAAGTTCTCTAAAAAATGTGGATAAAGAACAGTTTTGGGGATAGTAACTTGTCCTATGGATGGCTGTATTCTAAAACCTGTATATTGGAAATTTATTTTTTATTTATTAGAACAAATGTTTCTTGTTTTACCTCTTTGTGTTATAATTTTAGTAAAATATTCAAGGTTGAGGAAGTGAAGAAATGAAGACTCTATCGCCTCGACAGCAAGATATCATGAACTATATAAAGAAACATATCCGAACCAAAAGCTATCCCCCATCAGTAAGAGAAATAGGCCTGGCAGTCGGATTAAGTTCTAGTTCAACCGTACATGGACATCTGCGTCAATTAGAAGAATATGGATATATTCATCGTGACCCCACCAAACCCCGCGCTATTGAAAT
>Ga0074193_1003597_pt1 | contig 11050 bp, 9 predicted proteins | sample EPASupsiteHSE605_FD_64523 | JGI IMG/M metagenome (GOLD analysis project Ga0074193, IMG submission 64523) | Bioremediated contaminated groundwater from EPA Superfund site, New Mexico - Sample HSE6-05 | ecosystem: Environmental > Aquatic > Deep subsurface > Groundwater > Contaminated ...
CCCAGGCTTGCCCCAAATAAGAATAAGTCCCCCCATCCGCTTAGAGGTGCCCAACCCCAAACACTAGGGATAACAAGTCCGGCCATAAATGTACCGGCCAGAGCAATCCGCGGCGTCAGAAGAAAGAGCCAAGAAGCATGTTCCGAGATCAATTCCTCCTTTTTCATCATTTTCCTTAAGTCACGGTATGGTTGAAGGATTGGGGGGCCCTGTCGCATTTGCCAAAAGGCTTTACTTTTTTTAATAAATCCTTGAAGAAGTGGCGCGACAACTAAAATCAAGGCTAGATGTCCGAGTCCCATCAATAGACGAGTTAAAACAGCTAATTGTTCGTCCAACTCTTCTCCTCCTAACGTCCTATTATTAAAACGACGATCAACGTGATCAATAGGTATCCTAAATAAAGATGAATACTTCCTTCTTGCAGTTTGCGGATTTGATTGGCCAGCCATAGTACCCCACGTATTAAAGGTCGATAGAAGAAATCCTCAAAGACTTCTTTAATTCGCCCTTCGTACGTCAGAGAACGCAGACTGTACGTTCCAGCGAAATCCCCTTCCACACGTCGATGTGAACCCAACACTTTAGTAAAAAGAACTCGTATGGGATTTGTTAACCCGCCGGCAGTATATTGCATAACCGGAGTTAATGGCGCACCACAATTCCAAGTTGCCGTAACTCTACGAAGACGCCGTTTACTCAAAATCACAACGCCAGCCGTCAGCACACTCAGCAGGATCAGATAAATTGAGGACATATTTAGTGGTGTCCCAAGGGCCGAGTGTATTCTTTCTAGGTCACCCGTTCTTAAAACCGAAAGAGGCAAGTCTATCAAGGCTAACGTCCCTGCAGGCCAAAGGACACTTAAAATCGCTAAACAGCAGATTAATAATGGAGCAAACAATTGAGCAGGATGTGCTTCTTTAGCCCTTTCCGACACTGAGGAACGGGCTTGTCCGAGGAAGGAGATTCCAAACCATTTCACGAACGTGGCTATTGATAACCCTCCCGCTAAGGCGAGGACTCCAATAGCAAGAGGCATAACAACTTTACTCCAGCCATTTGTAAGGTTCAAGGTATTCGTCCATAGAGATTGGAAAAGAATTAATTCACCCCAAAATCCACCAAGTGGGGGTAACGCTGTGATACCTAATATTCCAATAAGGGCTCCAAGAGCTGTTTTAGGCATCCGCTTAAGCAACCCACCTAATCGCTCCAAGTTCCGAGTATGGGTTGCCTGAATGATATTACCGGCTTCCATAAAAAGTGACGATTTGAATAACATATGTTGCAAAGTATGCCAAAAGAAAGCTACCAGGGCTAAATCCATGGCCCAATCATTATGCCATGACCTTGCCAGAAAAGCGCTCCCTAAAGCTATGCCCAGAATACCGACATTTTCTATCGTAGAAAAAGCAAGCAGTTTCTTCAAATCCGACTGAACTGAGGCGGAGAGTATCCCCACAACGGCAGATAGTGCTCCGACTAGTAAAAATAGCCATCCCCACCACTCGGGTCCAGGCCCTAGTGTCAACCAAACTAATCTTAAAAAGAGATAGAGAGCTACTTTAACCATGACCCCAGACATTAGTGAGGATACGGGACTTGGTGCCGCCGAATGAGCATGAGGCAACCAAATATGAAAAGGAACAAAGCCGGCTTTTGTCCCTAATCCAATAAAAAAAGCTAGAAAGACCAGATTAAGTTGCCTTGTTGTAAGCAGAGGAACTGCACTCTTCCAAGCTTCAAAAGCAAAACTTCCAGTTTTGGTATACAAAAACAAAGTTGCTGCAGTGAGGAAGACCGTTGCGATGTGAGTCATTACTAAATATATATAAGCAGACCTTCGATTTTGAGGATCTTCATTTTCATAAAGAACTAAGAAAAATGAGAACAGGGACATCATTTCCCAAGTGAGTAAAAAAGAAAAGCCATCATCGGCAAGTAATACACCAAACATGCTGCCAAGAAACAAAAACCAGTTGACATAAAAAGACCAAAGGCTTTTCTTCTTTTCTTCATATTCTTTAAGGTACCCTAGGGCATAAAGGGAAGAAATACCTTGACCTAAGAGCAAAATAAAAAGGAAGAACACCGTCAGTCCATCAACTTTCCATGAGAGCCAACGCTCTGCTCCTTCTCCGGTAAAAAACTTTAATCCTGTATGAATCCAATCGCCACCTTGGGACGTCACAAAACCCCAGACGAGTCCCGCTCCAGCCAATACGATGCATATGCTCATTAATAGTTGACGAACGAATTGGCTCTCCTTATTATCCATTGTTTCTTACCCCCTGATTACCTATTATGAATTTACTTCAGCCACTCCAACATCCACTCATTTAAACGAACGGGAGCCCATTTAATCATAAGCAATAACACTCCAAATATCAAATAGCTTTATGCGCCCTTTTGCCAAAAAATCACAAAATATCGCCACATTTCAGCGTATTTCTGCCAAGAATGCTTGTTATCGGAATTCACCTTTAAAATGCAATATACATTCTAAGTACTATAGGAAAAATGTATTTCGAAATAATGAACCAAAATACTGATTCTCTTTTTAACTGACAGTGTCTTTGTACCTACCTCTAGAACCCAGAAGATGGGAGATTGGGATTGGTATTGGGGATTGGAAAGAGCCCCCCCCAAATATTGGAGGAGCCTCTTTGAAGCCTATTTACCATACTGCAAGCTATAGATTTACCCGACCTGCAAGCCATAGTTTGAGCAAAGGGCACTCAAACCACCTGAAAAACCACTTCCCACGGCACTAAATTTCCATTCTCCTTGATATCGGTATAGTTCGCAGACTACCAAGGCCGTTTCCACCGAAAAATCTTCACCCAGATCATACCTCAAGACTTCTTGTTCATTGATTTCATTTACAACACGAACAAAAGCATTTGACACTTGACCGAAGTTCTGTCCCCTTGGAATTGCCTCATGAATTGTGACGGTAATGGCAACTTTCTCTACATGTATAGGTACATTGGCTAGATCAACCTTAATTTGTTCATCATCCCCTTCACCGTACCCAGTGAGGTTGTCACCCGTATGTATTACAGAACCACCTCCGCCGACAAGATTGTTGTAATAAATAAAATCTTCAATGCCGCCTGCCTTACCATTCTTATCAATTAGGAAAGCAGAGGAATCCAGGTCAAAATCAAAACCACCAGAATATTTATTCGTATCCCAGCCTAGTCCAATGACGATCTTCGAAAGCCCAGGGTTTCCCTTGGTTAAGTCAATCTTTTGGCCTTTTTGGAGACTGATGACCGACATAAAAACACCTCTTTTCCCTCTGCTCTACTCTACTCTACTCTGCTCTACTCTTCTCTGCTCTACTCTTCTCTGCTCTACTCTTCTCTGCTCTACTCTACTCTGCTCTGCTCTGCTCTGCTCTACTCTACTCTACTCTGCTCTACTCTGCTCTGCTCTACTCTTCTATAAATTTAGACATTATCAGCTTATTGCAAAGTTCAAGTCCCAAATTTTAAACCTTATATCTGACCTCTGGCTTCTGACCTCTGAATTATACGTCCAATCCGAAATCTCTACACAGTCCAACTAGGCCGTTTTGATAGCCACTTCCGATTGCATTAAACTTCCAGTCTGCATTGTTGCGATACAACTCTCCAACAACAAGCGCAGTCTCAACAGAAAAGTCTTCACCAAGGTCGTAACGAATCAGTTCTTCCCCTGATGCTTCATGTAAAACACGTACGTAGGCATTGGAAACTTGTCCAAAGTTCTGATTGCGCTCTTTAGCTTCATGGATTGTAATCCCAAAGGTGATTTTGTTAACGCTACCGGAAACTAAAGCCAAGTCAACTTTGATTTGTTCATCATCCCCATCCCCAACGCCCGAGCGATTATCGCCAGTATGGATGACAGAACCGTCAGGACTTTTAGGGTTATTGAAAAAGACAAAGTTCTTATCGTCGGCAACTTTTCCCTCGGGATTCAACATAAATACCGAGGTATCTAAATCAAAATCTTTCCCACCATCATACTTGTTAGTATCCCAACCAAGACCAATGACGATCTTGGTTAGACCCGGATTGGATTTAGTCAAGTCCACCTTTTGACCCTTTTGTAAACTTATTGCCATTTTGAGTATCCTCCTTTTAATAGATTATTGATAGCGACGGACAAGTTCACTTAATGAAGCATCATTTGTCCCTTCGCCAATTGCAGCGAATTTCCAATCATTGTTGTGACGATAAACTTCAGCAACAACTAAACATGTTTTTCCAGAGTAATTTTCAGTCAAATTAAACCTACAAAATTCTTGCCTACTGACTGAATTTACAACCCTAATAAAGGCATTGACAATGAGTCCAAAGTCCTGTTTTCTCTTTAGGCAATCGTAGATGTTAACGACAAAAATGATCTTTTGGACATCACTAGGGACTTTGCTTAAATCAACTTGAATTTGTTCATCATCCCCCTCACCAGCACCGGTAAGGTTATCCCCGCTGTGTTGCACGCTTTTATCAGGACTTTGAAGATTACCAAAGTAAACAATACGATCTTTACTGGTAAGTTTATTCTGTGAATCAATCATAAGCACTGAAGCATCGCAATCAAAATCTGCAGGTTTCCCACCTAAAAGACTATTAAGAAAGCCCCCAGATTTTGCTTTTGCTGCTTCATCCCACCCTAAACCAACCATAATTTTAGATAAACCAGGATTTCCTTTGGTTAAATCAATCTTTTGGCCCTTTTGCAAGTTAATCGTAGCCACTAACAAATTCCCCTTCTCTTTTTAAATTTATACGACGCTATTTGGTTACTTAAACTTTGGTTACTTTAACTTTACTTCTTTGGTTTTTTTGGCTAGCTGTACACGCATAAAATGGAGGATAAACGTACTGAAGAAAACAGCTATCAATATCGCAAAAAATATCGCGTCTGAGACAGCATAACCAAACACTGAGGCCATCATTTTCATACCAATTAATCCAATTAAAACATAGGCAGTTGTTTCAAGCTCAGGGTACTTTTCAATAAGAACAAGAAAGATTCGCGCCACTCCCCTCATCATCACAATGCCAAAAATAGCGCCAAGAAAAAGTACCCAAATTTTTTCGCTAACACCAAACGCGGCAAGTACGCTATCGATACTAAAGGCAATATCCATTAACTCAACTTGTAGAACAACCGCCCAAAAGCTTTTATTACTTTGTTCAACAACATTATCATCATCCTGTTTATCGGAAAGGAAGTACTTCACCGACATCCAGAGAAGATAAAGAGCCCCAAGTATCTTTACCCAACGAATTCGAACTAAATATAGACCAAAACCAATAGCTAGGAACCTAAAAAGATAAGCGCCTCCAATACCGTAAAATAGAGCTCGTTTTTGCTGTTTTTCGGGCAAGCCTCTAACGAGAACCGCCAAAACTAAGGCATTATCAGCGGAAAGTAACCCTTCCAGTACTATTAGTGTACCAATAATCCCCAGACTTACAGGGTCAGTGAGTGTTGCCAGTAAGGCTTCTAAGGAAAAAAACTGCGCATAGCTTTGGGCAATTCCATGGAAAAAGGCGAAAACAGAATCCAATTCGTACCAACTCCAATTTTATTCTTTTTTCATCAATTGTAAGACCCCCTCCTCCCAAAAGTGGAGGTGTACTCCGAAATTACACTACTTTGGTCGACAGAGTTCACTTACATTTGAGGATCTTGGTATCGACTATCTTAACACTGGAAAATCTTTCTTGGTTGTATATTACCATATGAAGGCAAGCAAATAACACCTTATTAATGATGTTTCACATAACTTTCACATTTATCAGGAATAATGACCCTGATTTTTTAGAATCCTGATCGTGATAGTCTTAGACTTCACACTATATTATTCCCAAATTTATTCCAATGTTTACCATGGAATTGTCTATTTCTTAAAGAAATTATCCAACTGATTTTTCACAAAGAGACTCCATTACGATATTCAATATTTCTTCTGCGGCTGCAATCCCGCTCATTTGGGTAAATCTTATCTTCTCCAATCCCGAAATGCCCTGCAAATACTGCGCATATAATTCGCCATGCGCTGGAGCAATGCCCAGATCTGCTGAATGAAGCAGATCAAAGTCCAATATAGAATCCCCTGCAGCGAGAAGACGGCTCATACCTTCCTTTTGTTTGATGTATAAAATAGCTGATCTTTTATTTACATTCCTTGGGACTAGGTACAATTTTCTCCCTTGGACAGATAACTCCCAGTTGTTTTCCTTAACCCAAGTTTTAAAATCTGCTATTTCTGCCAGGGGGATCTTTCCTCGTTCAATCAGGCAATAATAAAATAAGTTATCGGCTAATTTACCCGAATCCTCAATTACCCAGGAAGGATCAGATAGTTCATTGAATTTATTGATAACATCCTGAGAATCCGCACAATCGGCTATTCCTTTAAGGACATGATTGGTCCATTCCTCATCCTCAATACCCCGGCAGAATATTGTCCCTCCGTTACTGGTTACCGCATATTGAATTAAATCCTTAGATCCCAAGAAATTAATTCGCTGATATTGAAGTTTAGTCCGAGTTGTTACCGGAACAAAAAGAATTTTTTGTGAAATCTCTTTTAATTTCCGAAAAGCATTTTGAGTCATATAGGAAATATATCGATCATTCAACCATTCGACCGCAAGGAGCTGCTTTTCGATCTCATTTGTAATCATTCGGTAGGAATAAATTAGGGTTTGGTCAAGATCGCTGGCAAACAATATTGTTTTCATCGCTTTACCTGCTTTACTATGCCGCAGCAGGCATACGTAAGATCAGGATACTCCTCAACCGGAACTCCCCTATCTCTGGCAAGCAACAGAATATGTTTCAAATTAGGATTTCTCATAGTATCGACTAATATTCGCTCGGGCAGTCGTCTCAGTAAAACCCTTGTCGTTTCTCCGATACCTGGTTTAATAAAATTAAGATTGTCCACTCCGAACTTTGCTTGAATAGCCCATAATTTTTTTAAACCTTGCCAGCTAACCTCAGTATTGCCTCGATCTTTAAGGGCCGAGCTTCGTGCTCCAAGTCCTTGAAATTGCGCAGAAATAGTATCAACGAAGAGATTCGAAACCTCTTCGTTCAGGAGTTCATTATAGAATCTAGCCCCGTGAAATTCATTTTCTCCGATAAGATCTGTTCGAAAAACAGTTCGGCTTACTAAGCCAGAAACGGTTGAATTTAAACAAGCACTTGGGATTAAGAAGTCCTCTCTCGTGCCGAAGGTTTTGACACAGTATCCGGGATCAGCCAAAACTGCTAGGTCATCATCTAATTTATAACCATATTTAGTTTCGAAATCAGTGCACGCCTGGCTCAAAACCGCTGTGATGGTTCCTTTGCCAGTCCAGCCATCAATAAATTGAATTTTAGAATCAAGGTGATTTTGAAGAATATAGAGAATCGCATTCTCGTCGATACCCTTATCTCGAAGTATTGATATACTATAATGAGGTAAATCCAAGTCATGAATCTCTAACAGATACCGTTTAATTAAGACCCCGATCGGTGTGCCAGCCCGAGCGAGAGATACAAAAACAATTTTGGAACCGTTCCTTTTGATAATAAGCTCTGCTACTACCCTCACTGCCTCGGCGACTTTAATGGCACTATGACACAGCGTATCATGAAATAGCTCAAGGTATTCCTTAGTTGGCTTATATTCAAGCGGCAGCATTTCTGAATAATGACCGCCCGCCTGGATTTTTTCCTCTCGAGTTTGCAAATCAGTTTCCGCTATTAAGCCATTAAGGTTTTTAAGTAAAAAGATGACATCTTTAGGGTTATAACTTCCTATTGGTAAAGGATCTGGAATTCGCTTTGTGAAGAGTTTCTCGATACCCATTATGACCACCTCCTTTTTTGTTCCTTGTTTTTCCTATACTTCGGCTTCTAACAACGGACCTCTGATAGAAGAAGTTCCTATCACTAAAACCAAACGCGGGATACCTAATTCACGAAACGTAGTTAACATCGGAATTAGTCTTTCGAAACTAACTTCTCTTTCCAGAAACATATATATTTCGTCGTAATACTTTAAGGGCACATTATAGACGTAATTAGTAATACTCCATTCGTCTGGACATTGATAGGCAAATCCATTTTGTATAGCATAGTGGGGTCTGTTAAAGGCATATATTGGACTGCGTGTCGTGGAATGGTAACTCACCCCTTTTCCCATATAAGCCGAAACAAGCATAGGGAAATACATAAATTCTCCGGTTCCTAAACAAAGAGTCTTTCTACCAATTCGTTCGTTCTTTAATTCTTCTCCGATTTTTCTGGCTAGAGGCAGTATTTCCAGATTATCGCTGCTTGACAGGCCAAATCTTCCAGCTAATTTTAAATACGGAGAAACGTTTTTGTAACCGATTGAATCCTCTGAAAAAACAGAAATAACATTTCTTATATTAAGAAATTTCCGTTCCAGAAAAGACTCAAATTCCGGAAAATCCCTCAACGCTGGGGAATCCTTTAATTCTGGATATTTCTTACTTGCTAAGGTATGACTAACATTGTCCAGTCGTTCTGTTACCCAGTCACTGCTTACCTCTATTTCTCCTTCTAATAAAGAAATTGTATGAATCTTAATATCCAGCTGCTGCTCCAGTTTAGTAAAAGCTGCACGATCTTCGCTCGTTCTCCAATCCAGAAGTGATAGGACAACATAATTTGTTTTCGGGAATTTATGGTGAATGGCCCGAATTATATTCAGGGCCGTATTTCCAGTGGTTATCTCATCATCAACTAGGACAATTGTTTTTGGAGTTTTGAGTAACTCAGAGTCTAACGGATAACAACGATGATTCACGGCATGGGAATGATCTTCATTAAAATTAAGTTCAGAAGTTAAACGTGGTATCTGTTCGCGGGTAGTATGGAGGTAGTGACCATTATCAAAGGAGCTAAACACGGCATGCCCTAGTCCTGTTGCAGTTTCTGCAAAGCCGATAAATAAGGTTTCCTCAGGAAGAACATAGTGGGGTCTGCTTACCACTGTTTCGTATACCTTCTCAGTATCTCGCTTGTTCTTCAATGTTTCAATAATTTCTCGGCTATCCAGATGATCCACACCATGAATTTTACTCTGAAATTGAACTGCTAAAGCAGCCCCCGCCAGTAAAGGCACTAAAGGATTGACGGGCACATGTTTTCCTAGCACATTGCTGACAAATAGGAACCCCCGTTTCTTATTTTTCCTTGCTGCCAAGGAGAACAAGGTCTGAGGTGTAAAATCAAAGGGATTATTCCTTATCTTCACTATAATTCTTTGGTCTTCAAGGCTATACGTATGTATCTTCGGTAAGCAGACAGATGAAATTGTGTTGTTCATTAAACACTCCATAATTCCTTGCTCTTAGTAAAATTTTCTGAGCCCATTTATAATGTGGTTTTATTTCATTCATTTTATTGGTATAGTGACTTTTCATTACGCCTTGCTGACCATCGCTGTTTTCAATGATACTCAAAGCATCTAAATATTCTTCATGCCCAACGACGTATAACGACTGTACTGGTATGATGTGACTCGGATGAATAATTGTTTTCCCAATCATTCCATTTTCTTTGTCTAAGATGACCTCTCGAATTAAACCATCTACATACTTATTTAAAAGCTGGCTCCTTATCTTCGCTCCGGTACACCCACTATTGTCATGATAATCTTCAAATGGGCTCCTGCGAAGCCGAGGTTTGAGGACTCTCTCAACATTGGCGAAATATTCCCAAACGGGCCCAGACACTACATAATCGCTCTCAATTCGCCCAAAAATATTGACAATGTCGGAGATGCAATCACGGATTACTAGGATATCATAAATGGTTACGTCGGGCCCTCTGCGAATTCCAAAAAGGCCAGAAAAATCTGTTGCACCAATTCGAACATTTAATACTAGGTCTTGATAGGAATCAATCAGTCGCTTAATGCCCATCAATTCATGCAAATGCGATTCACGATAAATAGAACGAGGACTTTCAATTATGGGCATTCCGTAAAACGGTCCAACCGTATAGTCATTGAGATTCTTTATGACTTCAAAATATCTATAACTTTCCGATGTAAATTTTGGAAATATGAAGCCTGCGATAATCCTCGAGCTGTCCTCCATTGTCTCTATGAGCCTGAGGATCTGTTCCGGATTACGAACCCGGATGAAGATCAGCGGAAGGTCGGCCTCTTCGATCTCCTGATCACCTAACCCTTTATGGATCTTTTTCACTTGCTGGGCAATATTGTTCTCGGCAAAGAGTACCTGAGAGTCTCCGATTGAATCTTCTAAGCAAAATACAGTAGAAGCTAACCCTATGTTTTTTCGAGAAATAATATCACTTGCAATACTTTCTCTAGTCCCAGGCATATAAAGCATCGCCCCCAGCGCATGCGAAAGAATCCCTCGGGGCGTTTCTTTATTGAAAGACTCAGGAACTTTGAAGAAGGTGGTCGCCCTACTTTCGTTCGTTAAATAGTTAAAGTATCTCACTCTCTCATACTCACCTTACAAGGGTGGTACTTATCTCCTCTCTTTAATCAGAAATTTAGTCTGGAAGTCAAGACTTATAGGGTCTAATTAACCACTTTATTAAATTTTCAGAACCCATTCCATATTAGCTAATATAAGGATTTACCTGTGCGACTTTATTATAAATCTTAAGTCCACCCATTACAATGTTAAAGCAGCTTCCCCCGCCTCATTTCTTACCCATTCGACATACTCCGTAGTTCACACAGCAATTCATGAATTTCCCTAAAGGGCAACCCATTGACTGGCAGGTATTTGTAATGAAGGTACTATTTTGTTATAAAAGACATCGCGCTTTCCAAATAAACAAAGGGAAGACCTCGTAAGAGGTCTTCCCTTTTAGCCTTTATAGAGCTAGTAATTTCGCAAACGATTAGATTAGATTAGTTGACTAAATCAGCTACAGAGATGTTTTGACTTGCAACACTTGTTGCACTGCCTGGAATACCATCGGCATCTTCTTCACCCGTCAACTTATTAACCGTGAGTCGGATTGTGCCGTTTTC